>Ga0129308_1001730_pt1 | contig 21205 bp, 22 predicted proteins | sample L827metagenome_FD_94440 | JGI IMG/M metagenome (GOLD analysis project Ga0129308, IMG submission 94440) | Ring-tailed lemur group fecal microbial communities from Wisconsin, USA - L827 metagenome | ecosystem: Host-associated > Mammals > Digestive system > Large intestine > Fecal | place: USA... | reverse complement strand
TGGAAGTAAACGGAGATACAGCCCTTGTACAGATGTTTGAAAGCTCAACAGGCATCAACCTTTCAGACAGTAAGGTAAGATTTTTGGGCAAGAGCCTTGACTTTGGCGTTTCACCTGACATTCTTGGCCGTGTATTTGACGGTATGGGCAAGCCTATTGACGGAGGCCCTGAAATTATACCTGAAAAAAGACTGGATATTAACGGTGCACCTATAAACCCTGCGGCTCGTGACTATCCTTCAGAGTTTATACAGACAGGTGTTTCTGCCATTGACGGACTTAACACACTGGTTAGAGGACAGAAGCTTCCTATTTTCTCAGCTTCAGGTCTTCCTCATGCACAGCTTGCCGTACAGATTGCACGTCAGGCAAAGGTTAGAGGTACAGACAGTAAGTTTGCCGTTGTATTTGCCGCAGTAGGCATCACATTTGAAGATGCTGAATACTTCATAAATGACTTTAAGGCAACAGGTGCCATTGACCGTTCGGTAGTGTTTGTAAACCTTGCAAACGACCCTGCCGTAGAACGTGTATGTACTCCTAAAATGGCTCTTACAGCCGCTGAATATCTTGCCTTTGAGCAGGGCATGCACGTACTTGTAATTATCACTGATATTACAAACTACGCAGAGGCTCTTCGTGAGATTTCAGCCGCTAAGAAAGAGGTTCCGGGACGTAGAGGCTATCCTGGCTACCTTTACACAGACCTTGCAACAATGTATGAAAGAGCAGGCAAAAAGAGAGGAATTGATGGTTCTATCACTATGATTCCTATTCTTACAATGCCTGAGGACGATAAAACACATCCTATCCCTGACCTTACAGGCTATATTACTGAGGGACAGATTATACTTAGCCGTGACCTCTATAAGAGAGGTATTCAGCCGCCTATTGACGTTCTTCCGTCACTTAGCCGTCTTAAGGATAAAGGTATAGGCAAAGGAAAAACAAGAGAAGACCATGCAGATACAATGAACCAGCTTTTTGCCGCTTATTCAAGAGGTAAGGACGCTAAAGAGCTTATGGCTATCCTTGGCGAGTCGGCTCTTTCTGATGTAGATTTGCTTTACGCCAAATTTGCCGATGAATTTGAAAAGGAATATGTATCTCAGGGCTTTAAAACAGACCGTGCAATAGAGGAAACCCTTGAAATAGGCTGGAAACTGCTGGCAAAACTTCCTAAGAGTGAGCTTAAGCGTATCCGTGACGAGTATCTTGAAAAATACATGCCTAAGGAGTGATAAGCTGTGGCAAGATTAAATGTTAATCCAACCAGAATGGAAATGACACGCCTTAAAAAACAGCTTAAAACTGCCACAAGAGGTCATAAGCTGCTTAAAGACAAGCTTGACGAGCTTATGAAGCAGTTTCTTGAAATAGTTAAGGAAAACAAAAGGTTAAGGCAGGAGGCTGAAAAAAGCCTTGAAGCCGCCTACAAAAGCTTTATTATTGCCCGTGCCGTAATGAGCGAGGAATATATGGGCGAGGCGCTTATGATGCCTAAGCAGAAAATAGCCGTTGATGTTGACAAAAAGAACATTATGAGTGTTAATGTTCCTGTGTTTGACTTTAAGGCGGCTGACAGCAGAAGCGACATTTATCCTTACGGCTTTGCCTTTACATCGGGCGAGCTGGATACGGCAATGGAGGCTTTTTCAGACGCCATGGAGCCGCTTCTTCGCCTTGCCGAAAGCGAGAAAAGCGCACAGCTTTTGGCGCAGGAAATTGAAAAAACAAGACGAAGAGTTAACGCTCTTGAAAACGTAATGATTCCTAACTATCAGGAAACAATCAAGTTTATAAGCCAGAAGCTTGAGGAAAATGACAGGGCAACCACAACCAGACTTATGAAGGTTAAGGATATGATTGCTAAAAAGGCGATTGAGGACAGACGCAGACGTGATGACGCTGTGTGATAAAAACAAAGTAATTTTTGAAAAGCGGAAAGGTTTGGAAAACAAATTTTCATCACTTTGCTTCGCAAAGTCGGCTTTGCCGACCGCCCCATCTTGGGCGGTGATTATTTACCAAATGGAATCCGCAGGCGGAATTCACTTCCACCGAGGAAAACAAAGGGTTTCAAGGCTTTTATGCTGACGGAACCCTTTGTTTATACTTCTGTTTCAGCTCGTCGAAATCCTGATTTCGACGAAGGGTGTCAACTTTGTCGACACCCTAAAACAAAGACCCGTTTGGGTCTTTGTTTTTTTGTGGTATAATTAGTTTACAAAAGAGGTGAAGAGCATGAGCGGAAAATGCGAGGATTGCAATTTTTATGTTTTTGACGAAAACTATGACGGTTATGTGTGTGATTTGTACCTTGATGAGGACGAGCTGGTAAGGTTTATGAACAGAAAAGGCGATTCCTGCCCATACTGGAAGCTTGATGATGAGTACAAAAGCGCAAAAAGACAGTAAGGCCTTATTACATGATAGGGTCTTTTTATTTTGCGGTTATATTTTGTCCCCGCACGCAATATAAATTTATAAGTGATAAAAACAGGAGGGACAAAAATGGAATATGAACTTACTTCCGAAAGCATAAAATCTCTTTTTCCCATGGGCAAAGAAAGCATGCAGATGGTAATAGACGGTGATATGATTGTGCCTGACATAAAGCCTGATATGGACTACATAGCCGACTGCCGAGTGAAGGCGGTTATTACTGACGAAAATATTTTTGAGGGCAGAATAAGCTTTAAGGGCAGGCTTGAAACACAGATTATTTACTGCTCAGAGGAGGGCGGCGGAAAAATATATGCCTTAAAGGGCCTTATTCCCTTTGAGGATTTTATAAATGCCGACGGAATATCTGTGGGAGATTATGCGGTGCTTACGCCAGTTGCGGAGCATGTGGAGCACAAAATGATAAACAGCCGAAAGGCTTCGGTAAAGTGCATACTTTCCGTAAAGGCTGATATATGGAATATGCATGAGGAATATGCCGCCGCAGAATGTAAGGCAGAAGGTGCGCTTTGCAGGAAAAATAAAGAAATATCCGTTAAAAAAACCGTGGGAACAGTTGACAATACCTTTAAAATAGCCGATGAGCTTCATATACCATCGTCAAAGGGCGCCGTTGAGGACATTGTTTATATGAATGAATGCCTTACGGGTGTGGAAATGAAGGCAGCCGATGGCGGAGTGAGGGTAAGCGGAAGAATAAAAATTGAAATGGTTTATATTGCCGACGAGGGCGGAACACCTGAAAGCGTAAGCTTTGAACTGCCTTTGGACGGCTTTGCAGACTGCCCACAGGCGGAAACGGGAGATTTTGTTTGGGGCAGAGCCTATATTAAAAACTGCACAACGGACATTTTTACCGATAATGACGGCTTTGACAGGGGAATGATGGCGGATATAGAAATAGCCGTAAAAGCAGAGGTTCTTAGGGAGAAAAAAATTAATGTTCTTGAGGACGCATATTCCGATAAAAAATGCGTTGAAACGGAGTATGAGGATTTTAGCTATCCTATTTATGTGGGTAGCAACAAAAACCGCACCGCCCTAAAGGAAACCCTTAAAAGCGATGAGGGGGAAATACTTAAATTTATAAATGCCTACGGAATGATTTCCTATTGGGACGTTCAGGCACAGCAATCTATGGCAACCGTAAACGGAATTGCCGAAATTTCGGCTCTTTGTCTTTCAAAAAGCGACGAAAGACCCTTAATTACATTGTCAGCCTCCGTTCCTTTCAGTCAGGAGGTTGAAATTTCGGGCGCAGAGGAAAATGATTTTTTATGCGCCTGTGTAAATGCCGATGATATTCAAATTAACGTGCTTAACGGACAGGAGGCTGAGGCTTCTGTATATCTTAATATTGACGTATGCGCCCAGAGAAAGGCAGGCGGACGCTGTGTTAAAAAAATTGAGGAGTGCGAAAATGCGCCCGATACACCTTCTGCGGCAATATATGTTGTTCAGCCCGGTGACAGTCTGTGGGAAATAGCAAAAAAATATAGAACAAGCACAGACAACATAGTAAGGCTTAACGGAATTGAAAACCCCGACCTTATTTATCCGGGACAGAAAATTCTGATACTTAAAAAGATTAATTTATAATAATAAAGCGGATAGATTTTGGGCATAAACCTATCCGCTGTTTTTTATGCATTGCTTACGGCTTTAAGAATTACTTTTTTTTCGGCAGCTTCCTCTGTTTCCTTGTAGAATAAGTCGTTAGGTGAACAGTTGAGAAGCTGGCATATTTCATCTATAACCTCATATCTTATGGAGGTTGTTTCGTTATTTACCATTTTGTTAAAATTCTGATAGCTCATGCCAAGTCTTTTATAGAGCCAGTATTTTGTTTTGCCGTTTTCCTTCAGTAAGCTGAGTACGTTGAGTTTTAACATGTGAATCATCCTTTCCATGGCATTGATACAAAAACGAAAAGGCGGACTAATATGAAATATTAGTCCGCCTTGACTTTGCTTTTTTTAAGTTGCTTGTATTATACACCTATTTTTTTGGTTATACAATATAAAAATGCAAGATTTAAAATTTATGTTAAAATTTAAACATTTATCAACTTTTTCAAGGAATTTTTTGGTATGTTTTTTATGGCGGCGTTAGTGCCAAAACAGGCTTTATTGAATAAAATATATGATTTTAAAACATTTTTAAATGCGTTTTTTAATCATAACTTCTTTTGAAATTTTTAAGCTGTTTACAATAATGTTTTTTTGAAAATTTCATTGTAAATACTGCTTTTGTTGACCTTGATAATCAAAATTGGTATAATTTTCAGTAACAAAAAGCGGAAGAAGGAAAATTATGATAGAAAAGCTGTTTCCCGATATATATGTAAAATCAATATTTGAGCTTCCCGTTGAGGAGCTTGAGGCAAAAGGAATAAAGGCACTTGCCTTTGACATAGACAACACTGTTGCGCCATATGATGTTGCCGAGCCTGACGATGCGGCGGCAGAGCTTTTTGAATATCTTAAAAAAAGAGGCTTTAAGCTGATACTGCTTTCAAACAACAATAAAGAAAGAATTACAATATTCAACAGAAGGCTTAAAATAATTGCTCTTTGGAAAGCCGGAAAGCCGGGAGGCAAAAAGCTTAAAAAGGTGCTTGACAAGCTGGGATTAAAGCCAAGCGAGGCGGCTGTTATAGGCGATCAGGTTTTTACCGATGTTTTATGCGCCCACAATGCAGGTTGCACAGCCATATACAGCGAGCCTATGTGCAACCGAGATCAGCTTGTTACAAAGGTTAAAAGACCTGCCGACAGGCTTGTTATGGGCATATACAAAAGGAGAATGGGAATATGAGGGTAAACGATATATTTAACGGAAAAACAAAGGCATACGGAATAATAGGAAACCCTGTTGAGCACAGCTTTTCGCCTATACTTCAAAACACCATTGCGCAGGAATGCGGAGAAAACTGCTCTTACACTGCCTTTAAGGTGGAAAAGGGAATGGTTAAAAAAGCCCTTGAGGGCGCCTTTGAACTGGGCTTTGAGGGCTTTAACGTTACGGTTCCTCACAAGGTGGAGGTTATAGACTGCCTTGACGGAATTGACCCCCTTGCGGAAAAAATAGGCGCAGTAAATACTCTTAAAAGAACTGAAAAAGGCTATAAGGGCTACAACACAGATATTTTGGGCCTTGGAAAGTGCTTTGAAATTGAGGGCTTTTCTCTTGAGGGCGAAAGAGTTGTTGTTCTTGGTGCAGGCGGCGCGGCAAAGGCGGCTGTTGTTCTGGCGGCAGAAAAAAAGGCTTCGTCAATATACATAGTAAACAGAACCGTTGAAAAGGCGGAAAGCCTTGCCCAAAGCGTAAAGGAATTTTATGACGGAGAAATATGCGCCGTTGGCTATGACGCACTTATGGAAATTCCTGAGCATAAATACGTTATAAACACCACCTCGGCAGGCATGGGCGAGGGCGTTTGGCAGTCGGTGGTGGAAAATACGGACTTTTTTGATGGCGTTGCGGCTGTTGTTGACATTGTGTATGTGCCGTGGGAAACAAAGCTTCTGCATGATGCGGCAGAAAAGGGCTGTAAGGCTGTAAACGGCTTTAACATGCTTATTTATCAGGGCATTGCCAGCTATGAAATATGGCATGACACAAAAATAGACGATAAAAAGGCAAAGGAAATAAGAGATATACTTGCGGATTATTATACGGGAGCGAAAAATGAAAAATAATAAAAATATAATTTTCATAGGCTTTATGGGCAGCGGAAAAACCACCTTCGGCAAAAAGGTAAGCAAACGCCTTGAAATGGATTTTGTTGATACCGACAAGTATATGGAGTGCCTTGAAGGCATGAGTGTTTCCAATATATTTCAGCTTAAGGGCGAGGGATATTTCAGACAGAAGGAAACTGAAATATGCGAAAAATTTTCCTCTGAAACGGGGCATGTAATTGCCACAGGCGGCGGAATGATAAAAAATGACGAAAATATGCGCTTTCTTAAGAAAAACGGCGTTGTTGTGTACCTTAAGGCGTCGCCGGAGCATATTTTTAAAAACATAGGCAATGATACCTCCCGTCCTCTGCTTCAGTGCGACGACAAGCTGGGAAAAATAAAAAGCCTTATGGAGGAGAGAAAAAGCCTTTACGAAAAATATGCCGATATTACCATTAATGTTACAGGCGGCACTGTAAGCGGAATTACAAGAAGAATAATTGAAGCTTTGGAGGCGGAAAAATGAAAATATGTATCATAAACGGGCCCAACATCAATTTTACGGGCATAAGGGAGCAAAGCGTATACGGAACAAAAACCTATATGCAGATGATGGCGGACGTTAAGGAAAGAATTGAGGAGCTGGGAATAGAGGTTGCGGAGGTTTTTCAAAGCAACTATGAGGGCGCTGTTATAGACAAGCTTCAGCAGTGCTATTTTGACAAAATTGACGGCATAGTTATAAACCCCGGCGCTTTCACCCATTACAGCTATGCCATAAAGGACGCCATTGCGTCGGTGCATATACCAACTGTTGAGGTGCATATTTCAAACATTCACACAAGGGAAGAATTCAGACATAAGTCGGTTACGGCGTCGTCCTGCATGGGACAGATGTGCGGCTTTGGCGAAAACGGCTATGTTTTGGCGGCGCAGGCGCTTAAAATGAGCCTTGAAAAGTAAAAAAAGTGTGAGGTTATTAAATTTTTTGCTGAAAATATATTGCATAAAGGCAATTTTTATTTTAAACTATTGAAAGATATGTTTTATTTGACTAAGGAGGATTTTTGAATGATTTCTGCAGGTGAATTTAGAAACGGCGTTACAATTGAATACGAAGGCGATATATTTGTTATTCTTGAATTTCAGCATGTAAAACCAGGTAAGGGTGCTGCTTTTGTAAGAACAAAAATTAAAAACCTTAAAACAGGCTCTGTTGTTGAAAAAACTTTCAGACCTACAGAAAAAATGCCAAGAGCTCATATCGACAGACAGGATATGCAGTATCTCTACAATGACGGTTCATTATATCACTTTATGAACACAGAAAACTTTGAGCAGATTGCCGTTAACGCAGATGAAATCGGCGACACACTTAAGTTTGTTAAGGAAAACGAAATGGTTAAGATTCTTTCATATGAAGGAGATGTATTTGGTATCGAGCCTCCATTATTTGTTGAGCTTGAAATTACCGATACAGAGCCTGGTTTTGCCGGCAACACAGCTCAGGGCGCTACAAAGCCTGCTACTGTTGAAACAGGCGCACAGGTTAACGTACCATTATTCATTAACCAGGGTGAAAAAATTAAAATTGATACAAGAACAGGCGAATATCTTGGTCGTGTAAACAACTGATAAAATTTTAAAAAATGCGGCGGCAGAGCTTTAAAAGGTTTTGCCGCTGTTTTTGTATGCTTTTATTTTTATTTTGCATAATTTTTTTAAGGCTTGGAAATTATAGCTTTGTCGGGGTGATTATATGATTTTTACGGTAACCTTAAATCCTTCCATAGACTATATTATGGAGGCGGACAGCTTTAAAATAGGCTGTCTTAACAGAAGCAGAAGCGAGTTTGCCCGTGAGGGCGGCAAGGGCATAAATGTTTCCTGTGTGCTTAAAACACTGGGCATTGAAACAAAGGCGTTGGGCTTTGTGGGCGGCTTTACAGGCAGAGAGATTGTTCGCCTTGTGGAGGAAAAGGGCATAAAAAACGGCTTTATTACGGTGGACAGGGGCATTACACGCATAAATGTGAAAGTAAGCGGAAAAAACGAAACCGAAATAAACGGCTCGGGCCCTGAAATATCCGAGGCGGATTTTCAAAAGTTGTTTGCTGCCTTTGATGAGGCAAAGAAAAGCGATATGTTTGTATTTTCGGGCAGTGCGCCCAAAAGCGCCGTAAAAAACGTATATGAACGCCTTGCCCAAAGGGCATATGAAAAGGGCATAAGCTTTATTGTTGACACAGAGGGTCAGCAGCTTTTAAGCACACTTAAATATAAGCCGTTTATGGTAAAGCCCAATTTAAAGGAGCTGGAGGACATATTCGGCGCAAAAATAGAAACCGACGAGGGAATAATAGCCTACGGCAAAAAGCTTCAGCAGTGGGAAACAGGAGGAGCGCAGAACGTGCTTATTTCTATGGGAAAGGACGGAGCGGTGCTTTTGTGCAGCGACGGCAGAGTGCTTAAAACAAAATCGCCAAAGGGAAAGGTTATAAGCACCGTAGGCTCTGGCGACAGCATGGTGGCAGGCTTTGCGGCAGGAATGCAGCTTTACAGCGATTATGAAAAAGCCTTCAGCCTTGCCTCGGCGGCAGGAAGCGCCTGTGCCTTCAGCAGAGGAATGCCCGAAAAGGGAAAAATTATGGAGGTTTTAAGCCTTATAAAATAAAAACGGAGGCGTAAAATGAAAATAACCGAACTTTTAAATAAGGATAATATACTCATTGGTCTTAATGCGGATTTACAAAGCAAATGCATTGATATTATGGCGGACAGGCTTTTAAAAAGCGGCGCACTAAAAAATAAGGCAGACTTTGTAAAAGCCATTATGGAAAGAGAAAAACAAGGCACAACGGCTGTGGGCGAAAGCGTGGCAATTCCCCACGCAAAAACAGCGGCGGTAAAAAAAGCCGCCATATGCGCTTCTGTGCTTAAAAGCGGCGTTGACTGGGGCGCACCTGACGGAGAAAGCAGACTGATATTTATGATTGCCGCACCTGAGGGAGCATCTGACACACATCTTGAGGCACTTTCATCTCTTTCGGTGCTGCTTATGAAGGCAGAGGTAAGAGATTCCCTTTTAAAGGCAAAAAACGCCGCAGAATTTTTGAATATAATAAAGGGTCAGGAGGAAGGCTTGGCTGAAAAAACCACAGCGCAGTATGACGGCTACGACATTGTTGCCGTAACAGCCTGCCCAACGGGCATTGCCCACACCTTTATGGCGGCGGAAAGCCTTGAACAGGCGGCAAAAAAAGCAGGGGCAAAAATAAAGGTGGAAACAAACGGCTCCGGCGGCGTTAAAAACAGGCTTACGGAGGAGGATATTAAAAATGCAAAAGCCGTAATTGTGGCGGCAGACAGAAAGGTGGAAACAAATCGCTTTGACGGCAAAAGAGTTATAATGGTTAAGGTGTCTGACGGAATACACAAAGCCGATAAGCTTGTTCAGGACGCCTTAAGCGGAAATGCCGATATATTTACAGCGGAAAAAACGGGGGAGAATATGGGAAACAGCACTAAAGGCAAAGGTCAGGGCATATATGCCGACCTTATGAACGGTGTTTCTCATATGCTCCCCTTTGTTATAGGCGGCGGCATACTTATTGCCCTTGCCTTCCTTTTTGACGATTATGAAATAGACCCTGCCAATTTTGGCATGAATACGCCTTTGGCAGCGTTTTTTAAGATAACAGGCGGTGCGGCATTCGGCTTTATGCTTCCTGTTCTTGCAGGCTTTATTGCCGCAAGCATTGGTGATAAGCCGGCTATGGCGGCGGGCTTTGTAGGCGGCTTTCTTGCCAACGAGGGCGGCAGCGGCTTTTTGGGGGCTTTGCTTGCAGGCTTTGCGGCAGGCTATGTAATTCTTCTTTTAAGAAAGCTTTTTGAGTTTCTTCCTCAAAGCCTTGAGGGCATAAAAACGGTTTTGCTCTATCCGCTTTTTGGCGTGCTTATTATAGGCGTACTTATACAGTTTGTGCTTAACCCTCCGGTTAAGGTTATAAATGATTTTATGTTCGGCGCACTTAACAGCATGGGCGGAACAAGCAAAATACTTTTGGGGGCTGTGCTTGGCGGCATGATGTCGGTGGATATGGGCGGCCCTGTAAACAAGGCGGCTTATGTTTTCGGCACGGCATCCATTGCCGAGGGCAGCTTTGATATTATGGCGGCGGTTATGATAGGCGGCATGGTTCCGCCTTTGGCAATAGCTCTTTGCGCCACATTTTTCAAAAACCGCTTTACCGAAAAGGAAAGAAAGGGCGCGGCTGCAAACTATATTATGGGGCTTTCCTTTATAACAGAGGGGGCTATACCATACGCTGCGGCAGACCCGGCAAGGGTTATTCCTGCCTGTGCCATAGGCTCGGCGGTGGCAGGCGGACTTTCAATGTTTTTTGGCTGCAGCCTTAGAGCGCCTCACGGAGGAATTTTTGTTCTGCCTATTATGGAGGGAAGAATGATGTATATTGTTTCGCTTATTATAGGCTCAGTTGTGGGAATGGTGCTTTTGGCGTTATTTAAAGGAAAGGCGGAAAATGCTGATGAAGGAATTTGAATATACCATACTTGATAAAGAGGGAATACATGCCCGTCCGGCAGGGGTGCTGGTTAAAACGGCGTCTATGTTCGGCAGCAAAATAACAGCCGAAAACAAGGGCAGAGAGGTTGACATGAAGGGAATATTCGGCGTTATGAGCCTTGCGGCAAAATACGGAGAAAAAATAACTGTAAGGGCAGAGGGCAGCGATGAGGACGAGGCCATTGAGGAAATAAAGCGTGTGCTTAAGGAAAACCTGTAAAGGAGATATTGTTTTATGATTGCTAAAAACGGAAAGGGCGTTTTCGGCGGAGTGGCACTTGGTACAATAAAGGTATTCAGCGACAGAGGCAAGGTGGAAAAAAGGTTTGTAAACGATATTTCGGGTGAAGTGCAGAGGTTTAAGGACGCCACAGATAAAGCCGTAAAGCAGCTAGAGGGGCTTTATGAAAAAACCAAATCGCAGGTGGGCAAAGATGAAGCGGAAATATTTGAGATACACAAAATGATGACCACCGACAATGATTTTCAGGCGGCTGTTGAAAACAAAATAAAAATGGGCATAAATGCCGAGGCGGCTGTTTTTGAAACAGGCGAGGATTTTTATAACCGCTTTAAAAGCCTTAACGACGCCTATATGAGCCAAAGAGCCGTTGATGTGAAGGATATAAGCCAAAGACTTATAAAAATATTAAGCGGAGAGGCTGAGGAAATGTCGGCAAGGGGCGAAAAATATATTATAGCCGCCTCAGACCTTACCCCAAGCCAGACAATGCGCCTTGACAGGGAAAGCATAGCCGGCTTTGTTACGGAGCATGGCTCTGAAAATTCCCACACAACAATACTGGCACGAATGATGAATATTCCTGCCATAATAGGCGTAAAGGGCATTGCCGACGATATATATGACGGAAAGACCGCCGCCATAGACGGCAGCAGCGGAACGCTTTATATTGAGCCAAACGAAACAACCCTTAAAAGGCTTGAGGATAAGAGGAAAAAATTTGAGGACGAAAGAGAACTTCTTCAAAAATTTAAGGGGCGAGAAACCGTAACAAAAGACGGCAAAAAGATTATGCTTTACGCCAATATATCCAATATGACGGATATTGACATGGTGCTTGCCAACGACGCCGAGGGCATAGGGCTTTTCAGAAGTGAGTTTATATTTCTTGAAAGCCAGACCTATCCCACAGAGGAGGAACAGTTCAGAGTATACAAAAAGGCTGTTGAAAAAATGCGCGGCAGACGAGTGATTATACGTACACTGGATATAGGCGCAGACAAACAGGTGGATTATTTTGATATTCCAAAGGAGGAAAACCCTGCCCTTGGATACAGAGCCATAAGAATATGCCTTGACAGACCGTATATTTTTAAAACTCAGCTAAGAGCAATTTTAAGAGCATCGGCATACGGAAATGCGGCGCTTATGTTTCCTATGATATGCACAGTTGAAGAGCTTAAAAAAGCCAAGGAAATATTAAATGAGGCAAAAAAAGAGCTTGAGGAGGAGGGCGTTCCCTTCAGCAAAGGCATAGAGGTGGGAATTATGATTGAAACGCCTGCGGCGGCGCTTATAAGCGACAGCCTTGCCGGGGAGTGCGACTTTTTCAGCATAGGCACCAACGACCTTACACAGTATACCATGGCTGTTGACAGGCAGAACAACAGAGTTATGGAAAGCTTTGATATAAGAAACGAGGCGGTTTTGCGCCTTATAAAGATGACAGCCGAAAACGGACACAAAGAGGGCATATGGGTGGGCATATGCGGCGAGCTGGGGGCAGACACAAGCCTTACGGCAGATTTTATAAGCTGGGGAATAGACGAGCTTTCGGTTTCGCCGGTATGGATACTTGAGCTTAGAAAAAATATACTTGAAATAAGCGCAAAATAAAAACGGTTTGATAAATAAACAATGTAATGCATAGGTTGTTCGACAATTTAAAAATGTTGAACAACCTATTGACAGTCTAATGCGGCAATGATATACTTTAGCAAAAATAGTTTCTATGCTAATTATTTTTATGCTAAATATATTTCAACATTAAAAAGGGGAGGACAATATGAAAAAGAAAATTACAGTACCTGAAATCAGAGAAACAAAAACAAACGGAAGAAGAATTTCGCTTATAACATGCTATGACTATACATCAGCCACACTTGTTGAAAAAAGCAATATCGAAATGATACTTATAGGCGACTCTATGGGCATGACAATGCTTGGCTACGACGGAACAGTTGGTGTTAAGCCTGAAGATATTATCCATCACGGAAAAGCCGTAAGAAGAGGCGCGCCTACAACATTTATTATCGGAGATATGCCTTTTGGCTCATACAACGAAAGCGTTGAACAGGGAATACATACTGCAAACCGCTTTATGATGGAAATTGGCTGCGACGCTATAAAGCTTGAGGGCGGAAAACGCTCAGCTGCTGTTGTAAAGGGCATTGTTGAGGCAGGTATTCCTGTTTGCGGACACATCGGTCTTACACCGCAGAGCTCATCGGCTATGGGCGGCTTTAAGGTACAGGGCAAGAGTGTTGAAGCTGCAAAGGCTCTTCTTGAGGACGCAAAGGCTATTGAGGAGGCAGGTGCTTTCATGCTTATGGTTGAGGGCGTTCCTTCAGATGTAACAACATACATCAGAAAGAACATCAATATTCCTATTATCGGCATCGGCGCAGGTGCAGACTGCGAGGCACAGGCAATAGTTATGCACGACATGCTTGGATATAACGACTGGGTTCCTAAATTTGCTAAGAAGTATGCAAACCTTGGCCCTCAGATGCTTGACGCATTTAATGCTTACCATGATGAGGTTGCAGAGGGACAGTTCCCGACACCTGAATTTTCATATAATACAAAGGTTGAAGGACTTGAATAATTAAAATAAGCTATAAAAGCAACTGGTCTGATAATGGGCAGTGGTCATAAAACAGCCAACAGCCACAGCGGTATAATCTGCTGTGGCTGTTATTGTGTTTTATACTCCGTTCAGAATGACAGCAGTCTTGTATTGTGTCATTCTGAGGACGAAAGTCCGAAGAATCTAAGGTTTTAAAGGAGATTCTTCACTCCGTTACACTGTGTTCAGAATGACACACTAATTAAGCTTTAGTAAAATTCCTCAATAAAACGAAGTTTTATTGATATTAAGGTTTCCGTCCACCCTTTTCAAAGGGTGGCAGGTGTGGACAGCGTCCACGAAAACTTAATCTGTCATTGACGAAGAATCCAATAACAACTTCTCATTTGCCGAACAGGCGCAATAAATAATCCTCCGTACGGCTGCAGCCATATGGAGGATTAACTGTTTTACAAACACCGCCGAATACGGCGGCTGTTTTTTTATGCCAACAATCGTAAAAAAATAACTATTAATATATCAAATGCGACACTTAAAAACTTAAATTTGTGTAATTTTCATGTCAGTTCATTTTAAAAAACACTTTAATTTACAATAATTAAGAAAATAGAGCAAAAAATAAACAACTGAAATTCGGCTTTGGTTATTATGGCAAAAATACGGATATTTATTTTGTAAATTTATTCTATATACAATGAAAAAAAGGCGTTTTATAATTACATCATACGTCCTACGTAGTATATATGATATAAAGGGGGAGAAAACATAATGAAGGTAGGTCTTATTTACACAGGCATCACACCTGAGCTTAAAGAGCTTGTGGAAAAAGAGATTAAGGCTCAGCTTGGTGATGATGTTGAAATGCTGTCATGGAAAGATCCAAGCATTATTCAGCAGGCAGGAGAATTTGGTTATGTAACAAAGGAGCTTGCCGCAAGACTTGTAACAATGTACATGGAGGCTGTTAATGCCGGCGTTGACGCAATAATCAATCTTTGCTCATCAGTTGGCGAGGTTGCCGATGTATGTCAGGATCTTGCAAAATACATGGGTGTTCCTATTGTGCGCGTTGACGAGGAAATGTGCAGAGATGCGGCTCGTAAGGCAGTTAAAATAGGCGTTGTTGCAACACTTAGAACAACACTTGACCCAACAAAGGGAACAATAGCAAGAACATCAAGAGAAATAGGCAGACATGTTGAAATGGTAGACGTACTTGTTGATGGTGCTTTTGGTCTTGACCAGGAACAGTTTAAGGCAAGAATGCTTGAAGAAACAGGAAAATACAAAGACGACGTTGACGTTTTCCTTTTCGCACAGGGCTCAATGGCTTACTGCGGCGATGTAATTGAGCAGGCTTACGGCAAAAAAGTTTTCTCAAGCCCTGCATACGGAGCTGAGGCACTTAAAAAAGCACTGGAATTTAAAGGCATTATGTAATATTGTATAATGTAGCGCAAAAAAAATATCAGGAGGAATAATTATGAAAAACTTTGTTAAAAAAGCGGTTTCACTTTTACTTGTTTCCGGTATGGCTCTTTCAGCAGCAGCCTGCGGAGGCTCATCAAGCTCATCATCAGGCGCAGAGGGCGGCTCATCAGAAAAGAAGGTAACACTTAACATGAGCCATACACAGGCGCCTAACTCTGTAAGCGACCTTACAGCACAGGAATTTGCAAAGCTTGTTGACGAAAAGAGCAATGGCACAGTTGAGGTTAAGATTTATACAAACTGCGGTCTTTCAGGCGGCGACCTTACAAAGGCTATCGAAATGGTTCAGACAGGCGACATCGACATTCACTCATGCGCACCTGCAAACATTGCAAACTTTGATAAGAGATTTTATGTATTCTGGCTTCCATACCTTTTCAATACAGAAGAGGATCTTATAAACAAATGCTCAAGTGATGAATTTAAAACAGCAATCAACGAATGGTGCGGCGGTCTTAACATGACAATGCTTGGCATCAACAACGCAGGTGCTCGTCAGATTTCAAACAGCAAGAAAGAAATTACAACACCTGACGACTTAAAGGGTCTTAACATCCGTGTTCCGGGCGCAAACGTATTTATCGACCTTTACAAGGATTACTTTGGAGCAAACCCAACAGCTATGGACTTCTCAGAGGTTTACACAGCTCTTCAGCAGGGCACAATAGACGCTCAGGAAAACCCAATCAGCGTTTTCGCTTCATCAAAGCTTAACGAGGTTCAGGATTACGTTACTCTTTGGGACGGCGTAAGAGATACAACTATCTGGGTAATGAACACAAAGAAGCTTGAAAGCCTTTCAGACGAACAGAAAGCAGCAGTTGAAGAAGCAGCTCAGGAGGCTCTTCAGTGGGGTAACGATTACCTTGCAGAAAACGAATCAAAGATTATAGAAGAGCTTAAAGAAGGCGGCACAGTAATTACAGAGCTTACAGATGCACAGAAGGAAGCCTTCAAGGAAGCTTCAGCAGGCATTTATGACAAATATGCAGAAGAGCTTGGTCAGGATGTAATCGATCTTTTCAAATAAGATACGCAGTTTAAATGTGTCCCTCCCCCTTAAGGAGGGGCACATGATTTAATAACATGAAAGGAGATTCAAAGATGACAAAGGGTAAATCAAAGCTTTCTGAATTTTGGAATCATTTTGAAGAATATATATGTTCAGCTGCGCTTGTAGTTATGGCGGTTGTTACTTTTATAAACGTACTTTCAAGAAAGCTTCCAAGCCTTAATCTTGCTTTTACACAGGAACTTGTTACAACAATGTTTGTTTGGGTATGCTGCCTTGCGGCGGCGTCTGCCTTCAGAACAAACTCACACATGGGCTTTGAATATCTTGCGGGAAAGCTTAAAGGAAAAGCAAAGCTTATTCACAAAATAATAAGAATTATAATTATAATAGCTACATATTCAATTTGGATTGTATACGGTATAAGAATGGTAATGGGTCAGATTCAGACAGGTATGCTTACAGCCGTTCTTCAGATGCCGGGCTGGATGATAGGTATTGCTATTCCTATTTCAGGCGTACTTTCTATTATAAGACTTCTTCAGTATGAATTTGGAAAGGAGGACAAATAAATGGTAACTCTGGTACTTCTTGGCACACTTGCGGTGCTTATACTTGCAAACATTCCCATTTCTGTTGCCCTCGGTCTTTCAAGTGCGGTAACACTGTTATACACAGGCTTCCCTCTTACAAGCATTCCTTCCATACTTCAGGCAACAGTTCAGAAATTTTCTCTTCTTACAATACCTCTTTTTGTTCTTGCCGGCGCAATAATGGATAAGGGCGGTATTTCAAAAAGACTTATAAACCTTGCAAACAGCATGATTGGCCCTGTTCACGGCGGTCTTGGCTATGTTTCGGTAGTTGCTGCCATGTTCTTTGCAGCTATATCCGGTTCGGGCACAGCCACAGTTGCAGCTATGGGCTCAATTCTTGTTCCTGCCATGATTAAGCAGAAATATGACCCTGCTTTTGCTTCGGCACTTTCGGCTATATCAGGCTCTCTTGGTACGGTTATCCCTCCAAGTATCACATTTATCATCTATGGTATGATTACAGGCGAGTCTATCAGTGACCTTTTCCTTTCTGGTATTATTCCGGGCGTTATATTTGCTCTTATGCTTTGCGTAACAGTATTTGTTAAGGCAACCAAAAACGGCTGGAAAAGCGATGAGGCAAGAGCAAGCGCAAAGGAAATATGGAAATGCTTTGCAGACGCTTTTTGGGGTCTTATGAGCCCTGTTATCGTTTTGGGTGGTATTTACTCAGGTATATTTACACCTACCGAAGCAGCTTCTGTTGCAGTTATTTACAGTGTTTTTGTAGGCGTATTTATTTATCACGAGCTTTCATTTGATATGCTCAGAAAAGCTCTTTTTGAAACATCAAAAACAACAGGTATTATACTTCTTATCATCATGAACGCAGGCGTTTTCTCATGGGTGCTTACACAGCAGGGTATCGCAGCTCAGCTTACAGAGCTTGCACTTAGCCTTACAACAAATAAGTATGTAATGCTTATAGTTATAAACATTATCTTCCTTATTGCCGGCTGCGTTATGGACAACACAAGCGCAATGTACATACTTGTTCCTATAATTATGCCTATTGCTCAGGCACTTGGCATCAATATGGTACACCTTGGCGTTATCATAGTTCTTAACCTTTCAATCGGTCAGGTTACACCGCCTGTTGGCCCTAACCTTTATGTTGCGGCTGACATCGGTCAGGTTAAGTTTGAGGATATATGCGCAAAAATGGTTCCGCTTATTGCCATGTCAATAGTAGCGCTGCTTATAGTAACATATGTGCCGTTCCTTTCATTGGCGCTTATAGGATAAAATTATTATTTGTTTGATTTTGCTAAAAATAAATGATATATTTATAAAAAGAAAGAAGGATTTTACTAAAAAGATACAGTGTTAAGGTGGTATAGCAGTGAAAAATAACGTTTTTAAATCCCCAATATCAAGCAAATCTGTTGTAGACAGAATAATTGACGAAATAACCTCGGCAATTATAGACGGAAGCATTAAGCCGGGCGACAAAATACCTACTGAAATGGAGCTTTGCGAGTCTTTTCAGGTTGGAAGAAATTCTGTGCGCGAAGCCATAAAAATACTTGAGGCTTTCGGAGTGGTGTATATCAAAAGGTCGGAGGGCACCTTTGTCAGCAGCAGCTTTAACAAAAGAATGCTTGATTCAATGCTGTACGGTCTTATACTGCAAAATGAATCCTCTTATGACATAGTTGAGCTTAGAAAGGTTTTTGACATAGGGGTTTGGTATGCCGCCATGGAAAAAATGGACGACGCCAAAATGGAAAACATAAGGGAAAGCCTTGGCGAAATGGAAAAAACCATTAAGGAAACAGCCGATATGGACAGAGTACTCGAGGCTGACCTTGCTTTCCACAGAACCATAACAGAATGTACCGAAAATCCTCTGCTTGTAAATATGTATGAATATATTACAAAGCTTACAATACCTTCACGCAAAAAAGCCACACAGAGAATATTTGATACGGGCAACAGAGAAATATTTATTACCCTCCATGAGGAAATAGTGAATATGTTTGCCGAAAAGGATATGTCAAAAATACTTGAAACGGTTAAAAAACATTATATATTCTGGAAAGACGAAAAATAAGGTGACATAAAATGATTATAAGAAAAAAGAAAGATATCGTTCCTGTGCCTATTGAGCGCTGCATGGGCGGAGAAGGCACAGTAATGATGGAAAAGCTGCTTAACGCACCTGAGGAAATGCTTGAAAAGGGCAGAGCCTATGTGCGCCATACACTTAACCCGGGAGTTGCAATAGGAAGCCACAAGCATGAAAATGAAATGGAATCTATGGTTATAGTTTCCGGAAAGGCAAAGCATGTAATTAACGGAGAGGTTCAGATGCTTGAAGCAGGCGACATTATAGCCGCAATGCCCGGCGATACACACGGCATTGCCTGTGAGGGCAGTGAGCCGCTTGTACTTATAGCGCAGGTGCTGTATAAATAATTTGTTTGCAGTTAAACATACTACGTAATATGTAGTATTTCAGGAGGAAAAAATGGCAGAAAAAATTATTGTGTCGGTGGCTGCCGTTGCGGCAACAGATACAAATATAAATCCAAGAAAAATAGCCGATGACGTTATTGCATGCGCAAAGGCAGGCGCAGCAATGGTTCATCTGCATGTAAGAGATTATAACGGACAGCTTACAGATGACCTTTCCGTTATAAAAGAAACCATTGATATGATAAAGGCTGAAAGCGACATAATTATACAGATTTCAACCGGCGGCGTATCAAAAATGACCATTGAGCAAAGATGTGCGCCTCTTACATTAAAAGAGGTTGAGGCAACAAGCCTTAATGTAGGCTCGGTAAACCTTGGAAAAGCGGTTTACTGCAACCCTATTGATGATGTTAAATACTGTGTAGGCAGAATACTTGAAGCCGGCGTAACGCCTGAGGTTGAGGTGTTTGAGCTTGGCATGATTCATACAACAGAAAAGCTGAGAAAGGAATTTTCTTTTAAAAGCCCGCTGTTATACGCTGTTGTTTTGGGCCATGAGGGCGAAGCGCCGGGCGAGCCAAAGGCTCTTTCGGCAATGGTAAACTATCTGCCTGAAAACAAGGATACCCTTTGGGGCATTACACATGCCAACAGAAGAAACTTCGGCCTTATAGCACAGGCGCTGGGCATGGGCGCTTCGGTTGTAAGAATAGGCTTTGAGGACAGCAAATATATTGATGACAACCATATGGCGGAAACAAATCTTCCTCTTGTTGAAAAAACCGTTGCCCTTATAAAGGCTATGGATAAAATGCCCGCAACACCTGATGAGGCAAGAAAGATACTTAACATCTCAAAAAGATAATTGCTTTAAATAAGTAATCCCAAATGCTATATACATTTATAAATTTCCTACCCTAAAAGGACTGCCGTGCTTAAAAAAGTGCGGCAGTCTTTTTATATGGCTGCGTAAAAGCCTTTGCACTTATGAAGATAAGAAGAAGCTGATTAAAACCGGAATTTGTCATTCTTAGGCGAAACCCGAAGAATCTAAGGATATTCTTCTACGAGGAAACGATATTAGAATGACATACAATATGAATTTTAGTAAAATTCCTCAATAAAACGGAGTTTTATTGATACTAAGGTTTCCGTCCACCCTTTTTAAAGGGTGGCAGGTGTGGACAGCGTCCACGGTTTTAAATTTTTAGCCCAAATTTAATCTGTTATTAGATTCTTTCACGAAGAAACGCAGTTTCTGAGAACCGAACAGGTGCGAAAAGCACCAACCGAGCATGAAGAACAGAACGTTCTGAAAGCCGAAGCAACAGCGAGGGAAAGAACAAAGTGAGCGAGGCAGTAAAGGTGAGGAAAAACATTCAGAATGACAGAAAAATAGTTGTCATTCTGAGGGTGAAACCCGAAGAATCTAAGGATTTAAATCATAACCACTAGTAAACTAGTGGTTTGCTCAGACCCTAGAAGGGTCAGTTCTTGCTGACCCCTCTAAGGGGCTCTGAAGTTTATCATCGCATCACTGCTGCAGGCTGCCACTTTAAGTGGCTTTTATTTTTGCCTTATTTATCTCTTGCTACCCGTAAACGGATCTATGTACTCTTTTATTGATATTTGGTCTTTAATATAGTCCTCTTCTAATTGATTTTTTATATATTCTCTTATTGCTTTTTCATTCTTTCCCACTGTATCAGCATAATATCCTCTGCACCAAAAGCTCCTGTTTCCATATTTATATTTTAAATTTGCATGCCTGTCGAATATCATTAATGCACTCTTACTCTTGAGTGTCCCCACGAATTGTGCTACACTCATATATGGTGGTATACTCACTAACATATGTATATGGTCCGGGCAGGCTTCTGCCTCTATTATCTCTACTTTTAGCTCATTACATATTTTTCTAAGTATTGCCCCTATATCTTGTTTCAGCTCCTTATATATCACTTTTCTTCTGTATTTAGGTGCAAACACTATGTGATATTCACATCTATATGTTGAGTGAGCTGTATGTTTTATTTCGTTTTTCATTGCTTAAAAACCTCCTTGATACTTTTTGTGATGCGGTGCCTAAACCATCACTATCGTATCATGGAGGTTTT
>Ga0129308_1001729_pt1 | contig 21212 bp, 24 predicted proteins | sample L827metagenome_FD_94440 | JGI IMG/M metagenome (GOLD analysis project Ga0129308, IMG submission 94440) | Ring-tailed lemur group fecal microbial communities from Wisconsin, USA - L827 metagenome | ecosystem: Host-associated > Mammals > Digestive system > Large intestine > Fecal | place: USA... | reverse complement strand
TAGAAAATTTCTTGTATGCTTTCAATGTCATTTGTAAAATGATGATTTTAAGATAAAGCCATATATTGACTTCATGATATGCTATGAAAAAATATTATATGATAATGATACTATGTATTATTATTCGAATTGTCATAGTGGTTTTTTATTAATAGTTCAAAAAAGTTCAGCTTCTTGATAATATTGAAATTGAAAAGAAACAGATCAGTTATCGTGTATTTAATTGTTGTGTAGGATATTTTATAGGAGGATTTATGAAAGGAAAAAAATATACAAGAGTTAATATCAGTGAATGGGGAGGAGCTAAGGAAGTTGATATTATTGAGGGGCCAATAGAGATATTGGATTCTTTGCATTTGTATATAGAACCATTTTATCAATATATAGATGAAAATTATTTTGGAGATCTAGGAGATTATGATATTACAGAGGGATTCGTTGATTTTTTAAATAATAATGTATTAAAAAGTAAATATCCTATGGTTAGAATAATTGAAAGACAGACAAAAAACTTTGATGAGAAGTATAAACGTTATAATATATGATAGTTTAAAAAAGTTTTTAAACGAATTTGATATGACAATTGCCAAAAGAATGAAATATGTTTTTTTGTTATTATAAGTAAAAATATAATGTAATTTAGAAAATATATATAAATGAGAATATACTGTTTTAAGGAGGAGTTATCAATGAATATTTATATTTCTGATAAATATAAAAAAGATGAATGTGTTCAATTTAGAAATTATTGGGAAAAAACATGGTTTCCTCAAATTAAGAAAGATTTATATGATTTTTGTAAAAAAATAGATGGACAAATTGTGAATCAAGATTTAGCTGAAAGTATTACGGAAGATTATATATTAGGTGGTTGTCAATATGCCCCAATTAGTGATACATTGTATAAAGAAAGCCTTGTTACAATTAAAAAAGCTGGTGTGTTTTGGCATAATCATATGTGGGAAGATACTAAGATTTCAAACCTTTCTGAATTTATTCATTTTTTTGAAAATCATGAGCATCAAGAAAGGTATATATTAGAAGATGAAAGTGGAAACATATATTCTTTAAATGAACTCATTGAAAAAATATCCAAATATAATAAAAAGGATTTATAGATAAAAGTAATGAGTATGGAAATTGAATGGCTATTATGATATAATATATTACAGATGTAAGAATTAAGGAGAAGAGCAATGAAAAAACTACCACAAATATCAGAAGCTGAATATGAAGTGATGAAAGTTGTTTGGGAATATGCCCCTATTAGTACAAATGAAATAACAGAAAAATTAATATCAACAACTTGTTGGAAGCCGAAAACGATTCATACATTAATCAAAAGATTAACAGAAAAAAAAGTAATCACTTATGTCAAACAAAGTAGAGTTTTTGTTTATACGCCATTGATTAACCAAGATGAATATCTTCAACAACAAAGTCATTCTTTTATAAATCGTTTTTATAATGGGAACTTCGCAACAATGCTAACTTCTTATTTAGATACAGAAGATTTATCAGAAAACGACATCAATCAATTGAAAGAAATATTAGAAAATTGTACTCAAAAGGAAACAAAATAAATTGAAATCATTTGGTATCCGATTTATCATATGTAATATTTATATAGCAATTTTTATTATTCTTCTTGTATTGTTAAAGAAAGTTTTTAAAAAATATCTTTCAGAGCGTATTCAATATAATCTTTGGTTTGTGTTATTTATTCTATTAGTGATTCCATTCTTACAAGTTCCTATTGAAAATCATTTATTTTTTTGTAATTCTTTGAATGCAAATGCAATAAACAATATAAAAAACTTTCAAAATACAATCATAAATCAAAATATAATGTCTAATTCAATTAATGATCTTGCTATCTCAATAAATAGTCAATCTTTGGATTTTATCAATTTTTGTATTATTTTTATTTGGATCATTGGTATGATCTTCATGTTAATTTCTACAATAAGATATTTATATGATTTTTATCGTGTAGAAAAATCAGCACTTCCACTTCAAAATAAAGAAGTCCTTGACATATATCATTCATGTCTATTAGAAATGAATATCAATAAAAAAATTCCTATATACAGTACAATATTTTTGAAATCTCCTATATCAGTGGGAATTATCAAACCACGCATATATATTCCAACTTATCTTATTACTCATTTCAATAAAAAAGATATGCGATATATGTTATTACATGAATTAAATCATTATATTTATAAAGATGCTCTTATTAATTGCTTCATGAATATATTCAGAATTGTTTATTGGTTTAATTTTTTTATTTGGTATGCTTTTGATGCAATGAAAATCGATCGTGAAATTGCCTGTGATATTGAAACATTAAAGATACTGAATGAAAAAGAATATATAGATTATGGCTATACTTTACTTCATTTTGCTGAGAAAATGTCTAAATCATCATTTCCTTATATTAGTAAAATTGGAGGAAATGCTAAACAAATAAAAAAGAGGATTATTCATATAACAAATTATAAAAGAAAAGCACATCATAAAATGGTTCATTTGATTATTTATCTTTTGGTTGTTACTCTTTCATTTTATTTTATTCCACTATTATCTATAGATGCAAAAGATACAGATCATTATTTTTACTCAAAAGATCATATGAACATTATTCATATTGACTGTGCAAAACAATTTGATCGATACAACGGTAGTTTTGTGTTGCTTGATCAATCGCATAATACATGGAGTATATTTAATGAAGAACTGGCATCTTTAAGAGTATCACCAAATTCAACTTATAAAATATATGATGCTTTATTAGGATTAGAAGAAGGTATAATCAATGCACAAAATTCTTTCATTGATTGGAATAATGAAAAATATCCATTTCAAGAATGGGAAAGGAGTCAAAATTTAAATTCTGCAATGGCATATTCTGTCAATTGGTATTTTCAGTCTATAGATTTAATGCTAGGATCACAAAAAATTAAATCATTTTTAAGAAATATAGGATATGGAAATAAAACAATGAGTCAAGATATAGAAATGTATTGGAACGATTCATCATTAAAAATATCACCTATAGAACAAATTAAATTATTACAACAATTCCAGCAAAATACTTTTTCTTTTTCTAATGAAAATGTTCAGGCTGTCAAAGATGCCATTTTTATTACGAAAAATAACACGCATTCATTATATGGTAAAACAGGAACAGGGCGAGTGAATGGAGATGATATTAATGGCTGGTTTATTGGGTATGTTGAAACTAACGATAATACATATTATTTTGCAACGAATATTCAAAGCGATTCTGAGGCTACAGGACATCAAGCAGCAGAAATTTCATTATCTATTTTAGCTGATTTAGGTATTTGGAAATAATGAAAAGATTATATGATTTAAAGTAAATAGGAAAAGTTCTTTCTATCTTTTCATAAATACAGTTTTTGTTATTTATGAAGAAGATAGATTTTTTCATTATGAAAATGATCATACAATGTTTAAATATTACATATGTAAGAAATGCTTGACATTAAATACTACAAATGTAATAATTAAGAAAAGGAAGTGTACATATGGGAAAAAGAAAAATAATCATAATATTATGTATGGCATTTGTTTTATCGCTTTATTTATATAGTGATTATAAAAATAATCAATTGAAAGTAGATGAAGAAGATCTATCTTTAATTATTCCTGATAAAAAATGTTTTATAATAGAAAAGGAATTGTTATCGAAAGTAGATCATCTGATTTTTATTATCAATGAAGATTTGAAAGATGGTTATTCACTTGGTTTAGGTTCGCCTTCATTATCAAAAGACGGTGTTAAGAAAATATATCAGTTTTTAAAGAATGAACACATTTGTGTTGGTGATGAACAAGGATATTTTGATTTAGAAAATAAAGACATTTTTGAAAACTTTTGGAACAATTATTTGAGAAATGAAAATTCATCTTTTATCTATTATGAAATTCTACAAACAGGAAATATCAGAAGATTAGAATATTGTTATAGTGAGAATATGTTTTATGTTATTATGAGTGAATTAAACATTGATGATCCAAATCGACCAATCGTTAAAGATATATATGGTAGGCAAATTGACAAAGCATACTATGACAAGTATGGATTTTTCTATTATAAATTGCTTATCAGTGATTTAATGAAATCATTTGGTATTATTGAATATGAATATATCAGAATTGAACCACTGGGAGAAAAGAATAGAGCGTATAAACAAAAATATATCAGTACAATTGATTATCAATGTACTAATATTTTTACTCAAAATTGGAATATGGATAGTATTGATAAAATCAATTTTAGTGATGTTTATGAATACTTGTATGAGTTAAAAAATGATAGGCCTTTCTATGCTGATGAAACAACATCTACATTGGATCCATTTATTAAAGAAATTCCAGCTTCTTCTTTCGAAAATTTAATTCAAGACTATTTTGAGATAAGTTCAAAACAATTAAAACGATCTTGTCAATATGATCAAGAAAAAGATGCTTACTTATGGAATGAAGCTTATTGTGTACCTTCAAAATTTGTAACTCCAGCATTTTATGGAGAGGTCGTTGACATCAAAGAAAATAAAAATGTTTTAGTTTTAACTGTTTATGTCAATGGTTATGAATTTGGATATGCTGAAGGTTTTACACATAAAATATATATTCAAAAAACAGAAAATGGTTTCCATTATATAAAAAATGAGGTTATAGAAACTTTACATGATCACTTGCCTCAATATAGTCCAGGTGTGGTATGTCAGTCATCTTTATCTGAAAGTCATGATGATTATTGATAAGAAGGAGTGATTTTATGATTAGATATAAAACTAATGTGAATGAAGAAAAACAACAAATAGCTGTTGAAATTACATTAAATAGTCAAAAGAATACAAACAAGCGAAAAAAATGTTTTGTGCTATGTGTGATTGTCGGATTGATAGAAATAATCATTGGATTGTTATTGATTGTTAAATATACTCGCATTTCTGGGATCGTGATGATGATCGTTGGAGTTATGTTGATTATTTTAGCGTTAAAAGTAAAGGAATTTCAAAGATTTACATTAAGATATGTTCAAAAATTTATCAAATCTGCTTCATATAATGAAGTTGCAGAATATGTTTTTGATGATGATGGAATAGAGATTATTTCAAACTTAGGTCATGGTAAGAATTATTGGGACGCCTTTAAAGAATATGGTATTTTAGAGGAGTATATTTATGTATTTAGGAAAGATAATAAAATGATACTTATCAATAAAAATGATTTATCAAAAGAAGAAATAACAGAATTAAAACAATTGTTAACTAAAATCAAAAAGTAAATCAGTATTATGATTTGATCGTTATTTTGAAATCATAAATTTATAAAGACAATTTGTTAATAAATTGATATAATATTTAAAAATAAAAATGATAGAAGATTTAAGATTTTTATTATAAAGCAAAAGAAATATAAGGGAGAAAGACTATGACAATCAAAGAGAAAATGCATAATACTGAACTTTATTTACCATCTGATGAAGAATTGTCTAAAGAACAAAGAAATTATATGAATGATCTTTATGATTTTAATCATACACGACCTACTGAAATCAGTAAACGAAATGAATTGCTTAAAAAAATGTTTGCAGAGATTGGAGAGGGGTGTTATATAGAACCACCTTTACACGCAAATTGGGGTGGTCATCATGTGCATTTAGGTAAGAATGTCTATGCTAATTTTAATTTAACATTAGTAGATGATACTCATATTTACATTGGAGATTATACGATGATAGGTCCTAATGTTACGATTGCTACGGGAGGGCATCCTTTGTTGCCTCAACTTCGTGAGCAGGGATACCAATATAACGCATCTGTTCGTATTGGTAAAAATTGTTGGCTAGGTGCAGGCGTTATTATTGTTCCCGGTATTACGATTGGCGATAATGTTGTCATAGGTGCAGGAAGTGTTGTTACTAAAGATATACCTTCTCATGTTGTTGCTGTTGGCAATCCATGTAGAATTTTGCGTGAAATTAATGATCATGATGAGGAATATTATTTCAAAGATAGAAAAATCAGTGATTGTTTATAGAATTCATTAAACTTTCATCAATAATTAAAGATGAAAAAATATATAATTTTTAAGCACGATATAAAAATACATTGTGCTTTTTTTGTTGAACTTGTATGAGAAGATGATTCGAGAATATTTGTTTTTTAATGTTTAGCAAATATAAAATCATTGAAAGTATGATTTAGATATTATTTAAAAAAGTAATATGGTATTATATGGTAAAAGATGACATGAACAAACAAAAGATAATCAATGATTGAGCTATACTATGAAAAAGAGGAGATAATCAAAATGTATTTATTTCAAAAAATAGAAGAAGTGACAATAAGATATAATGATGCACGAAAAAGTATCGGCGAATTTATTTTAAAGCAAAACATGAATTTAACAAACCTTAGTATGAATGAAATAGCAAAATTAACTTATACTTCTAAATCAACACTTGTACGATTTGCGAAAACATTAGGTTTTACTGGATGGAATGAGTTTATGAAAGCGTATGTGAAAGAAATAGTATATCAAGAAAAATATAAATTTTCGATAGATGCTAATATTCCGTTTACCAAAGATGATACTGTTGAGGATATGTTGGATCATGTTGCTCAATTACAAATAGAATCAATTACAAAAACAAAAGATTTGATCGATCTCAAAATCTTAAAAAGAATTAATGAATATCTTTTACATTCAAATAGAATAGTGATATTTTGTGTACATAATAATATTCATTTGGCTGAATTATTTAAAAACAAAATGCTTGGGATAGGTAAAAATGTGATTGTTGCAGAAAATGGTGATGGAATGCTGTGGGCAACTCAATTAACTGAAAATGATTGTGCAATTCTCATTTCATATTCTGGAAATAATGAAATGAGAGAACCTGAATTTTACATAGAAGTATTAAAAAATAGAAATGTCAAAATGATAGGAATAACAAGTGAGGGAGATAATTATATTCATAATCATGTTGATTGTGTTTTAAAAATGACATCACAAGAAAAACTTTACAGTAAAATTGCAGGTTTCTCTACTGAACAATCAATTATGTACCTTTTTAATGTCGTTTATTCATACTATTTTATGAATGAGTATGATAAACATTATCAAACAAAGGTATATAATGCAGAAAATTATGAAAAATGTAGAAAATCAATTTTAAATGATGTTAATGAAAATTATAAATCATAAACTATTTTATTTCGTGTTTATTCATAAAATTGTCAATTTTATAAAATAATGTTTCATCTTTATTTTACATCAATAAAGTCATTGCATTCATATATAAATAATGATAATTTTAAATAAACATTTATAGAATAGGTAAAGGGGTTTATGAAAATGGTCAAAAATTATAAGTCATTCATGGTATTGATATTGTTAATCATATGTAATGGTTGTGCCTGTGCATTAACATTGAAGGCTGCCATTGGGGTAGGAGCATGGGATGCTATGGCTCAAACTATCTCAACTCTAAGTGCGATGAAAGTAGGAACTGTAGGAATTATCTTTAATTGTTCTTGTGTGTTAGGAGAGTTCATTATTTTAAGAAAACAGTTTACAGTTAGACATTTTTTACAAGTCATTGTAAGTTTCTTGTTTGGCTTTGTTGTTAATTTTATGTTATATAATGTTCTTGTATTTCATATTTCTCAATATTATACAAGAATTATATTATTGATTTTAGCGTATATTTTGATGGCGATATTTGTAGGGGGAATCATGTCATTAAATATTGTTACTTTTGCTTTGGAAGGATTTTGCATGGAACTAGCAAAGAAATATCATTTAGAATTTTCTAAAATAAGACAAGTGGTTGATGTGATTTGTATTATTTTATCTGTTGGAATATGTTTAATGATGAAGATACCTTTGATCATTAGAGAAGGAACTGTTATTGGAATGATTATTTATTCACCAGTATTAAAGATTGCAATGAAATATGAAACACAATTATTTAAGAGATTAAATATTATTGATTAATCACTTATTTTATCTCTTATGCTATAAGAAAAATCATATGAGTTATTGAAAGGCAGTTATGTTAATGAGTAAGAGAAGATGGGAGTATACAAAATCACATATTTCAATGAAGAGATAAAAGATGTATAATTTATAGTAAGTAGAGGTACTTAAATAATATTATTTGAAAGGAAAAAATATTATGGTTTATCAAATCATTGCAGTTATTCTATTATTAGTCTTTTATGGCTGTTATTTTTTGAAAATGCAAGATCAACATCGTAAGGGAATACAAACAGATCAAATTGGGAAGGGAAAAGTCGGATTTGAAAAAGTAATAGAAGTTATCATGAAAATTGCTACATATACCACTTTTGTCGTTGAAGTAGTAAGTATAATAGAAAAAACAACGATTTTTTCCACGTCTATGAGAATCGTAGGCATTGTAACAGGTATTGTTGGTGTGATAATATTTATCATTTCAGTTTTGACTATGAAGGATAGTTGGAGAGCAGGTGTAGCAAAAGATGATAAAACAGAACTTGTAACAAAAGGAATCTATCAATGGAGTCGTAACCCTGCATTTTTAGGCTTTGATTTTATATATATTGGTATTTGCATAATGTTTTTTAATTGGCCACTATTTATCGTGAGTGTTTTTGCTATGCTGATGTTTCATTTGCAGATTATCAATGTTGAAGAGGAGTTTTTACTTAAAACATTTGGTGATGAGTATTTACAATACAAGAAAAAAGTATGTCGATATATAGGTAGAAAATATCATTAAAATTATTATTAGTGTTTATGACCTTCTTTTAAAAAATAAACAACAATAATTATAAGTCTTTTTTATAGAAATCTATGGTTTTATAAATAAACAAGCTATTGAAATGTTTTTAATATGTCAATAGCTTATTTTTTTATGATTTTATCATCAATTTATATCATATTTTATTCGTTATCTATTTTTTGTATTTTTGAGTTTGTGAAGAATAAAATAATGGTCAAAATGTATTGTATGAGGAATTTTGAAAGAAGAAAACAATAACAGTAAAATGACACTATCATTTATGGTTGCAAGAAAATGACTGAGTTCATAAATGAATTTATTTTTTTAAATCAAAAGGAAAAAGATTTTTGATTATCTTAAACGTTATCTATCTAAAAAGGTAGAAGCATGATATAATAAATGATACTTAATAAGATATTGTAATATTATTAAAAGAAGCTTATTTTAAATGTATCATAGAAGGCGAGGAGATAAATATGGCAATAAAGATGATCGTAACTGACTTAGATGGAACATTTTATCATAAAGATTTAACTTATGATAAAGAACGATTTAATAGACTATATAAACAAATGAAAGCGAATGATATTCGTTTTGTTGTAGCAAGTGGAAATCAATATTATCAACTTATTTCTTTTTTTGATCGACCAGAAGAATTAACATTTATTTCTGAAAATGGTGGATATATTGTGAAAGAAGGAAAAGAAATATTTTCAGTTAAAATTAATGATGAAACATATCATCGAATTGTTGATGTATTAAAAAAATACCCTGAAATAAAAATTAATATTGTTTGTGGGAAAAAGTCAGCTTATGTAACGAATGAAATGTCGGAAGAAGATTTTCAAATATTCATTCAATACTTTCCTAAGATGATTCGTGTCGATGATCTTCATGATGTTCAAGATCAAATCATGAAGTTTGCATTGATGGCCAGTGAAGAAAAAGTCAATCAAATTGCTGATGAATTAAATCAAGTCATTGATCATTCTTTAAATGTTGTGACAAGTGGTCATGGGTGTATAGATTTAATCGTTGCAGGTGTTCATAAAGGTTCTGCGATTAAAAAATTAATGGATATATGGAATATTCGCTCTGATGAAGTCATGGCATTTGGTGATGCTGGAAATGATTTAGAAATGTTAAAAACTGCAGGATATGGATTTGTAATGGCGAATGGAAGTGAAGAATTGAAACAAGCAATAGGAAGAGTTTCATTATTAAGTAATGAAGAAGATGGAGAATTGTCTATTATTGAAGAATATTTTGAAAATCCAGAAATATTTTTAGAAAAATATAAATAGTATTTATGTAAGGGTGAAATATAAAAGAAGAAATTTTAATCAGAAATATCTATCATATTTAATGCATGATGAAAATTTGAGAGGTGATTTTTAAAAATAAAAATGTTTATTTCAAATATTATTGAAAATATTTTGTAATGAAAGAATGATGATCAAATCGATGAGAATATATGAAAGAAATTTTCTAGTTATACAAATTTACAAAAATAGAATTTAGGAGATTTATCTATGAATAAAATAACGTGTATATGTTTAGGTGTTAAGAATATGGAAAAATCAGTAAAATTTTATCGTGATAAATTAGGATATAAAACAGATTGTAAAGAAGATAATCCATATGTATGTTTTTTTGATACACCAGGAACAAAATTTGAGTTATATCCTTTAGATCTTTTAGCAAAAGATATTAATGAAGAAGAACCACCAGATCTTGCAAAAGGGTTTAGTGGAATAACATTAACATATAATGTAGAAACTAAAGATGAAGTTGATAAAGTCATTGAATTAGTAAGAAATGCAGGTGGAACGATTGTAAAAGAACCTCAAAATGTATTTTGGGGAGGTTATCATGCATATTTTCAAGATTTAGATGGATATTATTGGGAAGTTGCATGGGGACCTGATTTTAAATATGATGATAATGGCTTATTACAGTTTTAACAATATTCATAAAAAAATGATGAAAAATATTTTAGAATAAGAGAAAATGATATTTAGAAAAAATATTAAATTATAAAAAATAATAAGTGAAACGTTTTTATATAGTTAAATAAATGTATAATGAATTTGTTAAAAAATTTAAGGAGGAGAACAATGAATTTTTGGGAAAATATTAATGAACAATTTGAAATATATGATGAATGGGAAGAAGATATGTTAGAAATCAATGCAAAGTCAGAAAATATGAGTGAATTAGAACAATTCGCATCATTTCCTTTACCTCTTGATTACAAACAGTACCTTCAACACTCACCTATTTCTGCTTTTGTATTGAAAGAAAAAAATGCTGCAATTCTTGATTTTTGGAATATTTTAGATGTTTTATCACAACAAGATAATTATCCATTTTTAGAAGATGAATTGAATGGTAAAATTCTTGTCGTTGGAACCGATTTGGGAGATAGCTTTTATTTTTTAGGAGAAGGTCAAGATGGCTTTGGTTTTTACCTTGTAGATGCAGGCAGTGGTGATTATTATGATGAGGCAGTTAAGATTGCTGATAGTATTGAAGATTATATCAGTCAGGGAATTGGAATAGAAGTAGTTAAAAAAGAACTTTAATTGCGAAATGCTTTCATATTTAGCATATAAAATGAGGGTCATTGATAGCATTTTTTTATAAGATAAAATAAAAATATAGTTTATTGAAACCGATACCACATTTTTATTGACATAACAAGATAGAGGGAGTATTATATACATGGAACCGATACCTTTAAGGCAAAACTGATGATGAACAGAGTAGGAAATAGACGATTTTCAAGAAAGAATAAGATAGAAAGATACATATGAAAAACGGTTATTTTTAAACTCTTTTTCTAAAGCAAAAAAAGTATGAAATAGTCAATTTGTTTATAATTGAGTGAGTTTTAGATAAAGGTATTGAGCATGAGATGATATTTCATATCATAATAAATTTGAAAAGAAGCAGGTGAAAGTGGATGGAAAAGAAAAAGGATTTAATATTTCAAAAAAGATTAGATAAGCATTATGATGAATTGAAATGGTTGTACATGGAATTATACCAAGATGAAAAGCAGTTTCATTCTTTTTGTGATATGCTTTATGAGTATTATAATCAAAGATCATCTTTATTAAAAAAATTAGATGAAAAAAGAGAAGCTGATCCTCTTTGGTATCAAGGGAACGAACTCTTAGGAATGTTGATGTATACAAATGCTTTTGCAAAAAACTTAAAGGGTGTTCAAAAACATTTGGATTATATTAAAGAATGTGGCGTTAATTATTTGCATTTAATGCCTTTGCTTGAAAGTCCTGAAGGTAGAAGTGATGGCGGTTATGCAGTGAGTGATTTTAGAAAAGTTCAGCCAGAACTAGGGACAATGGCTGATTTAATGGATTTGACTAATGAATGTCACCAAAATGGTATAAGTGTTTGTTTGGATTTTGTCATGAATCATACGAGTGAGGATCATGAATGGGCTAAAAAAGCAAGAGCAGGTGAAAAAGAGTATCAAGACAGATATTTCTTCTATGATAATTGGGATATTCCTAAACAATATGAAAAAACAGTACCTCAAGTTTTCCCACAAACTGCGCCGGGTAATTTTACTTACAATGAAGAAACAGAAAAAATCGTTATGACTACATTTTATCCATATCAATGGGATTTAAATTATGCTAATGCGACAGTATTTAATGATATGACTGCTAATATGCTAAACTTATGTAATCATGGAATTGATATTATTCGTTTAGATGCGGTTCCTTATATTTGGAAAGAATTAGGAACAACTTGTAGAAATTTACCTCAAGTTCATACATTAGTTCGTATTATGCGTATGGCATCAGAAATCGTTTGTCCTGGAACATTATTGTTAGGAGAAGTTGTTATGGAACCAAGTAAGGTCGTTCCTTATTTTGGAACAGTTGAAAAACCAGAATGCCATATGTTATATAATGTCACAACGATGGCAAGTACATGGCATACTGTAGCAACTCGAAATATTCAATTGTTGAAACATCAATTAGAAACAGTATTTTCTTTGCCTAGTCAATATACTTTCTTAAATTATTTAAGATGTCATGATGATATAGGTTGGGGCTTAGAATATGATTATCTTAAACAATTTGGGATAAAAGAGGTTCCTCATAAAAAATATCTCAATGATTATTTAACTGGTAAAGGTTATTCAAGTGATTCTAAAGGAGAATTATATAATGATGATCCTAGATTGGGTGATGCCAGACTTGTTGGTATGACAGCATCATTTGTTGGAATGGAAACAGCTGTTGAAGAGAATAATGATGTGAAGCTTCAAAGAGCATTGAATTATGATATTATGTTACACGCCTTTTTATACTCTCAAAGTGGTATACCAGTATTGTATTCAGGTGATGAAATCGGTCAATTCAATGATTGGAACTATCATAATAATCCGTTGAAAGCTGATGATAGCCGTTATTTACATCGTGGTGATTTAGTTTGGGAAGATGTAGAAAAACGCAACGATTTAGATACAAGACAAGGGAAATTATATCATGCTATATCGCAATTAACGAAATTAAGATCTCAATATAAAGTCTTTGACAGTAAAGCTGATACATGGATCGTAGAAACTTATAATGATCATATATTAGGTATTGGACGTTATTATCAGGGTGAAAAATTGATTGCATTATTTAACTTTAGTGAAAATGATGAAACAGCATGGATCAATGAGCCAGAAGATTATGTTGATTTATTGACATTGGAACCTAGACCAGCAAAAGCTGTAGGCATACCAGCTCAAAGTTTTGCCTGGTTATATTATAATTTTGAATAAAGATAAAAATTTTCTTCATAAATCTCAATAATATAAAGTTTTTAAAAAAGTAATTCATTAGGTTGGATTACTTTTTTTTATGAAAATAAATTGTTAATTAATGCTAATTATAGTAATATTGATATATGACGAAAGGAGAAAAGAAAATGAATCAAGATTATCCTTGTATAACCATTAGTGAAGAAGGAGAAAAATGGTTAAAAAAAGGTCAAATGTGGATGTATAGGAATAACGTTGTTCATATTGATGAAAAAATTGAAAATGGTTCAGTCGTTAAAATCATAACAACTCAAAAAGAATATTTAGGTACAGGTTTTCTTTCTAAACAAAGCCATATTACAGTGCGTATTCTTACAAAAAATCCTAATGAAGTCATAGACGAAGAATTTTTTAGAAGAAGAATACAATTTGCATATGATTATCGTAAAACTGTTGAAAAAGATAATTTAACAAATTGTCGATTGATTTTTGGAGAAGCTGATTTACTTCCAGGATTGGTCGTTGATAGATATAATGATATTTTAGTAAGTCAAGTAAGTTCGTATGGAATGGAAAAAATAAAAGATACACTTTATCAAATTTTATTAGATGTGTTAAGAAAAGATGGACAAGATATTTGCGGAATATATGAGCGAAATGATATTCATATTCGTACAAAAGAAGGGCTACCTTTAGAAAAAGGATATTGGAATAAAGCTCAGTTTTCAACAACAACGATCATTGAAGAAAATGGTATCAAATTAAATATAGACGTTGAAAACGGTCAAAAAACAGGATATTTTTTAGATCAAAAGAGTAATAGAATGTTATTACAAAAAATAGCTCATGGCAAAAAAATACTGGATTGTTTTACTCATACAGGTGGTTTTGCCTTGAATGCTGCAAAAGGTGGAGCAAAAAAAGTTGTTGCAGTAGACATTTCACCAGTTGCTCTGCAACAAGCTTTAAACAATGCAAAATTAAATCATTTAGAAAATAAAATAACATTTGTAAAAGATGATGTATTTGAATATTTAGGAAAATGCAAGAAAAAGGATTTTGATTTAATCGTCCTTGATCCTCCTGCATTCACAAAATCACGAAGAACAGTAGATCATGCTTACAATGGTTATAAGAAGATTAATAAAAAGGCGATGGAATTACTTGATAAAGGTGGTTATTTAATAACTTGTTCATGTTCACGCTTTATGGAAATTGATAATTTTGAAAAAATGTTAAGAGAAGCAGCACAAGAAGCAGGTGTAACTCTTAGACAGATTTCTGTAACTCAACAAAATCAAGATCATCCAATATTATGGACAATGGAAGAAACTTCTTATTTAAAATTTTATATTTTTCAACTTGTTTAATTTCAAGGTGATCTTCATATGAAAACTTTTAGTATTTATAATGAAAACAATCATGACTATCCAATCGTTATCAGTATTCCTCACAGTGGAACATATATTAGTGAAGAAATCAAACAACAGTTCATTGATGATGTTGTTTTACCTAATACTGATTGGTATCTTTGTGATCTATATGCTTTTTTAAAAGATATGGGATTTACTGTTATAGAAAATCATGTGAATCGTTATGTTATAGATCCTAATAGAAGTCTTAAAGATAATGAGGGTCGTTCTTATCAAACAAATCTTGTTTATAAACAGACAACTCTAGGTTATGATATATATAAAAATGAATTATCTCAAGAAGAAATCAATGAAAGGATACATTTTTATTATTTGCCATATCATCAGCAAATCGAAAAAGCATTAAAAGAAAAATCAAAATATTTTGATAAGGTCTATTTGATTGATCTTCATAGTTTTTCTTTAGACTATCAATGTGATATTATATTAGGGAATAGGCAAGGTATGACTTGTTCTCAGCACTTTTTTGAAACTATTCAACAGTTGTTTACAGAAGAGGGATTTCGAGTAAGAGATAACGATCCATTTTCGGGTGGATATATTACTCAACATTATGGTTTGAAAGACAAATGGGAAACATTACAAATAGAATTATGGTATCAAAAATATATAGAACAAAGAAATTTTTATAATGAAGAATTTCCAGCGATAAATATGACCCTTTTTAATCAAACGCAGGAACAACTTAAAAACGTATTTAGAAAATTAAAAAATTATTTTTAAAGAAAAATAAAAATATTAAGAGTAAGGTGATGACTTAAGAAAAGGAGAGATGTTCTTATGGCAAATTTTACTGAGCAAGCAATTATTCAGAGTTTTTTAGAATTATTAGATGAAAAACCTTTTCATAAAATTACTGTTAAAGAAATTGTTGATAAATGTCAAATTAATAGAAATACATTTTATTATCATTTTGAAGATATGTATGATCTATTAGAAAAAGTATTTGAAGATGAAATAGAACGTTTAAAGATAACTACGATTTCGTGTGATAATTGGCAGGATATTGTTATGAATGCAACGAGTTTTTTGATTAAGAGTAAAAAAAGAATATTGCATGTTTTTAATTCATTAGGTCAAAAAGAATTAAAAAATTATTTAAAACAGATTTTTAGCATTTCTATTGTTCATTATTATAATCCCACTTTTCAAAAATATAATGTAAGTGAAAAGGATAAAAGATTTTTAGTAAAGTTTTATACTGATGCATTAACTGGGATAGCTTTAGAATGGATAGAAAATGGTTTAGAAGAAGATTATGTTTATTCTTTTATTGATTTAACTGATAAATGGTTTGCAAATACTCTTGAAAGACAAATCAAACATTATTATGATCAAACACATTAAGAAAAAGATGTTTAAAAATCCAACATTATACTTTTATTGTCTATTTTATAATGATAGATAATGTTTTAAAATGATGATATGGAGGGATGTGTTGATGAAATCAGATTTTTATTTTGTTGAAGAGTTTAAAGACCATTGGAATAAAAAAGTCAAGAAATTGAGATTAATATGTTTCTTTTTGAGTGCAATTATGATATGTATTGGTATTTTCTGCATGATATATCCTATTGAAACATTTGATGTTATGAAAATATTAGTATCGATTGCATTTATATGTTTTGGTATTTATTCAATAATAACATATTGCATAACGGTTTCTTATTTTAAAGATCCTATTATTGTCATTATAGGAATAACTCATATTTTATTTGGTGGTTTACTTTATCAAATGCCAGTAGAATTAACAGCGATGTCTTTAACTATGCTATTAGGCGTTATATTAATGTTTTATGGTGCTGAAAAGATACGTTTTTCTAGACAATTAAGATTTTTTCATATTATTGATACAAGTATTTATACATATAGTGGAATAATAAGTATTGTTGTTTCTATTGTTTTCTTAATGTTACCACTCAGTTCTGCTTTGATGATTAATTATGTAATTGCTATTTATTTAGTGGTAGATGGTCTAACTTTGTTGATTGAAGCAATAAAAATGAAAAAATTAGAAAATATTTAAAACACCTGCGGGTGTTTTTTTGTTAAGATATTGAATCCAAAGAAAAGATGAGATATGATAAAAAAAGAGGTGAAAAAGATGAAGGATTGTGTAATTGTATGTGGTTATCCAACAAATGATGATGGAAGCTTATCTAATATTTTAAAGAGTCGTATTGATAAAGCAATTGAATTATATGATCATCATCAAGTGCGTTACTTTATTGTCAGTGGAGGTGCTATCCATAATCAATACAGTGAAGCATTAGCTATGAAAGCTTATGCCTTAAAAAAAGGTGTCAAAGACGAAGATATACTATTAGAAGAAAAAGCTAAAAGCACTTATCATAATATGAAACTTTCGCAAGTGATCATGGAGCAATATCATTTTCATGATTGTTACATTGTTACAAATAGCTGGCACAAGATCAAGGCAAAATATTATGCTGAAAAATTTCATTTGAATTTTGAAATGGTCAATGCAAATAAACCGCAAGGAATGTCATATTTCAAAGTTTTCATATTGACCCTTGATATGCCTTTGAATATGTTTATTAATCGTCTTAAAGGTTTTAAATAACATTGAAGATAAATAAAAAAAGTTCGAGTGAACTTTTTTAAATTACTGACCTCCTGGACCATCTTGTCTTTCACGTTTATCTGGATAATATTTCAATTGGTTGTTTGTCCATTGATTATTGACCGCTGTCTTTTTGTTTTCTTCTTTTTTCTTTGTCATTTTTATCACTCCAACAATAGTATGTGAAAGATATTTATAGCCTATTCATCATTTATATAATTTTTTCATGAACTAAGGCATTATAGATTCCATGATTTTCAATACTATCTGTAATATATGTTGCTTTTTCTTTTAATTCTTCAACTGCATTTCCCATTGCAATAGAATGCCCAACTTCTCTAAACATTGCTTGATCGTTATAACCATCACCAAAAGCATAAGTATTTTCTTTAGATATTTGAAAATACTTGAGAACAAATGCGATTCCATCTCCTTTATCAAAACCAATAGTTGAACAATCAGCAGAACCATGTCCACCATGATCATTAATGACAAGTTTATTTTTCATATGTTCAATGATTTTATCACGATGATCTAAATCATTATAAAGAAGATCAAAAGTATAAAAAGGAAGATCTTCTTCTTCAAAAACAATACGTTCTTTGCCATATTCATTTTGGATTTCTAAAGTTTGTTTTTCATTTAAGTTTTTGATACATGACACTTCATCAGAAACAAGCATATAACCGCAATTAAGCATTTGAAAATCTTTTTTGTAGTTATTGAGTTCATCTTGACTGAATTGCTCACCATGAATTTTTTCATCATGATAAATAATATAGCGACCATTACACGCAATATATCCACTGACAAGATTTTTAAATAATTTTTTAGCATAATAGCCTGCCCTTCCTGTACAAATGAATGTTAAGTATCCTTTTTCCTTTAATTTTTCTAATGCTTTTAAATTACTTTCAGGTATTTTACCATGGATTGCTAATGTTCCATCAATATCAAAAAAGAAAATTTTATTTGTATTCATAGGCGATCTCCTTATAATTATATTATAATTTTTATAGAAAATTTAATCAACTTATTTTAAAATATTTCATTGTAAGGAGGTTTTAAACATGATTATCAATACTGGACAGCGAACTGATATTCCTGCTTATTATAGTGATTGGTTTTTTAGACGAATCAAAGAAGGATATGTCTATGTCAGAAATCCCTATTATCCACAAAAAGTAACGGAATATGTATTTGATCCTAAGGTCGTTGATTGTATTTGTTTCTGTACAAAAAATCCTCGACCAATGTTAAAACGATTAGATGAAATCAAAGAATATAGACAGTTTTGGTTTGTTACGATTACTCCTTATTTTAAGGATATTGAGCCTTTTGTTCCGCATTTTAAAGAAGTTATTCAAAGTTTTAAAGAGCTTTCTTTAAAGGTAGGAAAGCAAGCGGTTGCTTGGCGTTATGATCCTATTTTTATGAATCAAAAATATGATTTTCAATATCATTTAAAGGCTTTTCGTTATATGGCTAAGGAATTATCAGGTTATACGGATCGCTGTGTAATTAGTTTTATTGATTTATATGAAAAAACCAAAAAGAATTTTCCATCAGTGAAAGAAGTTGATATAAATACACAGCACAACTTAGTTAAAGAATTTGTAAAAATAGGCAAACAGTATCATATTGAAATCTATAGCTGTCTTGAGTCCATTGATTTTCAACAATATGGCGTTCATTGTGAAGGTTGTATGAGTTTAGAAGTGATTGAAAAAGCTATTGGCGTTAATTTAAATATCAAATCGAGTCAAATAAGAAAAGGTTGTCAATGTTTGATTGGTAATGATATTGGAGCTTATAATACTTGTTTGCATGGATGTTTATATTGTTATGCTAATGTTAATAAGAAAAAAGTCATCGAACAATATTCGCTCCATGACCCAATGTCACCATTATTGATTGGTCATCTTAATGATGATGATATTCTTGTAAAAGCTAAACAAAAAAGTAATATTTGTTTACAATTATCGCTGGATATTTGAAATTATTGACCCTTCGTTTTAAAAAATAACATAGCGATCATAGAAATCATCATCATATATGGAATGATAAAAAGATTGAATTTGTGAAATATGAATTTCTTTATTCGCAAGAATACAATAATCAACATGGAATAAGTTAACTTCTATGGAAGAGAGAAGAAGATTATTTTTAAGATAAAATTGTATTCTTTTTTCTTTGGTTTTATCATTTGCTGCTGGTTTTTCAACTTCAAAGTAAAGAGTTGCTTTAGAAAATGTATTTAAGCATTTTTGAAGGAAGTAACTTCCTATCTTTTGATGACGGTATTCTTTTATAATCGCAAAATAGTCGCAGAGAAGTTCTTCGGTGTTTCCTAAAAAGAAAGCATAGCCAATGATTTTTTGATCGAACAAGCCATATGCAAAATATCTTTGCTGTTGATAAAGTTCAATGATCGTTTCTAAAGGACGCCTTTCAAATAGAGGAAAGTCAATTGTGATATAGTCTTGATAAATTTGTGAAATTTCTTGTATTGTTAATTCTCTGATTTTCATAATGAACCTCCTTGTCCTATTGTATCATATTTTTAAGGTCAAAAGATATAAAATTATCTTATGAAAATAATGCTGATTACAGCTTGTATTTTTGTTATATATGTGCTATACTTCAGTTGTAATAAGTCGTTAGGCGAGAGGGGTGACCCTCTCGTTTATATTTGATGTGGAGGTAATTATGTTAGATAAGATCAAAGAATTGATTGAACCTATTTTATTACAAAATGATGTTTATTTAGATGATATTGAGTATGTTTTTGAAAAGAAAGAATGGTATCTAAGAATTTTTATTGAAAAGAATAATGGACATCTTGATATGGATACTTGCGTCAATGTAAGTGAAGCAATTTCAGAGAAAATGGACGAGGCTGATCTTATTGCCAATGAATATTATTTAGAAGTATCTTCTCCAGGAGCAGAAAAACCATTAAAAACATTGGAAAAAGTAAAAGCTTCTATAGGTGAGTATGTTTATATTAAAGTGAAAGAACCACAAAATGGTTTTGATGAAGTTTATGGTACGATTTTAAATGTTGACAATGATATGATTGAATTACAATATATGGTTAAGAATATTAAGAAAAAGTGTATCATTGATTATAAAAATATTTCTTTTATTAGATTAGCTGTTAAGTTTTAAGGGAGGATAAGAAAATGGCTAGTAAAAAGTTTATTCAAGCACTTGATTTATTAGAAACTGAAAGAGGAATTAAGAAAGAAGTTGTTTTAGATGCTTTAAAAGAAGCTCTAGCAAAGTCTTATAAGAAAAATTATTTAGGTCCTGAAGCAAATGTAAAGGTCGAAATCAATGAAAAAACTGGAAAGATCCGTTTGTTTGAAATCAAGACAGTTGTTGAAGAATTAAATAATGAAGATTATGAAATTGAATTAGAAGATGCAATTGAAATTAATCCTCATTATCAAATTGGTGATGAAGTCGTAACAGAAGTATCTCCTGATGTTTTTGGACGATTAGCAGCCATTCAAACAAAGCAATTATTAAGACAAAAAATCAAAGAAGCTGAAAAAGATTCTTTATATGAAGAATATATTGATAAAAAAG
>Ga0129308_1001728_pt1 | contig 21215 bp, 20 predicted proteins | sample L827metagenome_FD_94440 | JGI IMG/M metagenome (GOLD analysis project Ga0129308, IMG submission 94440) | Ring-tailed lemur group fecal microbial communities from Wisconsin, USA - L827 metagenome | ecosystem: Host-associated > Mammals > Digestive system > Large intestine > Fecal | place: USA... | reverse complement strand
TGAGGAACTTAAAGCGCGCGAAATACGGGGAAGCTTTTAAAATGAGATTATTTTGCAGGTTTTGAAAATGCAATATTTGTGATTGAAACTCCTGCATTTGTGTGATAGGCTGTAACTGAGCATAAACTTTCTTTGAATCCGATTATTCTTACTTTCTTTATGTGCGCAGGACAAATCTTGGTCAATGCGTTCGCATTTCATTTCAGAAACTCTATGCTTACGATTCCAATTTACACAGGCAGGAGCGGATGGGATGCAAAAAACAGAAACAGATTTTTCTGCTTGACAAAAATTAACCTTTTCTTTATATTTAAATATCATAAGAATTGAAAGATAGTGAAGAAGAGGAGTACACATCCCCTGGCTGACAGAGAGAACGTTTCACCGGCTGTAAGGACGTTTCGGCAACAGAATGTGGAAGGTAGCTTCCGAATCGGAGAGCTGAAAGCAGCGCTCATGGCGATGCAGAGTAGGTTTTCACGGCCAATCCCCGTTACAGGATGGAATCTTCCGGCATGCCGGGAGATCGAAATGAGGCTGTATTGCGCTTCAAAAGCGTGAATGTGCATACAGTGAACAAAGGTGGTACCGCGTATACAATGACGCCCTTTGGTGATGAAAGTCGCCGGAGGGCGTCTTTTAAGTTTTGCAGGAGGCTTTATAAATTTTCTGCGGGACTGAAAAGGCCCTCCAGGCGGGATCGCACTGCGAAAGAAAGGAGCCGCACATGAGCAAAGAAATGGCAAAGACTTATGATCCTCATGGGATTGAGGACAAAATTTATCAGAGGTGGCTGGATAAGAAATATTTCCATGCCGAAGTGGACTATTCCAAAAAACCTTTTACCATCGTGATTCCCCCTCCGAATATCACCGGACAGCTTCACATGGGACACGCGCTGGACAACACAATGCAGGACATTTTGATCCGTTTCAAGCGGATGCAGGGATATAACGCCCTCTGGCAGCCCGGCACTGACCATGCCAGCATCGCGACGGAGGTTAAAATCATCGAGAACCTCAAAAAAGAGGGCATCGATAAGCATGATCTGGGCAGAGAAGGATTTCTTGAAAAAGCCTGGGAATGGAAAGCGGAATACGGCGGCCGTATCATCAATCAGTTAAAGAAGCTGGGTTCCTCCTGTGACTGGGACAGAGAGCGTTTTACCATGGATGAGGGCTGCAATCAGGCAGTTACCGAAGTGTTCTGCAAGATGCATGAAAAAGGATGGATTTATAAAGGAAACCGAATCGGCAACTGGTGCCCGGTTTGTAAGACCTCCATTTCTGATGCGGAGGTGTTATATGAGGAGCAGGCCGGTCACTTCTGGCATATTAAGTATCCTTTTATTAATGAAGACGGCAGCGTGAGCGACACGGAGTTTCTGGAGTTTGCGACTACTCGTCCTGAGACGATGCTGGGTGATACTGCGGTTGCGGTAAATCCGGATGACGAGAGGTATCAGTCCATCATTGGCCGAAAGCTTCTGCTTCCCATCGTAAACAGAGAGCTTCCGATCGTGGCGGATTCCTATGTGGACATGGAATTTGGAACCGGCGTTGTAAAGATCACGCCCGGACACGACCCTAACGACTTTGAGGTTGGTAAGCGCCACAACCTTCCGGAAATCAATATTTTGAATGATGATGCGACAATCAATGAAAACGGCGGCAAATATAGCGGCATGGACCGCTATGAGGCGAGAAAGGCCATCGTCAAAGAGCTGGATGAGATGGGACTTCTGGTTCGCATCGAAGATTATTCTCATAATGTCGGAACCCATGACCGCTGCGGCACGACTATTGAGCCTATGATCAAGAAGCAGTGGTTTGTAAAGATGGATGAACTGATCAAACCTGCTGTGAAAGCGGTTCAGGACGGTGAGATCAAGCTGATTCCGGAGCGCATGGAAAAGATTTACTACAACTGGACGGACAACATCAAGGACTGGTGTATTTCCAGGCAGCTCTGGTGGGGACACCGGATTCCTGCTTACTACTGTGACGAATGCGGGGAGACTGTAGTTGCAAAGGAAATGCCTTCCGTTTGCCCGAAGTGCGGATGCACTCATTTCACACAGGATCCGGATACCCTGGACACCTGGTTTTCCTCCGCATTGTGGCCTTTCTCCACGCTGGGATGGCCTAAGCAGACAGAAGATCTGAAATATTTTTATCCGACGGATGTGCTGGTAACCGGCTATGATATTATTTTCTTCTGGGTTATCCGCATGATTTTCTCCGGCTATGAGCAGATGGGAGAAAAGCCCTTTAAGACGGTGCTTTTCCACGGCCTTGTGAGGGATTCCCAGGGACGTAAGATGAGCAAATCTCTGGGCAACGGCATTGATCCGCTGGAAATCATCGACCAGTACGGTGCGGATGCGCTGCGTCTGACGCTGATCACAGGAAATGCGCCCGGCAATGATATGCGCTTTTATATGGAAAGAGTGGAGGCAAACAGAAACTTCGCGAATAAGGTTTGGAATGCATCCCGGTTCATCCTGATGAATATGGAAGGTAAGACGATTACGGAGGATGCGAAAAATCATTTGCAGCCTGTGGATAAGTGGATTCTTTCCAAACTGAACAATGTGATCAAAGAAGTGACCGACAATATGGAAAGCTTCGAACTGGGCATTGCGGTACAGAAGGTCTATGATTTCATCTGGGATGAGTTCTGCGACTGGTATATTGAAATGGTAAAGCCCAGACTGTATGCGACGGATGACGCAGACAGCCAGGCTGCAGCGCTCTGGACCTTAAAGACTGTGCTGATTGATGCGTTAAAGCTTCTGCATCCTTATATGCCTTTCATTACGGAAGAAATTTTCTTAAGCATTCAGTCCGAAGAGGAATCCATCATGATTTCCTCCTGGCCTGTATATACGGAAGAAAGAAGCTTTGTGAAGGAAGAAAAGGAAATTGAGGTTATCAAGGAAGCGGTTCGCGGCATTCGTAACGTGCGCACCGGCATGAATGTGCCGCCCAGCAAAAAAGCACATGTTTTCGTTGTGAGCGACCAGCAGGCGGTTCTGGATATTTTCACGGCAGGAAAGCTGTTCTTTTCTTCTCTGGCGGGCGCGTCCGATGTGACCATGCAGCAGGATAAGAACGGGATCGCTGAGGATGCGGTATCAGTTGTGATTCCGAACGCGACGCTGTATATTCCTTTTGCCGAACTGGTGGATATCCAGAAGGAAATCGAGCGTCTGGAAAAGGAAGAAAAGCGTCTGGCAGGAGAACTCGCCCGGGTAAACGGCATGCTCAACAATGAAAAATTCATGAGCAAGGCGCCGGAATCCAAGGTGGCGCAGGAGCGTGCGAAGCTGGAGAAATATACACAGATGATGGAACAGGTGAAGGAACGCCTGGGACAGCTGAAGAAGTAATGGTGACCGCCCTGTTTTGGAAAACAGGGCGGCTTTTTTCACGATATGGCAGAGAGAGAAGTGTTTCGAAGAAGCTGCCTTGTTTGCAGGAGCATTTTCAGGTTTGTCTTATGAAAGGGAGCGGTATGAAAGAACTGACTTATCAGGAAGCGGCGGACTATGTGGAGGAACTGCCCCTTCATACGAAAAAAAATCCATTTGAATTGAATCAGCGTTTTTATGAGTGGCTGGGGGAACCGGGAAGCCACAGCAAAATCGTCCACATAGCGGGGACCAACGGCAAGGGATCTGTCTGCGCCTATTTAAACAGCGTGCTGACAGGGGCGGGGTATTGTGTCGGCATGTTCACCTCCCCGCATCTGGTGGATATCAGGGAGCGTTTTGTGCTGAACAATGAACAGATACCGGAAAGGGTTTTTACGGATCTTTTATCAAAGCTGCAAAGCTGCCTTGCGGATTTTGAAGGAGGCGCTTATCATCCTACTTTCTTTGAAACGTTGTTTTTCATGTTCATGCTGTGGATGGAGGAAGAAAAACCGGATGTGATTTTGCTGGAAACGGGAATGGGCGGCAGATTGGATGTGACGAATGTGATCAGACATCCTGTTCTCACCGTCATAACGCGGATCGGGCTGGATCACTGTCAGTATCTGGGAGAGACTGCGGCACGGATTGCGCAGGAAAAGGCAGGCATTTTTAAGCAGGGAGTTCCGGCGGTATGTCTGGAGACAGAGGAAGAAGTGAAGAATGTTTTTGTCGAAAAGGCGGGGAAGCTGTCGGTGCCGCTCTGTCTTGTGTCGAAAAAGCAGGTCGCTTTCTCAAATTTAAAGAAAAATTGCATTGATTTTTTCATGGAGTCTGCGTATTATAGATATATTGAAGCCCATCTTGGGACGGTGGCGCTTTATCAGGTCGAAAATGCGGCACTTACCGTGCGGGCACTGGAACAGATCGCGCCGGTTTTGGAGGTCACGGCGCAGCAGGTGGAAGATGGGCTTTCTTCCATGCGCTGGAAGGCCAGAATGGAAGAAGTGCTGCGGGATTTTTTTGTGGACGGAGCGCACAATCCCGACGGAATCAATGCCTTTCTGGAGAGCGTTGGGCAGGACGGATGGGAGGGACAGCGTTGGCTGTTGTTTGGCGCATGTGCGGATAAGTCTGTGGCAAAGATGATAGATATGACCGCACGATCCGGCCTTTTTGACCGTGTTACGATAACGATGATTCACAGTGCGAGATCTTCGGATAAAGAAGCGCTTGCCGCAATGTTTGAGGCAGGCGGAGTAAAAATAGATCGGATTTTTGAAGATGCAGGAGAGGCGTTTTCCTTTTTGGTTCGGGAAAGAGGGGAACGGACGAGGATATACTGCGCCGGATCTTTGTATCTGGCAGGGGAGATTGAGCGTTGTGTGATGGATAGACAGGAGGTCACTCATGATTAATTTTGAAGAAGAATTAAAGAAGTTTCATCCCAGCCTTGAGATTGATGAGGCGGAAGATGTTATCATAAACCACAATTTAACTGATTTTACCGACATTCTGGTGCAGATGGTCAAAGAACATGAAGAGGAAACCGGCAAGAAAGAGTAAAGGAGCGGTATATGCAGTGTTATAATTGTGGAGCACAGCTGACGGAGAAGGATTTCTGCACCAACTGCGGTGCGGACGTCAACCGTTATAAGAAGCTGATCAGTTTTTCAAACTATTACTATAATTGCGGCCTGGATAAGGCGACGGTGAGGGATCTTTCCGGCGCTGTGGAGAGCCTGAGACAATGTCTGAAGTTTAATAAATACCATATTGAAGCGAGGAATCTGCTGGGGCTGGTTTACTTTGAAATGGGGGAATCAGTGGCGGCTCTGAGCGAATGGGTAATCAGCAAAAATCTGCGCCCGGATAAGAATGTGGCGGATGATTATATTGACGCGATTCAGAAGAGTCCGGCACAGCTGGAGGCGATCAATCAGAAGAGCAAGAAATTTAATCAGGCACTGAATTATTGTTATCAGAACAGTAAGGATCTGGCAGTCATTCAGCTAAAGAAGATCCTGTCGGACAGTCCCAATTTCGTGCAGGCGCATCTGCTGCTGGCGCTGTTATATATTGATGCCGGAGAATGGGAGAAGGCGCGCAAGGAGCTGAACCGGTGCCTGAGAATCGATAAGGGCAATACCACTGCCCTGCGTTTTATGAAAGAAGTAGAAAGTGCGCTGAAGGTGGAAGAGGAAGGCAAGCTTTCCAAGCGCAAGCGTTCCGATGAAGTTGTCAAGTATCAGAGCGGCAATGAGACGATCATACAGCCGGTCAACGTGATGGAGCCGAAGCGGAATACCGGATGGATATGGACGCTTCTGGCAGGGTTGTCCGCCGGCATCGCGATTGCCTGGTTTCTGATCCTTCCGGCCCGTGTGCAGTCGGCCCAGGAAGCGCTGAATAACAATCTGGTGAGCATGGCGCAGGAGCAGGATAAGAAGAATGCGGAGATTGTCAGCCTGACGCAGCAGGTTGATACGCTGACCAAGGAGAATAACACCCTGAAAGCCCAGACAGAGGCTCTTGCCAGCAAGGACGGGCAGATGAGCACGGTGGAAGCGCTGCTGAATGCGGCCTATGTCTATATGGAAACGCCGAATGATATGGAGAAGCTGTCAGAGGCGATTGAGCAGATAGACCGGGAGACGATGGAGAACACGGACACTTCGGAGACTGCCCGCAACCTTTACAGCAAACTTCTTGCGGATACGGGAACGGATCTGTCCAAGTCCTATTATGATACGGGCTATAAGGCATATCAGGCCAGCGATTATGATACGGCCATTGAGAATTTGAAGATGGCTGTCACCTATGACGCGGAGAACAGCGAAGCGTTGTTTGCGTTGGGAAATTCCTATAAGGAGAAGGGCAACAAGAGACTGGCCATCGAGACCTATGAACAGGTGATTGAACTGTTCCCCAACACGGAAAAGGCGAGACAGTCCCAGAAATACATCGACCAGCTGCAGGATGAATGACGGTTCCGGTTCGGCGCTGCCAAACTGTAATGCTGTGAAGCAGAACGCATTGATGGTGCAGGCAGTGAGCGTTATGCGGCGGTAAATTAAATAATCAGACCTATACGAAAGAGAACATGGCAGGAAATCCCCATGTTCTTTTTTTGCGCGAGCGACGAGCCGGACGAGGGCGCTCGCGCCCTCACCCGGCGACCGCCGTTGCAGTGAGGCGAAGCCGAACATGCGCGATAAGGCAGAGCCGGAAGCATGATCCGGCATCCGCCATGCTCGCATGAGAGGATGCTGGCTCATGTTTCCGGCGAGCAACGCGAACCTGGAAATGCGAAGCATTTTCAGGTCTGCCTTATGGGAAGCAGAGCCATAAGCGTGATTGAACATCCGCCATGCTCGCATGAGCGGATGCGGCTCATGCTTCCGGCGAGCAACGCGAACCCGGAAATGCGAAGCATTTTCAGGTTTGCCTTATGGCGACCGCTGCGGCAGTGAAGAATAACATCAGGTCAAGGAAAAGGAGGAAGAATATGGAAGAAGCGTACAAGGTCATAGACCACTATTTGATGATCAGGCTTCCGGAGGAAATTGACCATCGAAGCTCTTCGGAAATATCCAGAAGAGCGGATCATTTGATACTGGATAAGGATGTGAGTCATGTGGTATTTGATTTTTCGGACACAAAATTTATGGACAGTTCAGGAATAGGAGTTCTGGCAGGACGTTACCGCAAGATATCCTGTTTTGGGGGAAAGGTATACGTCATTCATGCGGACAGCCGTATACGGAGAATCCTGAAAATGTCAGGATTGACGAATTTAGTGGAGATCATGGAGTAGGAGGATGTGATGAGAAACAGAATGAAACTGGAGTTGGAGGCCTGGCCGGAAAATGAGGGATTTGCGAGAGTGGCGGTGGCGGCGTTTATCACATCGCTCAATCCCACCATGGAAGAGATTTCCGATGTTAAAACCGCAGTTTCGGAGGCGGTCACAAATGCGGTGATCCATGCCTATGAGGAAAAGGGAGGCACGATCGTAATACGATGCGATCTGGAAGGGGAACTCTTACATATGGAAATAGAGGATTTCGGAAAGGGTATGGAAAATGTGGAACAGGCTATGGAACCGCTGTTTACGACGAGGCCTGATCTGGAGCGTTCAGGGATGGGGTTCGCATTCATGGAGGCTTTTATGGATGGCCTGGAAGTGGAATCCGAGCCGGGAAAGGGCACTACGGTCATCATGGAGAAAAAGCTGGGAAGCGCTCCCTGGGTAGACAGCGAGGAATAGCCAATGGAAGACGTATCAGTATTGATCAAAAAGGCGCAGGAGGGTGACGAAAGCGCCAGAAACATACTGATAGAAGAAAATCTGGGACTGGTGCATCATATTGTAAAACGGTTTGCAGGACGAGGATACGACATGGAGGATTTGTTTCAGACGGGAACCATTGGGCTGATGAAGGCAATCGATCATTTTGATCTGCGCTATGAGGTGAAGTTTTCCACCTATGCGGTACCGCTCATTGCCGGAGAAATCAAGCGATTTCTGCGGGATGACGGCATGGTGAAGGTGAGCCGTTCGCTGAAGGATGTCAATTATAAGCTGCATCTGGCAAAAACGGAGATAATGGCTTCATGCGGCCGGGAACCGACGCTTGCTGAGCTCTGCGAAAAGACGGGGATTCTCTACGAAGATGCCGTTATGGCGATCGGAGCAGCGGGTGAAGTGGAATCTTTGTCAAAAACAGTATATGAGGGGGACGGAAAAGAAATTCAACTGCTCGACAAGGTGGCAGCGCAATGTCAGGATGGACAATGGGAGGATACGGAAAAAAACCGCCTGTTGGACAAGCTCCTGTTAAAACAGCTGATGGAGGAATTGCCGGAGCAGGACCGCCTGTTGATCCGGCTGCGATATTATGAGGACCGGACACAGACGCAGATCGCGAAAGAACTTGGAATCAGCCAGGTACAGGTGAGCAGACTGGAAAAAAGAATCCTGATCCGCATGCGGGAATGCGCAAAAAGATAATCATTGCACAAACCCCCACAATTCAGTATAATGAAGCATAAGAGCGAAGCGGAGGCAGAGCTCTTATGCGCTACTTCCCGAAAAGCGAAGCGTTCGGGAAGGTACCCGGGAGCGAAGCGGAGGCAGAGCTCTTATGCGCTACTTCCCGAAAAGCGAAGCGTTCGGGAAGGTACCCGGGAGCGAAGTAGCGGCAGAGCTCTTATGCGCTACTTCCCGAAAAGCGAAGCGTTCGGGAAGGTACCCGGGAGCGGACTTAAAGTGTGAATTGGCAGGTAGATGTGATGAGCGGACAGAACAAAAGGAAAAAGAGAGGTAAAGCGGGCGGCTGGAAACCATTGGATGTGATCATTCTGGTGGTGGCGATGGCTTTACTGGCTGTGAGCGGCTACAAGCTGGCGGAAATTTTTTGGGAATACAAGGCCGGTACAGATTCCTACAGCGCATTGGAGGAAAGCTTTGTAAAGGAGATTGAACCCTCAAAGGCATCCGAAGAGGAAAGTGTGCAGCAGACAGAAGAGGCTGCCGAATCGGCCGAAACAAAACAGGCACAGATCGTAGGTGAGGATTATTTTCCGTCCGTGGTTGTGGATTTTGCGGGGCTGGAAAGCATCAATGAGGATGTGACGGGCTGGTTTTCCATGCCGGTGCTGGATATTGCATATCCGGTAGTACAGGGATCTGACAACTATTATTATCTGGATCATACTGTTGAAAAGAAGGGAAACAGTTCCGGAGCAATTTTCATGGATGCCAATGCCAATACCCTGATGACGGATTATAACACCTTCATTTACGGACATAATATGAGAAACGGAAGCATGTTCGGCAAATTGAAAAATTTTATCCGGGATGAGGATCTGTGCAGAAATAATCCCTATTTCTTTTACTATACGAAGGATAAGAGCTATAAATATCTGATCATCAGCTACTATGTGACGATAGACGGCAGCGGCACCTATTATATTCCGATTTCGGATGATGCCTATTCGGATTACCGAAGGCTGATCCTGAAAAACTCGCAATACCAGTGCGAGAGGGATTTCCCGGATTACAGTCCGATTGTGACGCTCTCAACCTGCTATGGTGCATCCGGTTCCGATCAGCGCTTTGTGGTGCATGGCATCCTGGTGGAAACCAGGGATGCAGGCTGATGCTTTGAGATATTAGAGAATTAAGGCTGTTGCATTAATGTGTGGCAGCCTTTTTTTCGTATATCCGCCATGGCGGGACGAAGATTACAGAAATGGAGGAATTGAGGTAGAGATCATTTTTAACAGAGGTGTGTTGTTGATAAAATGCATTCGATGATATTTTGAATTATGTGCAAAGCATATCTGATGTTTAAAGTATTTTCTGCGGTCCGCGCAGGGAGTTCAATTAGTATAAGAACAGAAAAAATAAGCCATACTTGAATCAGGAAATATATTAAGTCCGCCGGGATGAGAAGCGGACGGAGAAAAGAGGTTTGGCTTATGCAAAAGGAAACGCTCTATTTGAAGCTGGAGCGGAATGTGGAGTTAGAGTCGGAAGATGTCCGGATCAGGGATCTTGGCAAAATGTTTTGCAGGGATGAAAAGCTGTTGAATCGGATCAGGGCAACGAAGGTGATGAAATTTCAGGAAAAGGACGGCGGCAGAAAGGTGATCTGCGTCATGAAGCTGATCGAAATGCTGCAGCAGGAATATCCTGAGCTGGAGGTGGAAAGCATCGGGGAAGCCGAGGTGGTGGTGGAACAGGTGAAGACAAATAAGTACAAGGGCGCCTGGCAGGTCTTTAAGATCGTCTTTGTTTCCAGTATCTGTTTTTTCGGTGCGGCGTTTACCATCATGGCATTTCACAACGATGTGGGCATCATTAAAACCTTCAACCGGATCTATGAGATGATCACAGGACAGCTTTCTGACGGGGTGACGATACTGGAAGTTTCCTATTCCATCGGTCTTGCATTTGGAATCATCGTGTTTTTCAATCATATAGGCGGCAGACGGATCACAAAGGATCCCACGCCTATCGAGGTGGAGATGCGCATTTATGAGAAGGAAGTGAATGACGCGCTCGTGGAAACGGCCGACCGGGAAGGGAAAATGCTGGATGTAAACTAAAAAAGGCGGGAGCAAAAAGAATACAGCGCTGAAACAGTAAAGCGGCCCCATGTCCGGTTGAGGAACATGAGGCCGAATTTTTTATGCGGTATATTTTTCCAGTGTTTTTGCCACCGCGCCGGGGCCTGCAATCAATTCGGTAAAATAGCCGATGACTGCATCCGCCAGTCCTGCTTCCACCAGATCCACGCCGAAGATGTCTGCGCGCCGTAAGATGGGAGTCAGAATCGCGGACGCATCGCAGGGCTGACCAAGCTTTACCTCTGCCAGAAGCGGCATCAGGGATTCCAACATCGGGTCGGGGCTGGGAGTGAAAGCGTTGCCGGAATCATCCACGCCCATCAGGTAGCGCAGCCATCCTGCAAATACCAGAGGGATTCTCTTTAAGTCGCCGACGGAAAGGCTGTCAGAAGCGATGTATGCCTTGATGGTCTCTCCGAAACGGATGGGAAGCTTCTGAGAAGTATCTGTAGCGATGCGCTGGGGCGCATCGGGCATGAAAGGATTGGGAATCCGGACATTCACCACTTCATCAATGAAGGCTTTCGGATCCAGAATACCGGGGTTGACCACAACCGGAAGCCCCTCTTCATAGCCGATGATCTCAATGAGCTTCTTCAAAGAAGGATTGTTCATTTCTTCGGAAATGAGAGTATAGCCAAGCAGGCATCCGTATACAGCCAGAGTGGTGTGGAGCGGGTTTAAGCAGGTGCAGACTTTCATCTTTTCCACTTTATCCACGGTTTCGCGGTCAGTATAAATCACGCCGACCTCATCGAGAGGAAGCCTGCCGTTGGGGAAAGCGTCCTCAATGACCAGATACTGGCATTCTTCTGCATTTACAAAAGGGGCTACCCAGGTATTCTTGCTGGTAACGACCTGCTCCAGGTCGTCGATCGCGTCCGCCCCAAGCATTTTTTCTACTTTCGGATCCGGGCGGGGCGTGATCTTGTCGATCATGCTCCAGGGGAAGGATACCTTCGCAGGATCATTTACATAATCCAGGAATGCAGCCTCAGCCAGGCCGTTCTTCGTCCATTCGGCCGCAAATGCGAGGATCGCGGCTTTGAGCTTATCGCCGTTGTGGGAGCAGTTGTCCATGCTGACCATGGCGATGGGAAGCTGACCATGCAGGTAGCGTTCATAAACGAGCGCCGCCACTTTGCCCAGATAGCTGGCAGGAGCCTTGGGGCCGCTTACAAAATCGCTCTGGATCGCAGGGAGAGTCTCACCCTTGCCGTTTAACAGGCTGTACCCCTTCTCTGTGATGGTGAAACTTGCCATCTGAAGGGAAGGCGCAGAGAAAATCTCTTTCAGACGGCAGAATTCTGTCTCGTTTGCGCTGTCTAAGATCAGAGATTCCACGATGCTGCCGATGACGGTCTTTTCGATGGAACCGTCCGCCTTCAGGGTGACGAGAATGGTGTAGTCGTCATGAGGGCGGTTCATTTTTTCAATGATTTCATAGTCAAAGCCTTCCGCAACGATCAGACCGGTGTCGCACTTGCCTTCATTTAAAAGCTGCTGCATCAGATTCGCCTGAAAAGCGCGGAAAATGTTGCCCGCGCCGAAGTGAATCCAGCGGGGAGCCGCTTTGGTCGCCGCTTTTGCAGCTTCTCTGTCGAAGGAGGGCAGCTGATAGCCGGCTTCCTGCCAGGGGGCAGGATTTTTAAGTCCCTGAGCGTTAAGTTTCATGATATGCTCCTTTCTGCTTATCTTGTCTGGCTCTTTACGATCGCTTCCCAAAGGCCGTTCAAATAGGTAGCGCCCAGCGCTCTGTCATAGAGGCCGTAGCCGGGCATTGCCACTTCACCCCAGATCATGCGTCCGTGGTCGGGGCGGATCGGGCCGGTGAAGCCGATGTCATAGAGAGCTTTCATGATTTCATACATATCGAAGCTGCCATCGGAGGACAGATGCGCCGCTTCTTCGAAATCGCCGGGGAAGTTATGCTGCAGGTTTCTCACATGAGCGAAATGCACCCTTCCCTTGAGCGCGCGGATCATGCCGGGCAGATCGTTGTCCGGATTGGTGCCGTAGGAACCGGAGCAGAAGGTCACACCGTTGTGAGGGTTGTCCACCATCTTCATCATGCGCTGCAGATTGGGCAGGTTGATGATGATGCGGGGCAGTCCGAAAACGCTCCAGGCCGGATCGTCCGGATGGATCGCCATGTTGATATCATATTTATCGCAGACCGGCATGATCGCTTCCAGGAAATATTTCAGGTTGGCGAAAAGCTTCTCGTCGTCCACGTCCTTGTACATTTCAAACAGCTCTTTGATCTTTGCCATGCGCTCAGGTTCCCAGCCGGGCAGCACAAAGCCGTTGGAATCGCCGGAAATGGAATCGAACATCCTGGTGGGGTCGATGCTGTCTACGGCCTTCTGGCTGTAGGCAAGGACTGTGGAGCCATCGGGACGCACTCTTGCCAGCTCGGTTCTTGTCCAGTCAAAAACGGGCATAAAATTGTAGCATACAAGGTGAATATCCTCCTGCCCCAGCTTTTCCAGAGTTTTGATATAATTGTCAATATACTGGTCGCGGTCGGGAGTGCCTACCTTGATCGCATCGTGAATGTTGACGCTTTCGATGCCGGAAATGTGAAGTCCGCCCGCTTCAACTTCACGCTTTAAGCTGCGGATGGCTTCAAGATCCCATTCCTGTCCCGGCGTGGTGTCGTACAGGGTGGTGATGACTCCGGTTACGCCCGGAATCTGACGGATCTGCTGCAGAGTGACGGAGTCAAATTTGCTGCCATACCAACGTAATGTCATTTCCATAAGAAATACCCTCCATATAAATATTTTTTTCTCGTATTAATAGAATAGCACAATTCAAAATGCATGAAAATTGTATGAATTGCTTGTAACTTTGCAAAAATTGCCTTATGATAAAAGCGGAGGAAGGGACTATGAGAAAATCAGTTTTTCCGGTGATGGAAGCGGCAGATGAACGGCAGTACATGCTGCAGAAGGATTTTGAAATCGTGGAGCGCTATGGTGTTCCCACAGGCGCAATGCAGATGCACAATCATGGTTTTTATGAACTCATGTACATCAAAGAAGGGGAATATGCCTGCTTTGTGGACAACTGCCTGTATACGCTGCGCAAAGGGGATTTTCTGCTGATCGACAGAGACCGGCTTCATCACTATCAGTATGTGGAGAAGAAGCATGAAAAATGCGAGCGACTGTTAGTTTGGGTGACAAAAGAGTATCTGCAGCAGCTTTCGGCAGAGGCAGATCTTACGGCCTGCTTTTCACAAAAGGGCGCTCCCGCCTATCATTTTCCCGGGAACCAGAGCCGGAGGCTGATTTCTTTTTTATACTGGATGAAGGAGTCGGCCTGGGAGGAAGGGACGCAGGAATGCGAGAGAAAGCTGCTTGAAAGAACCTACCTGACACTTTTTTTTGTGATGCTCAACAGGCTGTGCAGACAGAGCGTGTTTCAGTTTTCCATGGATGAGGTCATGCCCAATCCGCTGACGGAAAAGGTGTTTGATTATATTGACGCGCATATTGCGGAGCCGATCACGGTGGAGGATCTGGCCGGCGCCACGGCGCTGAGCAAATATTATTTTCTGCGCAGCTTTAAGGAACTGACGGGAATGACGGTCCATGATTTTGTGGTGACAAAGAGGCTGATGCGGGCGTGCCGGCTGATTGCGGACGGGGAGCCCATCGCCCAGGTGTGGATGAGCTGCGGTTTTTCGGATTATTCTTCCTTTTTCAGAAATTTTAAAAAGACCTATGGGATGTCTCCCAGGGAATTTAAAAATAAATGTGAAAAATGAGCGGTCCGCCGTATGTTTTTCTCTTTTCGGTGCATACTGAACTTATGTTGTCGAAGAAACTGGTTTGGAAAGGGAATGACGGGCAGATATGATCGGATGGCAGATTTTGCTGGGAATCTTGGGACTGAGTGCAGGTGTTCTGGTGTCGGCGGGCGTTTTTACCGTTTTGCTGGCCGTAGGTCTGGTGCCCAGGTTCGCGGGAAAGACGCACACAGGAAAAAAGGTTTTTCTGTATGAGGAAATGGTGGTGCTGGGAACGCTGACGGGAGATTTTTTCAGCGTGTTCGAGCGCTATGGGTATCTGGGAGAATGGATCAGAGAGGGACTTTTCTTCGGAGATGCCACGATTATGATCTGGAAGTGGATTTCTGCGGTCTGTGTATCGTTTTTTGGCTTCTTTGCAGGGATTTTCGTGGGATGTCTGGCGCTGGCCATTGCGGAAATGCTCGATTCCATTCCGATCCTGACCAGACGGATCGGATACCGGCACGGACTGGGGATCATGGTGCTTTCCATCGCGCTTGGCAAGCTGTCGGGAAGCCTTCTGTATTTTGTGAAACATATCTTTGAAGCAGGATTATAGCCGATTGGGATGAAACGGCAGATAGGAAGCTGCAGAATGGAGAGAAGAATATGAATGAAGCGCAGAAAAAACAATATCAGGAATATGTGAAGCGGGTTACGCCGACCCACAGCCTTCCCATGCAGATGCTGCATGCGTTTATCGTGGGAGGAATCATCTGTGTGATCGGGCAGATCATTTTAAATGTGGCAGGGTCCATGGGGCTTGACAAGGAAACTGCAGGCAGCGTGTGTTCTCTGCTGCTGGTGCTGTGTTCGGTCATCCTGACGGGACTGAATGCATATCCTGCGATCACCAAGTGGGGCGGCGCGGGCGCGCTGGTGCCCATCACGGGATTTGCCAATTCCGTGGCGGCTCCGGCCATTGAGTTTAAGAAGGAAGGGCAGGTATTCGGGATCGGCTGTAAAATATTTACGATTGCCGGACCGGTGATCCTGTACGGGATCTTTACGAGCTGGGTGCTGGGACTGATTTACTGGGCGTGGAAAATGCTGGGGGCGGCGTAGCCGCCTCTTATCCGATCACATGGTGATTGAGCCATTTGCCGGATCTGAAGCGCAGCGTGAAAATGACACCCCGCACAAACCAGTCCGCGGCCATGGCAATCCATACACCCATAGGGCCGGTGCCCATATAGCGGCAGAGGAATATGCACAGCACGACCCGGCACAGCCACATGCTGGCGCAGGAGATGAGCATGGAAAACTTCACATCCCCGGCGGCGCGCAGGCCGTAGGCGGGAACGAAGGAAGGAACCCAGAGAATCGGCTTTGTGATGGTGATAAAGCCGACCATTTTCAGGCACAAAAAGGCGCTTTCCGCCTCCATGCCGCCCAGAATCGTGATGGGCCTTGTCAGAGCAAAGACAGTCAGGCAGGAGATGATCATAACGATTTCCGCAATGCCGCAAAGCTTTTTTACATAATAAACGGCTTCGTCCCTGCGGTTGGCACCGATACACTGTCCCACAATGGTCATCAGTCCGATGCCAACTCCTACAGCAGCCACGCCGTTTAGATTTTCCATGATGTTGGTCATCGCCTGGGCGGCGATTGCAGCGGTTCCCAGAGTGGAGACGGTGGATTGAATGGCCAGTTTGCCGAACTGAAACATGCTGTTTTCAATGCCGGAGGGAATGCCGATGGACAAAACCTTGCGGATCAGCCCGAAGTCAGGCCGGATTTTATAATACTGCCGCACAGATATTGTGTTCGCCGGATTCCTCAGCTGCCACAGAACGACAACAGCGCTGAACACTCTGGAAAGCAGGGTGGAGATGGCCGCGCCGGCCACGCCCAGATGAAATCCCCAGATCAGAACGGCATTTCCGAAGATGTTGAGAAAATTGGAAATGACGGAAATGGTCATGGGGCCTTTTGTATTCTGCTGGGAACGGAAGATGGAGGCTCCTGCGTTGTACAGCCCGATGAAGGGGAAGGACAGCAGGGTATAGAAAAAATATACCTGGGAGTTTTGCATGACGGAGGCTTCCACTTCTCCGAAAACGAGGCAGAGCAGAGGTGTCTTGAACAGGAGACACAGCAGGGATACTGTCGAGGACAAGACGGCGATGACGAACAGAACCTGGGATGCGGCCCGGTTGGCCTCCTTTGGATTGTCGCTGCCCAGATATTGGGAGCAGAGGATTGTGCCGCCCGCAGCCAGAGCGGAAAATGCCTGAATGACCAGAATGTTGATGGAATCCACCAGGGAGACCGCTGAGATGGCGGTGGAGCCCACATTGCTGACCATGATGGTGTCGATGGTGCCCATCAGGGAGGTGAGCAGCTGTTCCACGATGATGGGAACGAGGAGCTTTTTGATGTCTGTATTGCTGAAAAGATGATTTGTCTGTGTTTTCATATGAAAAATCCTTTCCGATGACTGCAGTGAAACCAAACAGCAACAGATTACGCCCGGAAAATCGGAATTGTCAAGCGGCTCTGAAAGAAATGACAAAGCTTGCTTGTTTTTTTACAAATGATGCAGTATTCTTGTTTCAGGGGATTATTTGAGGCTACGGTTTGCGTTGGCAAACGGTGACCAAAAAAGGCGGCCCGACTGCATGGCAATAGCAACGGCCGCTGCCTGAAAAGAAAAAGGGGAACGGAGGAATAGAAAATGGAACTGACACAAAAGCTGCAGCAGGTGATGGATCAGGCGGTAGAGGAGTCTGTGGTCGCCGGTGTAAATCTTTTGGTGGAAAAGGACGGAAAGGAAGTGTGCTACTGCGAGGCAGGGCTGGCGGACAGGGAGAATGAAAAGCCCATGCGCAGGGATACGATCCTGCGGCTGTATTCCCAGTCCAAGCCCGTGACTGCGGCAGCGGCCATGATTTTGATGGAGCGGGGGATGCTGGATCTCTGCCAGCAGGTTTCGGAATTCCTGCCTGCCTTTGCCGGGCAGCAGGTGGCCTGTGAGACGGGCTCCCGGATGCCGAAGCGACCGATCATGGTGGCGGATCTTCTGGGAATGACTTCCGGACTGGTCTATCCGGGAGAGGAGACGAGAGCGGGACGTGAGGCCGGAGCCGTGTTTGAGGAGGCCTGCAGGCGTCTGTACGGCGATCATCCCATGACGACGCAGGAACTGATCAACAGGCTGGCAGGAGGACTTCTGGAGTTTGATCCGGGCAGTTCCTGGCAGTATGGTACGTCGGCGGACGTGCTGGGGGCGGTCATCGAAGTGGTTTCCGGGATGAAGTTTTCGGAATTTTTAAAAAAAGAGATCTTTGAGCCGCTGGGGATGAAGGACACTGCATTTTGGGTGCCTGCAGACAAGCAGGACCGCTTTGCCCGCGTCTATGAGACTGTGACGAAGGAAGACGGAACGAGAACCATGATCCGGTACGAGGGCTGCAATCTGGCAATCCGCAACGATATGGCGGCAGAACCCGGCTTCGAATCCGGCGGCGCAGGCCTTGTGTCCACGCTGGATGATTATATGCGCTTTGCGCGGATGCTGCTTGGGGGCGGAGAAACAGACGGCGTGCGGATCCTGCAGCCAAAGACGGTGAAGTATATGACGGGCGGACAGCTGATGGAGTGTCAGCAGAAGGCCTTTGATAACTGGGTCGGCCTGGAAGGACACAGCTACGCCAATCTGATGCGGATCTGCAAAAATCCTGCGCAGGCGAAAATACTGGCAGGAGAAGGCGAATACGGCTGGGACGGCTGGCTGGGCGCTTACTTTGCAAATTTCCCCAGGGAGAACATGACGATCCTGATGGGAACCCAGAAGCGGGATTCCGGCACCTTCGCACTCACCAGGAAGCTGCGCAATGTGATTCTGAGTTCTTTATAAGTTCTGAAATCGATAGCGAAAATGCCCGGTATCCCATAGAGAAAGGATGCCGGGCATTTTTTCAGGAATTGAACTGCGCATATTTTTTCGGGGAAATGCCTACTGCCTTTGTGAAGGCCTTTAAGAAGTTGCTGTAATCGTTAAAGCCGCTCATCTCGCAGGTTTCGCTGACGGAATAGCCTTCCGAAAGAAGGGCTTTGGAAAGGGTGATCCGTTTGGCGGTGATATATTTATTAATTGTCATGCCCGTGGTGGATTTAAAAATCCGGCACAGGTAGGATGGGCTCAGATAAAAATGGGCGGACAGCGCCTCAATGGTCAGCAGGCTGGACAGATTCTGGTTGATATAGGTTAGAATGTCATCCACCTGGCTGTGATAGGACGGTTCTTCTTCCACAAGATCAATTTTTCCATGCTTATAGAAGATCCGGTTCAAAAAGACCATCATTTCCGCAAAAACGGCGCGCTCTGTCACGTCCGAACCGAAGCCGGAAATTGAGGAGAGGCGGTGAATGAAATAAATGAACCGCTTCTGTTCCTCCTCGGCGAGTGCCACCCGGTGCGGGGAAGGAATGTCCCGTTTCTGAAAGCAGTAGTCCAGATCCGTGTCCTGCGTGGAAAGACTGCGCAGAAAATCCGGATAGATCGAAATCAGGATGCGCTCATGCACCTGCTGGTCGATCTGGGTGATATAATGGCTTTCATATTGATTGATGAAAAAAATGTCTCCCGGACGGATGTCATAGAAGCGGTTGTCGATCAGAAACTGCTTCCCGCCGGAGACTGAAAAATAAATTTCATAACTGTCGTGAATGTGCATGGCCATTGGCTTTTCATCATTATACAGATGGGCGATCGCAAAGGACTTCGTGTCCAGACAGGACTGGATCGCCTGTTTGCAGGAGGAAAATTCGATCATAAAAAGCTTCCTTTGATAAAAATAAGAATATGAACTGCGGAACTATGGGAATTATATGGTATCTATTCAAAAAAAACAAGATTTTTGAAAATAATTCCCAAGATAATTGCAAATGTTGCTGTTATAATGGTATCATAAGATAAGGCCGAAGATAGATACGGGGTATCGGTCAAAAGAAAATAATGTATCAGGAGGGTTTTATTATGGAGTTGAGAACAGCAGCTTCCCCGAAAGACGTGAAGCACTATGACACAAAGCGGCTGAGAGAGGAGTTCCTGATTCAGGGCCTGTTTGCGGCGGATGAGATCAAGCTGGTTTACAGCCATATTGACAGAATCATCACCGGAGCTGCCACACCCGTGACGAAGGAACTCAGGCTCACGGCAGGAGATGAGCTTCGTGCGGAGTATTTCCTGCAGAGAAGAGAGCTTGGCATCATCAATATCGGAGGCACGGGAACCGTTACCGTTGACGGCAGGGAATACGAGGTGGAGCACAAGAACGGCATGTACATCGGCATGGGTTCCAAAGAGATTTCCTTTAAGAGCGCCGACGCTTCCAATCCTGCGAAATTTTACTTAAATTCCGCACCCGCACATAAGTCCTATCCCACTGTGCTGATTAAGAGAGAGGGCACACCGGAGGAAGGCGTTGTCATCATCAAGGAAGAGAACAAGGTGGCATGCGGATGTCTGGAAGAATCCAATGACCGCGTGATCAACAAGTACATTCTTCCCGGACAGGTGGAAAGCTGTCAGCTGGTGATGGGCATGACCGCGTTAAAGCCCGGCAGCGTATGGAATACGATGCCCTGCCACACCCATGACAGAAGAATGGAAGTTTATCTCTATTTTGATATGCCGGAAAATGCGTTCGTCATGCACTATATGGGCGAGCCCACCGAGACAAGGCACATCGTGATGAGAAATGAAGAAGCGGTAATTTCTCCCAGCTGGTCCATTCATGCGGGCAGCGGCTCCCAGGCTTACACCTTTATCTGGGGCATGGTTGGCGAGAACCAGGAATTTACGGATATGGACGCTGTGAAGAACACGGAGATCATGTAAAACAAATTAAAATACAGGAGGAACAAAACAATGGCATTTGAAATGAGTAACTTTTCTCTGGAAGGCAAAATTGCGCTGATCACTGGCGCATCCTACGGCATCGGCATGGCGATCGCAAAGGCTTATGCGGCAGCCGGTGCTACGATCTGCTTTAACGACATCAAGCAGGAGCTGGTGGACAAGGGGCTGGCGGCATACAAAGAGGCCGGCATTGAGGCACACGGCTATGTTTGTGACGTAACCAATGAGGAAGCGGTTCAGAACATGGTTGCAGCGATTGAGAAGGAAGTCGGTGTGATCGACATTCTGGTAAACAACGCGGGCATCATCAAGCGTATTCCCATGTGCGAGATGACAGCGGATCAGTTCCGTCAGGTTATCGACGTTGACTTAAACGCTCCTTTCATCGTTTCCAAAGCGGTGATTCCTTCCATGATCAAGAAGGGTCACGGCAAGATCATCAACATCTGCTCCATGATGAGCGAACTGGGACGTGAGACTGTTTCCGCTTATGCAGCTGCAAAGGGCGGCTTAAAGATGCTGACCAGAAACATCGCATCTGAGTACGGTGAGTTCAACATCCAGTGTAACGGCATCGGACCCGGCTATATTGCAACTCCTCAGACGGCGCCTCTGCGTGAGATCCAGCCTGACGGCAGCAGACATCCTTTCGATCAGTTCATCATCGCGAAGACTCCCGCTGCAAGATGGGGAGAGACAGAGGATTTACAGGGACCTGCAGTGTTCCTTGCATCCGACGCTTCCAATTTCGTCAACGGACATGTTCTTTACGTGGACGGCGGTATTCTGGCATACATCGGCAAACAGCCTAAATAAGAGAAAGGAAAACAGACATGGACGTATTACAGAGAATTTATGAGATCGGCATCGTTCCCGTCATCGCGATTGATGATGCGGATAAGGCTGTTCCGCTTGCAAAAGCGCTGGTAAGGGGCGGGCTTCCCGCAGCGGAAGTGACCTTCCGTACAGCAGCGGCAGAGGAAGCGATCCGCCGT
>Ga0129308_1001727_pt1 | contig 21225 bp, 17 predicted proteins | sample L827metagenome_FD_94440 | JGI IMG/M metagenome (GOLD analysis project Ga0129308, IMG submission 94440) | Ring-tailed lemur group fecal microbial communities from Wisconsin, USA - L827 metagenome | ecosystem: Host-associated > Mammals > Digestive system > Large intestine > Fecal | place: USA... | reverse complement strand
CGGCGACTTCGCATCCTCGGAGTTCGTGCGGACCCACGTGGGCGTGGACAATGTGTGCGAGCGGGCCCTTGCCTGCTGCGGGGCCATGCGCGTCCTCAACAAGCAGGCCCATCAGGGAACGACCGTGGCCGTGGGCCTTGTGCCCGAGGTGCTCAGCTTTGATATGAAGGAAGGAAACGACCATGCCTAAGCTCTACGTGGTGGGCCTGGGACCCGGTGCGGGAGCCGACCTCACCCAGCGCGCCCGCGCGGCGCTTGAAGAAAGCCAGGTCATCGCGGGATACACGACCTACGTCGACCTTGTGCGCGATGCCTTTCCCGAAAAAGAGCTGCTCGTAAGCGGCATGCGCGGCGAGGTCCAGCGCTGCCGGGCGGCCCTTGAGCGCGCGGCAAGCGGGGCGACCGTGGCCCTTGTGTGCTCGGGCGACCCGGGCGTCTACGGCATGGCGGGCCTCGTGCTCGAGCTCGCCCAGGACATGGGCCTCATTGACGCAGTTGACGTTGAGGTCATCGCCGGCGTCACCGCCGCCACGGGAGGGGCGGCGCTTTTGGGCGCGCCCCTCATGCACGACTTCTGTCTCGTGTCGCTTTCCGACCTGCTCACACCCTGGGATGCGATTGAGGTGAGGCTGCGTGCAGCGGCGCGCGCCGGCTTTGTCATCTGCCTCTACAACCCTTGCTCCCACGGCAGACCCGACCACCTGGCGCATGCGGCGCAAATCCTCCTCGAGGAGCTGCCCCCGACCTGCGTGTGCGGCATCGCCCACAACGTGGGCAGGCCCGGCGAAGGCGCGCGTGTGCTCACCTTGGGCGAGCTCGCAGATGCCCCGGCCGACATGACGAGCGTCGTCTACGTGGGCAACGACACGACGCGCGAAATCGCAGGTCGCATGGTGACGCCGCGCGGCTACCAGGTGAGGTCGTAGATGGCAGGCGAGTCTCGGGCATACCGCGTCCTCGTGTTCGCCGGAACCACAGAAGGTCGCGAGCTTGCTTCGTGGCTGAGCGCGCAAGGCAACGTGGAAACATGCGTGTCATGCGCGACCGACTTCGGGGCGCATCTTTTGGGGGCGCTCCCCCATACCCAAGTCTTGGCGCAACGTCTGGACGAGGCGGGCATGGAGCGTCTCATGGCACAGGGCGCGTTTGATGTGGTGGTTGACTGCACCCACCCGTACGCGAACGTCGTCACGGCGAATGCCCGTGCGGCAGCCCTGGCTCAAGGCTGCGAGTACCTGCGCGTTGTGCGCGAGGGAGAGCCCGAGGGCGACTGGGTGCGCGCAGATTCGCCGGCGCATGCCGCCGAACTGCTGGCCGGCCTTCCCGGAGACATCCTGCTCACCACAGGCACGAAGGACATCGCCACCTGGTGCGCACAGCCCGGCCTGCGCGAGCGCATCTGGGTGCGCTGCCTTCCCAACGAGGCATCGGTGCAGGCGGCGCGACAGGCGGGCATCCCGCCAGAGCGCATCGTGGGCGCCATGGGACCGTTCTCCCTGGAAGACAACGTGGCGCTCATCAGGCGCAGCGGCGTGCGCACCCTCGTGACAAAGGCATCGGGCACAACAGGCGGGTTCTGGGAGAAAGTGCAGGCAGCGCGGGCGACAAACTGCACGCTTATCGTCATCGGACGACCGACGAAAGAAGAGGGCCTCACGCTTGAGGAGGCCGAGGCACAGCTGGCAAGGAGGTTTGGATGAGGGTCGACATCGTGGGCGCGGGACCCGCCGGTCGGCAGGGCTTGACCCTTGGCGGCATGCAGGCACTCGAAGGGGCCCAGCTTATCATTGGAGCCGCCCGCGTCCTGCAGGAGCTTGCCCTAGAGACGGCCGCCCGCCAGGTGGCACTCGTGAGCCCCTCGGACATCGCCGAGGTGCTGGCCGGCCAAGCCCAGGCAGGCGTTGAGCGCGCCGCCGTGGCAGTCTCGGGCGACGTGGGGCTCTACAGCCTCGCCGCCCCCCTGCGCGCCGCTTTGGCAAACATGCCAAACATCGAGCTCCACGAGCACCCGGGTGTCTCCTCTTTGCAATGCCTGTGCGCGCGCCTCCATATGCCCTGGCAGGATGCCCATGTGCTCTCGGCTCACGGACGGGCGTGCGATGTGGCCGGGGCCGCCCAGTGTCACCGGCTCACCTTCGCGCTCACGGGCGGGGCGATTCGCGCCCACAACGTGTGCGCCGACCTCACGAGGCGCGGCATGGGCGACCTCACCGTGCACGTGGGCGAGAACCTCTGTTGCGCCCGCGAACGCGTGCTCAGCGGCACCGCAGCCGAGCTCGCCCATGAGACGTTCGATGACCTCGCCTGCATGCTCATCGAGAATCCCTCGCCTGTCGAGCGCGCCTGGCAGGCACCGGGCCTGCGCGACGCCGACCTCACGCGCGGTGACGCCCCCATGACAAAAGAAGAGGTGCGCCAGGCCATCGTGTGCAAACTGCGCCTGACGGAAGACGCCTGCGTGTGGGACATCGGCGCAGGTACAGGCTCGGTGAGCGTGGAGTGCGGCCTGGCAGCGTGCGCCGGGCGCGTCTACGCCGTGGAGGAAGTGCCCGAACGCGTCGACCTCATCGCCGAGAACGCCCGCAAGCTCGGGGCGCTCAACGTCTTCATCGTCGAGGGGAAGGCGCCCGCGGCGCTTGACGGTCTGCCCGCCCCCACGCACGCCTTCATCGGGGGCTCGGCAGGCTCGTTTGCCCAGATCGCAGACGCCGTGCTCGCCGCCAACCCTGAGGCGCGCATGGTGGCAAGCGCCGTCACCATCGAGACGCTCTACCAGGCGCTTCAGGCATTTCAGGCACACAAGATGGCCGACGTCGAGGTCGTGCAGCTCAGTGTGGCGAAGGCGCGCGAGCTCGGCGGGCTGCACCTCATGGCCGCCCAGAATCCCGTGTGGGTCATAAGCGGCCAAGGTGTGCGGGACGAGGGCGCCTCATGCTGACGTCGCTGCCGCGCATCCTCATCACGGCGCCCAAAAGCGGCGCGGGCAAGACGACGCTCACCTGCGCGCTCATGGGGGCGCTGCGCGAGCGCGGCCTGCGCATGCTGGCATGCAAGTGCGGCCCCGACTACGTGGACCCCACCTTCCATGAGCGGCTGGGTGCCGTGCGCCGCCTCAACCTCGACTCCTTCTTTCAGTCCGAGACCCTTATGCGCGACCTTCTCGCCCACGCCGGGCGCGGCTGCGACATCGCCTGCATCGAGGGCGCCATGGGGTACTACGACGGCGTGGGAACAACAACCAAGGCCAGTGCCTGGGACGTTGCCCGCATCACCGAGTCGGGCGCCCTGCTCGTGCTCGACGCGCGCGGGGCATGCGCCTCGCTTGCCGCGCAGGCGCTCGGCTTTGTCGCCATGCGCACGCCCAGTCATGTGGCGGGCGTCGTGCTCGACCACGCGAGCGCCGCGCTTGCCGACAAGGTGGCACCCGTCATCGAGCGGGAGTGCGGCGTACCCGTGCTGGGCCATCTTCCCCACGACGAGGCGATTGCGCTTCCCAGCAGGCATCTCGGCCTCGTCTTGGCCCAGGACCTGCCCGACCTCGACGAGAAGCTCGCCCGCCTGGCCTCGTTGGCACGGGACTGCCTCGATATCGACTCGATCCTCGCGCTTGCCCAGGCGGCCCCGCAGCTCGATTCGAGCGGCGCATGGCCCCTTCCGCCCTGCCTGGACGCGCACGAATCCGCCCCCGTCATCGCCGTTGCCCGCGACGAGGCGTTTTGCTTCTACTATGCCGAGGAGCTCGAGCTTTTGGAGGACCTGGGGGCCAAGCTTTCCTTCTTCTCTCCCCTGCACGACGAGGACCTGCCCGAGGGGGCAAGCGGGCTCTTTTTGGGCGGAGGCTACCCCGAGCTGCATGCACGCGAGCTCTCCTCCAATGCCGCCATGCGCGAGGCTATGCGGGCGGCGCTGGCGCAGGGCATGCCTGCGATCGCAGAGTGCGGAGGGTTCCTCTACCTGCTCGAACGCCTGACCGACGACGATGGCACAGCCTGGCCGCTCGTGGGCGCATGCCCAGGCGGGGCCGAGCGAAAGCCCCATGGTCGCTTTGGCTATATCGAACTTGAGACGCAGAGCGCGGGGCTTCTCGGCCCTGCCGGCACCGCACTGCGCGCCCACGAATTCCATCGTTGGGAGGCCGATGACACCGGCGCCGACCTGCTTGCCCGCAAGCCCGAAAGCGAGCGCTTTTGGCATGCCGGACACCACACCCCCAGCCTCTACGCGGGATTTCCCCATCTCTACCTGCCCGGATCTGTCGACGTTGCACGTAGGTTTGTACATGCGTGCGCCGCATGGGGCGCGCAAAGGAAGGACGCGACGTGTACTTGCACCTTGTAAGCCTGGCCGCAGGCTATGTGGCCGACCTCGCCCTGGGCGACCCGCACGGCTGGCCTCACCCTGTGCGCTGGATGGGCTCCCTCATCGCCCGGCTCGAACCGGTCTTGCGTCGCACCTTCCCCGACACACCGCGCGGCAAGCAGGCTGCAGGCACAGCGCTTGTGTGCCTGGTCACGGGCATCAGCGGTGGTGCGTGCGCGGCCGCGCTCGCTCTGGCGGGGGCCATTAGCCCCTATTTATCCTGCGCGGTGGGGGCGCTTGTAAGCTACTGGATGCTTGCGACCAAGTCGCTCAAGGACGAGAGCATGGCTGTGCTCGACGCCCTGGAACACGCGGGTCTGCCCGAGGCACGCACGCGCGTCTCCATGATCGTGGGCCGCGACACAGCAGCGCTCACCGAAGAGGGCGTCACAAAGGCCGCCGTGGAGACGGTAGCCGAGAACGCCTCAGACGGCGTGATCGCACCCCTCTTCTACCTGGCACTTTTGGGGCCGGTGGGCGGAGTCGTGTACAAGGCGATCAACACCATGGACTCGATGGTGGGCTACAAAAACGACCGCTACCTCGACTTCGGCCGCGCGGCCGCCAAGCTCGACGACGCGGTGAACTTCATTCCCGCACGCCTGGCCGGCGCCCTCATGTGCCTGGCCGCCCCCCTTGCAGGCTTTGACGGCAAGCGCGCCTGGCGCACCTTCCGGCGCGACCGGCTCGCCCACACCTCGCCCAACTCCGCCCACACCGAGGCGGCCTGCGCGGGAGCCCTGGGCATACAACTGGCCGGCCCCAACTACTACGGCGGCGTGCTGGTGGAGAAACCCACGCTGGGCGAGGCGTACCGCGCGGTGGAGCCTGCCGACATCCGCCGGGCAAACAGGCTGCTCTACGCAACAAGCCTGCTGGCGCTGCCCGTATGCGCAGGACTCGGGGCGCTTGTGTGGGCGCTTGTGAAGGCGGCAGCCGGGATATGAGAAGACATGTTTGGATGAAGCCGCGCACACGTGCGGCACAGCGAACGGGAGGAGCGGCATGACCAACAAGCGCGCCAAGGCGATCATGGTGCAGGGCACGATGTCGGGCGCAGGCAAGAGCCTCATCGCCGCAGGTCTCTGCCGCATCTTTGCCCAGGATGGCCTTGCGGTGGCCCCTTTCAAGTCGCAGAACATGTCGCTCAACTCGGCGGTCACCCCGCGGGGCTTTGAAATCGGACGAGCTCAGGCGCTGCAGGCGCAGGCCTGCGGCATCCCCGCCGAGCCTGCGATGAACCCCATCCTGCTCAAGCCCACAACCGACGTGGGGTCGCAGGTCGTTGTCATGGGCAAACCCGTGGCAAACATGGCGGCCCGCGACTACTTCAAATATAAGACGAGTCTCATTCCCACCGTGCAGGCGGCTTACGACGACCTGGCCTCGCGCCACGACGTCGTGGTCATCGAAGGCGCGGGCAGCCCCGCCGAGATCAATCTCAAGCACAACGACATTGTGAACATGGGCATGGCCAAAATGGCGGCCGCGCCCGTGCTGCTTGTGGGCAACATCGACTGCGGCGGCGTGTTTGCCCAGCTTGTAGGCACACATGCCCTGCTTGAAGACGACGAGCGGCGCATGCTCAAGGCCTGCGTCATCAACAAGTTCCGCGGAGACGTGACCCTTTTGCAGCCCGGCCTCGACGAGCTCGAGCGGCGCATGGGGGTGCCCGTGGCTGGCGTGGTGCCCTACACGCCCCTTGACCTCGACGACGAGGACGGCTTCTCCGCCATGCAGGGGTCGGGCGCGGCAAACGCCCTGCTCGACATCGCCGTCGTGCGCCTGCCGCACATCTCGAACTTCACCGACCTCGACGCCCTTACCGCCCTGCCCGAGGTGCGCGTGCGCTATGTGAGCCATGCCGAGGAGCTAGGCCAGCCCGACCTTGTCGTGCTCCCCGGCACCAAGGCCACTCTGGGCGACCTCGCCTGGATGGGCGCGCACGGCCTGGACGCCGCACTGCGCCAGCATGCCGTGGCAGGCGGCCTCGTCTTGGGCATCTGCGGCGGATACCAAATGCTGGGCCTGGAGATACACGACCCCCTGGGGGTGGAAGGCGGCGGGTGCCAAGAGGGTCTGGGGTTGCTGCCCGTACGCACCGCGTTCACCCAAGAAAAGACGCTTTGCAGCAGTGCGGGCACGACATTGCAGCTTGAGGGACCCTTTGCGGACCTGTCGAACCTGGACGTTGCGGGATACCAGATCCACATGGGACAGACGACGCTCGAGGGCGGCATGCCGTTCTGCCTGCTTGCAGATAACGGCGAGGACGGCTGCGTGGCCGGCACCGTGATGGGCACGTACCTGCATGGCCTCTTCGACTCCGTGCCCTTCACGCAGGCGCTTATCGACATGCTCCTTGCACGCAAGGGAATGCCTGGCGTGCACATCAACGCGCAAGACCGCGCCGCCCGCAGGGAGCAGCAGCTCGACATGCTTGCCGACACGCTGCGCACCAGCCTCGACATGGACCTCGTCTATCGAATCTTGGAGGAAGGCATATGAGTGCAACCACCCTGGACACGCTCGAGCACGTGAAGCCCGGCGACATCGAGACGCGCTCGTTTGAAATCATTGCCGAAGAGCTCCGCCAGCGCGGCGTCAGCCTCGACCCCGCGACGGCGCCCGTCATCATGCGTGCCATCCACACGACGGCCGACTTCGACTATGCCGAGAACCTGCTCTTCTCCCCCGGTGCGATGCAGGCGGGAGTGGAGGCGCTCAAGGCAGGGGCGTCCGTGGTGACCGACACGACCATGGCGCAGTCGGGCATCAACAAACGTGCCCTGGCACGTCTGGGCGGTGAGGCCCTCAACTTCATCCGCGACCCCGAAGTCATGCAGGAAGCACGCGAAAAGGGCGTCACGCGTTCCGCCATGGCTATGGAGAAGGCCGCCGCGTTAGGGCGCCCACTCATCTACGCCGTGGGCAATGCCCCCACCGCCCTCGTGCAGCTGCGCGAGCTCATCGACAACGGAATGGCCACGCCACCTGCGCTTATCATCGGTGTGCCGGTCGGCTTTGTAAACGTTACAGAATCAAAAGAGCTCATCATGGAGCTCAAGGACGTGCCCTGGATCGTGGCCCGAGGCCGCAAGGGCGGCAGCAACGTGGCGGCCGCAATCGTCAATGCGCTGCTGTATGTGGCAACTGATAATGTGAGGGAGTGAGTTGGGGGCCTGAGGGGGTTTGTTTCTCGCTGGTCCTCGCCGCAAAAATCGCGGCTGCGGATTCGCTCGAAACAAGCCCCCTCAGGCCCGCACGCGCCATGCTGACCTGGCGCAAAGCGCGGGGATTGCGGGCTGGGGGATCAAGGGAAATGCAAAGCGTCCCCCTGATCCCCCTGCCAGGTACGGGCCCGATACAGCAGGGGCCCACGTCTGTCGTCGAGCGAATCCGCAGCCGCGCTGTGCGCGGCGAGGACCAGCGAGATGACAGACGTGGGCCCCGTCCGGGATGTATCGTGCCCTAGCTGCCTAGATGCTTTCCATCTCCCCCAACACGGCGTAGTACCACTCCTCGCCGGGGTCGCAGTAGATGTTGGCGGCGTCCATGGTGAGCTTGCCGCCGTACATGTAACCGAGGTACTCGACATGCGCCCAGATGGCCTCTTCCCAGCTTGAGAAGCTGTGGCCCATCCAACCCCAGGCGTTGTAAGGCCTGAAGCAGTACGCGCCCATCGTTGACTCGATGCAGGAAATGGCCGGCGACCAGCGGGGGTCGACGCCGTAGGCAAGGGCGGCCTGGGCAAAGACGCGGCCGTAGCCCGACAACGTGGAGCCGGCAAGGTAGGCGTCGATGCGAGCTGCCCAAGAATCAACCGTCGAGTCGCCGGTGGAGCCGCTGGGCTCAGACGGCTCGGGGTCAGGCTCAGGCTCGGGGGTCGAGTTGCCCGAATCGGAAGAACCCTGGTTGGCGTTCTGGTTCGAGTTGATGATCTCGTTGGCGCGATCCTCGTCCACACGCTCGGTGGTTCCATCGGGCTTCGTCTCGATGAAGATGGTCTCTCCCGTGGACGAATCGGTCTCGGTCGTCACCGTAGACTGGTCGCGCGACGCGGCAGCAGCCGCCTGCGCCGCAAGCGCGGCCTGCCTGGCAGCCTCCTCCTCGGCAACGCGCGCCTCGGCCTCATCGGCGGCCGCCTGCACCTGGGCAAGCGCCTCGGCGGCCTCGTCCTCGGCCTGCTGGGCCTCGGCGAGCAGGCCCTCTAGGTTCGCCTGCTCCTGCTCAAGTTCATCTTGAAGCTCGAGCAGGCCCTCAAGCTGGCCAGACGTGTAGGTTTGCACCGTATTGAGATAGGTCAGCGTGGCAACAAAGTTCTCAAAGCCATCCGAGGACAGAATGACGTTCAAAAGACCGGCGGAATTCTGCGAAAACTTGTACTGCGTGACCATGGCCGAAGCGGCCTTTTCCTGTGCACCGGGTATGCGGGCTTCGATGTCGGCAATGCGCGCACGGCAATCTTCGACATCGGCCTGCGCCTGCGCGGTGGCCTCCATGGCCTCGTTGTAGGCCTGGCTCTTGGCGGAGACCTCTTGGCGCAGCTGAGCCAGGGTCTCCCTGGAGTCGGCATGGGCGTCGCCAATGGTCGGGCCCAGCGCCCAGGCGCCGCCAACCGTTATTGCAAGCCCCAGGGCCACGGCCGCGACTGCGCGGCCGTACGGCCTAGAGCAGGCTTTGCTTTCATCTGAAAGCGCCATACGTTTCCTCCTGAAAGGGGTAGGGATCATGGCGTATAGCGCTCTATTGTAATATAAGAATGTGTGCATAGAAAGAAGCCGGGTTCTGCGCTTCGTTTCAGGTGCTTGAATAACCCCTGATGGCAGAACCCGGCTCTGTATACACGTTGTGCGAAAAGACCTAGTTGTGGGTCACGCGGACGTCGCCGAATGCATAACCCCAGTCCATTTGAGCGCAGGCGTTGTGAGCGACGACGGCTTCGCCCTCAACGGGGATGCAGATGAGGCCACCGTCGCCGCCGCGGTCTTCCACGGCCTCAAGCACGGCCTTTGCGGCGTCGCTGGGAGTCTGGCCCGCCCACAGCACGCGGGCATGCAGCTGGTAGCCGGCGCTTTCCTGGATGAAGCGCTCGCCCGTGCCCGTGCATGAAACGGCCAACGTCTGCTGGTTGGCATAGGTGCCTGCGCCGGCAATGGGAGAGTCGCCCACGCGGCCCGGCTGCTGGTTGGTCACGCCGCCCGTGGAGGTACCGGCTGCGATGTTGCCTGCGGCGTCACGTGCGACGACGCCGATGGTGCCGTGGCCGGGCTTGTCCCAACCGCCGTCAGGCAAGGCCTGGAGCTCGGCGAGCTGTCTCTTGCGCTCGGGCAGGATGAAATACGACTGCGGGGCAGTCTCGACGCCCCAGGCCTCGCACTGGGCCTCGGTGGGCTCCACCATGAGGACGTGCGGGGTCTTCTCCATGACGGCGCGGGCGGCGTCGATGGGGTTGCGCACGCAATCGGCACCCGCGACAGCGCCGCAGCGACCGTCACCGGTCATGACGCAGCTGTCCATCTCCGCCCTGCCCTCGCTCGTGAGGGCTGCACCGCGGCCCGCGTTGAACTCAGGGGCGTCCTCCATCACATGCACGCCGGCAACGACGGCATCGAGGGCGCTGCCGCCTGCGTCGAGCACCGCCATGGCGGCGTCGAGGGCGCGCTTGATGTCTGCAGCGGCCTGCTGCTCGCGCTCGGGCGTGAAGGGATGGCGGCGACGGCCGGCACCGCCGTGGACGACGACGACCGGCTTGCCGGCAGCGCCTTCAGTGGAATAGACGATAGGAGTCTCAGCCATTTGAGCGACCTTTCGTGTGACATAGGCAATGGGCAAAACAGCCCCGCGGGCGCTTCCCGCATGGGTGTGAGCAGTGTAGTCCACCTTGGTGCAGCATGCTTGTGCAAATCGCTAAAGATAGATGTCTTGGAAGGCGAAATTGCCCTCAAATGGTAGAGTCTTTTCGCACATGCGAAGGGAGACGTGATGGAGAGAAGCGAGCTGCTCGCGCTTTTGGATGAGGTTTCACAAGGTCGCGTGCAGGCCGAAGAGGCGGCGCGGCGCATCGGCACGGCTGACGTGGCCGAACTTGAATACGCGACCCTCGACCTGCAGCGCGGCGCACGCCAGGGCGTGTCGGAAGTCGTGTACGGCGCAGGAAAAACCGCCGAGCAAATTGCCGGCATCGTGGGTGCCCTCGTGCAATCCGGCCAGGCCCGCGTCATGGTGACACGGCTTGACCAGGAGAAAGCCGCCGAAGTCCAGTCTCTCTTAGAAAACGATACACAATCAGATATCACCCTCGCCTACTATGAGCAGGCTCGCATGGGCATCGTAGGCGGCAAGCCCGCAGCGGATAGCGAGGGAACGATTCTCGTCGTATGCGCAGGTACGAGCGACCTTCCCGTGGCCGAGGAGGCAGCCCTTACCGCCGAGATGCTCGGCAACCGCGTCGTGCGCGCATGGGACGTGGGCGTGGCCGGCATCCATCGTCTCCTTCGCCATGCCGACGACATCGCGAACGCTAACGTCATCGTCGCCGTCGCCGGCATGGAGGGGGCGCTTCCCAGCGTCGTCGCAGGCCTGGCGAGCTGCCCCGTCATCGCCGTGCCCACAAGCGTGGGCTACGGGGCGAGCTTTGGCGGCGTCACCGCCCTGCTTGCCATGCTCAACAGCTGTGCCAGCGGCGTGAGCGTCGTCAACATCGACAACGGCTTTGGGGCCGGCTACCAGGCGAGCCTCATCAACCACCGCCGCTAACGGCACGCCATCTCGCCGCGGGAAAGGACCACCTCATGGGAAAGACCCTCTATCTCGAATGCGCATCGGGCATCAGCGGCGACATGGTCGTCGCGTCCCTGCTCGATTTGGGAGCCGACGAGCGACACCTGCGCGAGGCACTCGCGAGTCTGCCGCTCGCGGGGTACGAGGTCGTCGTGAGCGAGGTGACGAAGAACGGCGTGCGCGCCCGCGACTTCGACGTGCGGCTTCAGGCTGAGCTGGAAAACCATGACCACGACATGGCGTGGCTGTACGGCCATCTTGAAGGCGACGCCGCGTGCGCCCATGCGCATGAGCATGAGCAGGCCGATGATTCCGGACACGACCACCCCCACGTGCATGAGGACGAACATTCCTACAAGCACGAGGGCGCAAGCGTGCACGGCCGCAATCGCCACCATGACGAGGACGAGCATCACCACGGACATAGTGGGCGCGAACTCCCCGCCCGCGTGCATGATGGAGAGACCGCCCGCCGCCACGAGCATGAAAACGAGTGCGATCTCCCCCATGAGCACGGAGACAACCACAGCCACCATCATGCGCATGAGGGTGAGCATTCCCACGAGGGCGCCCATCATCACCATGAGCATCGCGGCCTGGCCGATGTCCTTGCAATCATCGACGCCGGCACGTTGACCCGGCGTGCAAGGCACACGGCCCATCGCGTGTTCGAGGTCCTGGCCCAGGCGGAGGCCCAGGCGCACGGCACCACGCCGGAAAAGGTCCACTTCCACGAGGTCGGCGCCGTCGATTCCATCGTCGACATCGTCTCGGCGGCCGTGTGTCTCGATGCGCTCGACATCGACGAGGTCGTGGTTCCCTTCCTGTGTGAGGGAAGCGGAACCGTACGCTGCGCGCATGGCATACTGCCCGTACCCGTACCCGCCGTATGCGCCACGGTGGCCCAGCATGACATCGCCCTGCACGTGCTGCCCGTGCAAGGCGAGCTCGTCACGCCCACAGGCGCGGCCATCGTGGCTGCGACGCGCACGCAGGACAAGCTGCCTGCCGCCTTCCGCATCACCGCGACCGGCGTGGGAGCCGGCAAGCGCGACAACAAGGGAACAAGCGGCATCCTGCGCGCGCACCTCATTGAAACGGATGCACCGCAGCGCAGCGACACGCAAGGCGACACCACGCCTCGCGAAATCTGGAAGCTCGAGTGCGACGTGGACGACTGCACGGGCGAAGCGCTCGGCTATTGCATGGAAGCGCTGCTCGCAGCGGGCGCAAAAGAGGCTCACTTCGTCCCCGTCTTCACAAAGAAAAACCGCCCCGCGTGGCAGATTCAAGTCATCTGCGACGAGGAGCGGCGTGAGTGCTGCGAGAATATTCTCTTCTTGAACACGACCACCATCGGCGTGAGGCGCCAGCGCATGGAGCGCACCGTGCTTGTGCGCAGGCCTTGCAAGGTGGAGACCCCGCTGGGCACGGTGGACGCCAAGACGGTGGAGCTGCCCGGCGGGCAAGTGCGCACCATGCCCGAGCACGACAGCCTCGCAGCCCTTGCGCACGCAAACGGCAAGGGTTACCAGGAAGTTTTGCGCACAGTACTTGCTAGTATGCCGCCTGAATCACCTTGCGTGCAAGCATAGAGGCCTCGCCCTTTCCACTCTGGGCATCAAAGGCAAGACGGTCGATAATTGCCTGGCGCACCGCAGGGTCGATGTCGACCTGGACGAACTCGACGAGCGCCTGAAGCATCTCAGGGTACTCCTCGTCGCCATGCATGCACTGGATGGCCTCGTCCATGAGCGGCCATGCCTTGCTCGACCACTCCGGGCCGCACATGCCCAGGCTCACGAAATAGAGGAACGCATTGAGGCGCACGAGGCCCGACTCTTCCTCGAACAGGCAGTCTTCGGCACTCGTAAATGCCTCGGCGACGGCCTCGGGCGCATAGGGCGCGATGTGGGCAAGCGCGTCAAGCGACTCCCAGCGCGTCTGGGCCTCGGGGCGCCCGACGGCGCTCACGAGAACGTCGGCATAGGCGGCAACCTTTTCGGGAACAGAAACGCTGGCCACGGCAAAGGCGTGGGCGGCAATCTGACGCTCCTTACGGCTGCGGCCAGAAAGGGCCTGCTGCCACAACTGCATTACCTGCTCTTCGGCTGACATGTCGCTCATAGCTGCCCCCTGATTGACTTGGTTGATGTAGACCTCCCATTTTAGTCAAAAGGGCAGGAAAAAGGCACCTCGCCGCTGGCTCTTGTCTCAAAAACCAAACAAACGGCCAGCGGCGAGGATGCAAACTTAGCGAACGCGACGAGCCAGATAGCAGTGATGGATGCGGGCGTTGCGCTCGAAGTCGCGCGGAATGGTGGAGGCGGTCACGTCCTCGAGCTCGATGCCGGCCTTGTCGAGCTTCTCAAGGTCGGGCTCAAAACCGCGCAGGTTGCACGAGAAGATGATCGAGCCGGTGCGCGTGAGAAGGCGCGATGCACCGATGATGAGCTCGGAGTGGTCGACCTGCACGTCAAAGCCGCGCTTGTGCATGCGCGCGGAGTTGGAGAACGTCGGCGGGTCGATGTAGATGAGGTCCCAGCGGTTGCCGGTGCGGCGCTGCTGCGAGATCCACGGCATGACGTCGGCCTGCACGTACTCGTGCATGGGGCCGGAGAAGCCGTTCTGCTCCATGTTGCGCTGCGCCCACGCCAGATACGTCTTGCTCATGTCCACCGTGGTGGTCTGGTATGCGTCGCCCGCAGCCGCATAGCAGCTGGCAGCGCCGGTGTAGGCAAACAGGTTGAGGAAACGCACGCGGCTCGCGCGCTCGGCGATCATCGAGCGCACGATGCGGTGGTCGAGGAAGAGGCCGGTGTCGAGGTAGTCGGAGAAGTTGACCTCGAAGAGCAGCCCGCCCTCCTCGACGAGGGCCGTGCGGCCCTGACGGACACGCTCGGAGTACTGCGAGCCGCCCTTGGAGTGGCGGCGCACCTTGAGGAAGACGTTCTCGGGATCGACGCCGAGCACGCGCGGCGTAATGGCAAGCGCGTCGGCCAAACGGCGCTGGGCCAGGTTCTGGTCGATGCCGCGAGGGGCGGCGTACTCGCTCATGACAACCCAACGACCAGGCGTGATGTCGCTTCCCTGGTAGAGGTCGATGCTCACCGCGTAATCGGGCAGATCGGCGTCATAGATGCGGTAGCAGCTGATGTTCTCCCTGCGGGCCCACTTGCCTGCAGCCTTGGCGGCCTTGTGCAGGCGCGCCGCAAACTGGTCGGAGGCGGGCACGAGCACGTCGATCTGACCGGCGTCACCGGGAAGGTCGATGGTATGGAAGAGCTGCGGGGCAGGGGCGGCCTGGGCGGCACGGGAACCCTCGAGGGCCTCGCCCTCAGACTGGGAAGCGCCCTCGTCCTTGGCGTCGGCGCCGGCCGCGGCCTTCTGCACCATGGCGCGGGCAGCCTGGGCGGCACTGGGGAAGACGAGGATGGAGGCGTCGTCCTTGCCGTTGATGACGTTGCACACAACCTCGGGCTCGATGGAGAGCGTGCGCTGGAGGATGTCGGTGGTGACGAGGGCCGCAAGGGGCGCCTCGGCCAGCTGCTCGCCACGGGTGAGGGCCGCCATGGCCGCCAAACGGGCAGGCAGGTCGCCCATGAGGCCCACGATGCCCTCGTCGGGCAGGGCGCACACGACGACCGGGTCGCTCAGGCGCTCCTCCCCCAGGTCGAGCACGGCGGGGCCACAGGCCTGGACGTCGAGCAGGCCGTCGACACCGGCGCGCTTGGCCATGTCGGCGAGCTCCACGCGTGCCGCAGGGTCGGTGCAGGCGACGCTCACGCGCACGCCGCATGCACGCCCCGCCTCAAAGCGGGCCTGGGCGTCGCGCAGGATCTCGTCCCATGCCTGGGCGTCATGACCGAGCCAGCCGGTGAAGCCCCAGTAGCGCTTTACGAGGCGCGGAGCACGGTCGGCGGCGATGCAGGCGGCCTCGACGTCGAGCGCGGGCGAGGTGCCGAGCGGGTCGACGAGATGGGCGCGGTTGTTGCGACGGCAGACCTTGGTCCAATCTGCCAGGCTGAGCAGCAGGTCGGCCATGTCCTCGCGCACGAAACCCGCACGTCCTGAGGCGACGCGGCCGCGGGAGGGCACGCGATACCCGTGGTCGATGAGCGAGCCGCCGCCCAGGTCGAGCGAGAAGAGCGTCTTGTTGGCACGCACGGTGACCACGATGCGCACGTCGGGACGGTCGACGTCAACGAAGGGACGGCTGCCGCGCAGCTCGCGCAGACGGTCGCAGATGGCGTCCTTCACGCGCAGGGTCGCAAAGCGCATGTCGCGCACGCCGTCGTTGCCGCCGCGCGCCTCAACGGCGATGGTGGCATTCTCGCCGACGTGGCGCTCCCACGGGAACGCCTTTGCGGCCTCGTACAGCTCGTCGATGCTCGCCACGGGGTAGCGCCCCAAGACGAGCGTGACGCGGCTTGCCAGGCGCGCCCACAGGCACACCCGATACGCGCAGGCAAGGTCGCCGTAGAACGAGACGCTGCCGCGCAGGGGCCTGATGCGGCGCGCGCCCAGCCCATGGAGCTCCTGGGCGAGCGGCTCCTCGAAGCCTGCGGGACACAGTGCCGCAAACTCAAGCTCGGCGGCGGTGTTGTCGATGTCGGTGCCCATAAGCGTAGGGTCCTTCCTTACTCTCGAGACCCGGACGGGTCGTAGAAACTCTCCAGGCCATAGGCCTGGGCAAAATCAAAGTCTTCAAAATCCTCGTCGTCATCATCGGCGTCATGGCCATGGTCGCTGACGTCGCCGTGATCGTGGTCATGACCGCAACCGCACGCATCGCCGCCCGTGTGACCATGCTCCTCGTCCTCGTCAAAATCAGAGGTACCCAGGGCCGACCAGTCCAGGCCATGGCTGGCGCAGGTCTGCTCGTCCTCATACATGAGGGCGACAGCCTGGGTGCCGAGCTTGCCTGCGCCAATCGCGGAAAGCACGCCATAGAGGTCGCGCGCCGTGTCGACACCGGGAAGCGTGAGCTCCATGGACTCGGCCGCCTGCTCGATAAGGTCGATGTCCTTCACGTAGTGGTCGACCGTGAAACCAGGCGCGTAGTCACCCGCGAGCACCTTGGGCCCAAAGGTCGAAAGCGCCTTGGAGTCAGCCATGCCGCCGGCGAGGGCGTCAAGCGTCTGCGCAAGGTCAAGGCCCGCCTGCTTGGCGAAGGCAAGGCCCTCGGCAAAGCCCACCATCGCGCCGGCGAGCGCCGTCTGGTTGGCGAGCTTGGCAAGCTGACCCTTGCCGGCCGCGCCGAAGCACACGATCTTCGAGCCCATGCAGGCAAGCACGTCGCGCACACCCGCAAGCGTCTCGGCATCGGTGCCGCAGAAGATGGTGAGCGTACCCGCCGCCGCACCCTGGGGGCCGCCCGTGACGGGAGCGTCGAAGGCGTGCTTGCCGGAGAGCTCGGCGACCTCGGAGATGTCGCGCGCAAGCTGCGGGGAGGACGTGGTCATGTCGATGAGGTAGGCGCCGGGCGCGCTGACCTCGAGAATGCCGTCGTGACTCAGGTAGAGGTCCTCAACGTCGACAGGGGTGCCCACCATGGTGATGACGACGTCGGCGTCGCGCACGGCAGAGGCGACATCAGGGGCAAGCTGGGCCCCACGGGCAACGAGGGGGGCGCACTTTTCGGGAGTGCGATTGAATACGCGCAGCTCATGGCCAGCGTCGATGAGGTGGCCCGCCATAGCGGCCCCCATCGTGCCGCAGCCGATGAAAGCTATCGTGCGCTTTGAGGTCATGGATGTCCTTTCACAGTCGAGGCGCCCGCAGGCGCCCCGTCGAAACAATGTGTGTTATCGCTTGGAAGCCCGCGCATCCTGCGCACGGTCGGTGCCCCAGAAGGCCAAGGCCACCATTCCGGGACCGACATGGCCGCCGATAGTGGGGTCGAGCGTGAAGCGCTGTATGGAGGGACAGGCATCGCCCAGCTCGGCGCGCACCATCTCCTCCACCGCGTCGGCTGCCTCGGCATCGTCGGCGTCGACGATGCCGATCATGTGCTCGGCGTCACCGCGATAGAGCTCCTTGAGCTTCTTCACGAGGCCCTTGAGGGCCTTTTTGCGGCCGCGCGACACGCCTGTCAGCGTAAGCGATCCGTCGAGGTCATAGGTAAGGTCGGCCTTCATGTCGAGCACGGCGGAGATGGACGCGGCCGCCTTGGGCACGCGACCGCCGGCGACGAGCCAATCGAGCGACTCGAGGGTGAAGTAGCCGTGGATGCGATGCTTGTTGGCCTCAACCCACTCGACGATCTCGCGCATCGTCTTGCCCTCGTCACGCAGCTTGCATGCCGCCTGGCACAGAAGGGTCGCCGTGAGGGAAGGAGCGCAGGAGTCGATGACCGCAAGGTCGAAATCCGGGCGCTCGTCCTTCAAAAGGGACGCGGCCTGGCGAGCGTCGTTCACCGAGCTCGAAAGGCCACCGGTAAGCGAAAGGTACATCGTGGGTACGCCGTCTTCGGCGCAGGCGCGGAAGATTTCTACGAACTCGCCCGTGGGCACGGCGCTCGTCAAGACGCGCTCGCCGGCGCGCATCCTATCGTAGAACTCCTTGACCCCTATCGACTTGTACTGGTCATCCCAATGCTGGCCGTCGGCCATGACAAAGGGGAACTCCACCACATCGACGCCCATGCGCTCGGCAAGCTCATCGGTGACAGCGGAGGTGGAGTCGAGGATGATGCGACAGGCGGGATGGGTCGAGAACGTCTTGAAGTGCGACACAGCTGCCATAGGGCACCTTTCATGAAACAAGGCGGGGCGACCACGCAGGCCGCCCCGCCCGAAACTCGATTGACTTGCCTGTTACTGAGCCATCGCGGGCGCGGGGGCAATCGGCTTCAGGATACCGAAGCCGCCGTCCTTGCGACGGTAGATGACGTTGACGTCGCCCGTGTCCTTGTTGGTGAACACGAAGAAGTCGTGGCCGAGCAGATCGGTCTGGAGCAGGGCCTGGTCGACGGAGAGCTCGGTGAACTCGATGAGCTTCTCGCGCAGGATCTCCTCGGAGTCCTCCTCAACCGCGGGCTCGGCAGGCTGCTCGATGAGATCGGCAAGGTCGACCTCGCTGGCAGGCGCAGGAGCGGCGCCGCGCTGACGACGGTCGACGACGCGCGTCTTGTACTTGCGCAGCTGGCGGGAAACGCGGTCGGCTGCAAGGTCGATGGCGGCGTACATGTCCACAGCGGCCTCGCTGACACGCACGACGGCGCCCTTCACACGCACGGTGACCTCAACGACCTGGGGAACCGGGTTGGACGGGTTGTACTCGACGCGCAGCACGGTCTCGGCTTCCATAGGCATATCAAGCACGTTGGTGGCAGCCTGGAGCTTTTCCTCGACGTAAGAACGCATGGCAGCGGTGACTTCGATGCCACGACCGGTGACGGTGATGTTCATACTCGCTCCTATCTCTCGACTTACTGGATGGCCAAAGCATACCCCATCTTTGACAGAATATGTTCGTGACTGCGGCAAATGGTGGCAGATAGAAAGCGGCCGTTTGTCACCAGGGGGCGCGATTACTCCTCGCCCTCGCCCTCGCCCTCCTGGGACTCCTCGGCCGCAGCCGCATCGGCAGCCGCCTGCGCGGCCTGGGCGTCGGCGTACTGCTGGGCGACACCGTTGATGACGAGCTGGTTGGACGAGGAGATGGTGGCGAGGTCGCCGACCCAACGCTTGCGGATGGCGCTGAGCTCACCGGAAGAGGTAAGCGCGTCGAACGCCGACGTCACCGCGGAGGGCAGGCTCGTGTTGGTGGCGGCGATGGCCACACCGCGCGCATCGGCCAGGTAGAAGGCAGCGGCCAGGCTGATGTCGGAATAGCCCATGGCCAAATAGCCGCCCATGAACGAGTCGCACGCCACATAGGCCACGCCGCCCGACTCAAGCGCCGCAAAGGCATCGTTGAGCGTGGAGAAACCGCTGAGCTGGGCGCCGGGAGCCGCCTGCTGGGTGGCACGGGCGCTCGCGGAGTCGTTCTGCACGCCGACCGTGGCACCCTCGAGGTCGGTATCAGAAAGCGAGCCGGAGAAGTTGCGGGCAAAGACGGCAGGTGCCGACTCGGCATAGTTGCCCACGAGGACCTCGCTGCCGGGCAGCGTGGAGGTGCTCACTCCCATGGCGATGTCGCACGTGCCGCCCGCCGCGCCGTTGTAGGTGGCGCCGACGTTGACGAACTTGACCTCGCAGCCCAGCTGCGTGCCCAGGGCAAGGGCCACGTCGACGTCGATGCCCTGCAGGCGGGTGCCGTCGGAAGTGGGCCAGCAATACGGGGCATTGGAGGTGTTGACGCCCACCGTGAGGACGCCCTGCTCAAGCGTGGCGCCCGCCGGCAGACTCGAGACCTGCTTGACGTTGCCCAGAGCCTCCTGGGTGGATGGGTAGTTTGCGCAACCCGTGCACAGGGCCGCCAGGCCCATCGCCGCAGCCGCACCCAACCCCGCCACAAAACGGCGGCGCGTCATCGTCTGGTACATCTTCGCAGGCTCCTGCCTCATCAGGGGGCGCACCAGGCGCGCCCCAACTTGCTTGTCAAGCGTTCCCCTCGCCTGACCTGGTATTTGACCCCACACTCGCGTGCTGGGGCTTTCGCTACGGACGCCGCGGCGCCCTCACTGGAGGCCCTCTCGCCCGCGGGGCTGTTTGCCCTCAAAGTATACGGGCGGCACGACTTACTTCTAGGACGCGCCATGCTCACCCCCGCGCGCACGCGGGTGGCTTACGTGGATCCTTTTGGCCGCGTTTGCCTTGGACTAAGGTTCGCCCCCGCAGAGGCTCCCCCGCAACCACAGACACGAGGAGAACCTGCTTAGCATACCAAAGCCCGATGTGTCCTGCGCACGTCGTATACTTAAGGCATGGAAAAGATTGCTTCGGACATACACACAACATGGCAGGGCAGAGCGGTGGGGCTTCTCGACCTCGACGCGTTCTTCGCCTCGGTGGAGGTGCTCGACCACCCAGAGTGGCGGGGCCTGCCCCTCATTGTGGGCGGCGACGCCGACAAGCGAGGCGTCGTGTCCACGTGCTCCTATGAGGCGCGCAAGTTCGGCGTGCACTCCGCGATGCCCTCCGCGCAGGCAAAGCGCCTGTGCCCCGACGCCATTTGGGTGCAGGGCCGCCACAAACGCTACAACGAGGTGTCTCGCCAGGTAATGGGCCTCATCCTCGACGAGACGCCCTACATGGAGCAGATGAGCGTGGACGAGGCGTACTTCGACGTGACGCCGGGGCGTTTCTCGTGCACCGACCCGGTCGAGGTCTGCGCCCGCATCAGCGCGGCCGTGCAGCGCCTGGGCATCACGTGCTCGATCGGGCTCTCCACCAGCAAGACGGTGAGCAAGATCGCAAGCGAACGCAACAAGCCCAACGGCACAACGGTGGTGTATCCCGGCTGCGAGGCCGACTTCTTGGCCCCCATGGGCGTGCGGGCCCTGCCAGGCGTGGGCCCGCAGACCGCCGCCACGCTCGAGCGGCTGGGTATTCGCACTCTCGGGGCCCTGGCACAGGCCGACGCGGCGACCCTGGCGCAACTGGGCAGCGTGGGCGCATCGCTTGCCGCACGAGCACGCGGCATCGACCCCTCCCCCGTGCAAGACTACTCCCTGCGTGCAGAGACCAAGAGCGTGTCGAGCGAACGCACGTTTGTCCACGACCTCACAGGGGCCGAGGAGGTCCGTGACGCCCTGGCGTCGGTATGCGCGCAGACTGCCCGGCGCCTTCGCGCAAGGGGGCTCAAGGGCCGCTGCGTGTGCGTGAAATGCTGCCAGGAGTTCGGGCACACACGCACGGCGCAGCAGACGCTGGAGCGACGCGTGGACGACGAGCACGACATCCTCCCCGTAGCCTGGGAGCTCCTGGGCCAGCTCTGGCGCCCCGGCGAGCACGTGAGGCTTTTGGGCGTGGGGGTGTCGAACTGGCAGGAAGGCCTGCAGCAGGCGAGCCTCTTTGATGACGTGGAGCAGCTCGACCACGAACGCGAGCGGCGCGAGAAGATTGCGGGCACAAAGGACGCGCTGCGCGGCAAGTTCGGCGACGGGGTGCTCATGAGCGGCTCCGAGCTGAGGAT
>Ga0129308_1001726_pt1 | contig 21226 bp, 18 predicted proteins | sample L827metagenome_FD_94440 | JGI IMG/M metagenome (GOLD analysis project Ga0129308, IMG submission 94440) | Ring-tailed lemur group fecal microbial communities from Wisconsin, USA - L827 metagenome | ecosystem: Host-associated > Mammals > Digestive system > Large intestine > Fecal | place: USA... | reverse complement strand
CTTTTTTCCTTAGAGGAAATCGAAAAAGTAAGAGTAGAGATTGAGGCGATGTTCGATAAAGAGGAAGAAGATGACGAGATATGGGATGGAAGAAGTATTCCAACAAGTGATCTTTGGGGAGAACTATCAAGAGCTAAAACAAAAGAAGAATTTTTTGACATAATTCGGACTCATAAGGTAGAATTTATCGATGGAAATAAACGTTTTGGAAAATGTCTGATGGAAGTGATTGAGGAGGAATATGGATATTTTGATAAAGCGACAGAATTTTTGTCAGATATTGGATGTCTTCACTGTGAAGCTCAATTTTCTAAAATAAGGGCAGGAAAAGCCGTTGTGACAAGAGAGTGGCTGCTTCGATTTTGTATTTCTCTTCAAACATCGTATGAATCGATAGAGAAACTTCTGGAAAAAGCACAGATGGAACCACTTGGTATTACTCCTGTGGAGGTTGTCATAGAGATGGTGGCTAAGACAAGAAGTAATCAGTTGAAAAATAGCCAAGAAGTTTGGATTAATATCGAGGAAGTCTGCGATAAGCTTCAGAGCATGGGATATAATATGGATGAGGAAATTGGTAATAAATATAATAGTGCGGCCTCTCTTACACTAGAGCAAAAACTAATTTTTTCTGTATTGATAGGATATAAATTATTAGATTTAAAAAAAGAAAAAGACTATGGATATCAGAAAAATGAGTATATTCGATATCAAAATGTGGATCATCTTTTGTTTGAAGAGTTAAATCGCTGGAAGAAAAATACAACCTTTAAACAATTCATAAAAAAGAAAGGAGAAAAGACAAAAGAGCAAATAAAAATCGAATGTGATAAGTATCAGATCGAATGTTTTACTGTAAAAAGAGATAAAATAGCAGATTCCTTTTTATTAGAAAAATTTTGTGATTATTGCTATATGGCAAAACCTGAGAAAAATTCAAAAGATATTATAAGAAATGATATTTATTTTTATACTGCTCTATTATATTCCATTTTTTCTGGGCGATGTTTTGTGAAAGATTTTGATGAGAAAAAAGAACAGTATTTAGAAAAAAAGTATGATGAGAAAGTATTAAAAGTTCTAATTCCCGTTTTTTATCAGAACTTGGGAGAGATAGAGGGAGAGCATAAGATGATACCGATTGAGAGAATTATAGAGAGACTCTCTTCTCTAAGTGTATAAGTAAAAGTAAAGAAATTAAAATGATTGTCTCCTTTTCATGACAGTGCTATGATAGAAGTACGGGAATGAAAAGGAGGTTTTTTATGGATTTTTTTGCACAAATAGGGGTAGGATTAGTTGTAGCATTAATTCTTTTTATTATTATAAAATCAAATAAGAGTTTAGAAAAGGCTTATATTGAGAGTCAAGATATAGAAAAAGAAAATCTTGTGAAACAGGAAGATAAAATCGTAGAGAGACAGAATGTAGAGCGCTCTTCCCATACAGTTGCATCAGATTTGGTAATTGACCAAGAGAGAAGAAAAAGGGAGGCAGATTTTTATATTTGGACATTAGATGCAGGTGGTCGATTAGAGAATAAAATTGAAGTGGATCATTATCCATTTACAATTGGAAGAGCAACGGATAATGATTTTTGCATCGATGATAATAGTGTAAGTTCTCATCATGCACAGTTAATAAAAGAGGGAGATTTTGTTATTTTAAAAGATATGAACTCTCTAAATAAAATATTTGTAAATGGGAGACAGACATTAGAGGTGAGAGTAAGGAACGGACTTTGTGTTTTTTTAGGAAATACAGAATTATACTTTGAGGAAAATGATTAAGAAAGGATGACATAAGATGGAACCTTTATATATACGTGGATATAAGGCAATTTGCCATCAAATTCAAAGAATAAAAGAAATGTTTATTTTCTTTCATAAGACTGCGGCTTTTTATATGATTCTTTTAGAAGTGGCAATGCTTCTTATTGTATATCCTAAGAAATCTATGGCGCCATATTTAGATATGCTTCTTATTTTGATTGGAATGACAATTTTATCTTATTTTTTGATTAAGAAAAACGAGGGCAATACAAAAATATTAAATTATACGATTGTTCTTGTTACAATCGGAGTTATGCTCCAAAGTATTTTTAAGCAGGAGATATTTTTAAAAAATGCAGAAAATATTGAGGGGCGCGTCTCTATGACAAGTTTACAAATCCAATATATTTTAGCTTTTGTTTTGGCAGTTATGGCTGCTGGATTTTATTGCAGCAAATGGGGTAAAATTTTAGCGAAGGATTTTATGATACGAATTTTGTTTGCGGTATCTATGTTATTTTATATTATTACATTAGTTATGGCGAAAGCTGTAGGAGGCGGTGTAAAAAACTGGATTATGATTGGTGGGTTTTCTCTGCAGCTTAGTGAGGTAAATAAATTACTCTATATATTAGTTGTAGTAGGAATTTTATGCAGTGTAAAAAACCCTTCAAAAAAAAGAATTGCCACGGTATTTTTTGTAACTTTTTGCCATTTGCTTTTTTTAGTCGCGCAAGGAGAGTTTGGTACTTTATTTTTAATTTTTGTCTTATTTCTTGTATTTTTGTTCTTATTTGTACCAGATTTACGCGTTTTCCTTGCTACATTAATTAGCTCTGTTGGTGTTGGTGGCATGATTGCATTTTTAGGTATTATTTTAAAAAAGATGACACAGACAAGTCAATTTTTAGCTAATTTAGGAATTGTGCGTTTTTATCTGAGGAATTTTCAAAAGATTCAAAACCGTTTTTTGTATTTCTTAAATCCATCTTCCGATGCAGGAGGAAGTGGATATCAGCTTCTAAAGGGAAGAGATGCGATTATGCTCGGTGGATGGCTTGGTTCCGATGCGATTACAGATTTACCAGTTAAGACGAGTGATATGGTATATCCAGCATTAATTGAGAGATGTGGAATTTTGATTGCGATTTTAGTCTTCATAATCTTTGTTCTTTTGTGGCTGGAGGGGTTAAAAGTTTTTATTACGAAAAAAGATAGATTTCACCAGGGGATTTGTGTGGGAATTATATCTATTTTATTTTATCAAACTTTGATTATTATAGGTGGAAGCTGTGGAATGTGTCCACTCACTGGAATTACATTGCCATTTATCTCAAGCGGTGGAAGTTCGCTTGTTATCTGTTTTGTGATGATGGCGTTAGTAATTGGAATATCGGGAAATGTAGCTTGGAAGGGAGAGAAAAATGAAGAAGAAGCAAAAAAAGACTTTGAATTTATTAAGAAGGACTCAAATATTGCAAAGCGCCTCTCTCATTTGTGTAATACTTATGATATTAACCCTCGTAGGGATATCAGCCGTGCTGCCAGGAATCTCAGCAGAAGCGGATCAAAAAAAATCAAAGGCGGTGTGGAGCAAATACGAAAAAGAATACATAAGGGGATCAATTCTAGACAGAAAAGGAAATAAGATCGCGTACTCAGAAAAGGCAGGAGGAGAGAGAATTTATGTTCATCCTAAGGCGTTTGCTACTTTAATTGGATATGATTCAAAGAAATATGCAACAGCGGGGCTTGAGAAAACTTTTGATAAAGAGTTAACATATAGTGAGAAATCCAAAGGGGAAAATAAGACAGGATGTAGTGTGCAAATTACGATTGACAGTGAACTTCAGACGAAAGCGTACGAGCTCTTAGAGGAATATACAGGTTCTTGTGTCGTGCTTGACGCAAAAACGGGAGAAATTTTAGCCCTAGCATCCACTCCATCCTATAATAATAATGAACTTGAAAAAAACTGGGACGAGATAGCAAATTCTGATGGAATGCTCTTATCGAATGCGTTTCAAAATCCATCCATTCCTGGATCTGTATTTAAGATTATCTCCGCAGCGACAGTGTTTGATGCGGGACTTGAGGAAGATATTGTAGAGGATGAGGGATTTTTAAAGGTAGAGGGAAGAAAAGTTCACAATGCCAATAAAAATGCGTATGGTAGTTTAACTTTGCGAGAAGGGTTTATGAAGTCTTCAAATGTCTATTTTATGACAGAAATTTTAAAGGCTGGACCTTCGATGCTTGAGAAAAATGCAAAGCAATTTTTATTAGGTGAAAATATTGAACTTGATTTTTGTACACTTCGCTCTAATTTTGATTTAGGGGATTATTCAGATTTAACTCTCGCTATGACATCTTTTGGACAGGGAGAAACTTTGATTACACCTCTTCATATGGCGATGATTACACAGGCAATCTCAAATGATGGAAAAATGTTAAAACCTTATTTAATTGGAGAGATAAATGATGGAAAAAAGGCAAAAAAGACAGGAAAAAAGGAAGTTTTAACTGAAGTGACGACAAAAGAAACTGCTAATAAAATTGCTGATATTATGAAAGATACGGGAAGAGGGTATGGTATCTATGTAGATGGATATGAGAATCTTGAGGTGGCAGCGAAAACTGGTACAGCGCAAAGAGGAAATGGAACAAATAATGCGTGGATGGTTTCCTATGCACCGGCAGATGATCCAAAGTATATTGTATGTATGAATCATCTAAAGACAGATGAGGCGGGCATTTCCCTAAAAGAAGCCGTTGCCTCCATGTACCAAAAACTGTACCAGATTGACAACAAAAGTGAATGATTTTCCCGCAGGGCGTGAAATGGGAAGTTGAGTACATTTTAAAATACGTCCTCAATCATCTCTAGAAAATCATAGAAAAATAGGGAGGAGTGAGGGTGCAAACCAGTTTGTAGTACTGCTCCCAGTGATGGAGTGAGGTCAGAAATTTGATGATCTACAAGGCGTTTGATTAAGAGAGAGAGACTTTGGATTAGAATCTGTTGTCCATCTAAGCTTAAGTCAAGACCATAGCATATATTTGGTGTGTAAGAGGGGGATGGATTTCTCAAAAAATAATAGGCATAAGTGAAATCTAAAAGTTTGATACTACCTTCCTCAATTAAAATATTATTTTCATGTAAATCTGTGTAGAGTACACCAAAATTTAACAGGTAAGATAATAGATTTCCAAGATCTAGTATATACTTTTTTAGGTCAGGTATGTTAAAATATGGGATAGAAGACATGGGAGTTCCAGTCAAATATTCTATGCAAAGAGCTTGACCACGCGGCAATCCTTCCACAAAAAAATTAGGATCATAGCCAAAATACATTGGGATAGAAGGATGACTAATTTTTGAGAAAGTTTCATACTCATCTTGATAAGCTTCAAGTGAGGCTGGAGTTGTTTCTTTTGAGATTTTGATAATGTATTTGGATTTTCCCTCTGTTATTAAAAAAAGATGACTGCGGTTACTAGTATGAAGATAAGATATTTGATCAAAATTTTTGGGAAACATAATAACACTCCTCTTAAAGTAAATAGTTAAACGGTTTAGTCTGTCAAATGATGAGTCAAAAACAAATGAATTTGTTTTGACTCATCGTCTGACGGGGACTTTTATAGTATACTACAGATAAATTTAGAAAACAAGTAAGGAGGTAAGGGGTATGGGCATTTTTCTGGAGAGCAGAAAAAATAAAAGGAAAGATAATCAAGATAATTATTGTTATATGGAATATAGAATTAACTTAGAAGCATCCCTTAAAGTCTATCTCATAGCTGACGGAATGGGAGGATTGGAAAAAGGAGAAAAATTTTCTAAGATGGCAATTAATCTTTGGCAACATAAATTATTAGAATTCATTATGGGAGAGAAATTTAGTGGATGTTCATTAAAGAAACAAATTGATGGGCTTTGTTCTTTTTCCTACCACGCAATACAAGAAATCAATGAGGAAGTATATCAATATGGACTCGATAATGGTATTTATGGTGGAACAACATTGACGACAGCTATTTTATTTTGGGATCAGCTTATTGTCGCAAATTGTGGAGATAGTCCTGCATTTTTATTAGTTGGAGATAAACTAAAGAGACTCACAATGGAACATAATGTAGCAGAACAAATGATTCGAACACATAAGATAGAAAGAGGTAGTGAGACTTACTATCAAAAAAAGAATTTACTGACAGAGTTTATTGGAAAATATGCGCCAGTGGAACCGCATGTCATTCGTATGCCTTACCGTGAGGAAGATTTACTTCTTATGGGAAGTGATGGAGCTTTTGGAGAATTATTGGAAAGTGAATTATTAGAGATACTTTTGGAGAATCAAGATTCAGATATTATTTCGGCGATTTTTGATTATGCCGTGCAAAAAGGAGAAAACGATAATCAGACGATGATTTTATATAGAGGAAGAAATGAAACAAAGGAAGCTTATATTGAAAAAATAGAGGAAGAAAAGTTGGTGGAAGAAAAAAAAGAAAATACAAAAAAAACTTCTTTTTTTCGACGACTTTTCTAGACTGGGAGGAATGGGATGTTTCAGATTGGAGAAACTTTTCTTTGGATAAATGAGCCTGAGGCGGGAGAAAAGCAGTTAAGAATTGAGCTTTACATAGAAAAAGAGGTCTATCAGCATGGAAGCAAGCAGGGGCTTCTTGTGCGGGATAAAAAGACAAAAAAGAAATACTTTGCAAAAATTATTTACAGTGAAAATACAGATGTATTTGTGGATAAGGAAAGCAAGGTTAGACTTTACTCTCCATTTATTGTGCGAATTTACGGAGGAATGTTTGATGAGGAGAAAAATTGTTTTATTACCTTGATTGAATATATTGAGGAGCCAGATTTATCAAATCTAATTCGTTTTTTTTCTCCGCTTGGAGCCTCGTTTGAGGAGACAATACGAATTAAACATAAAATTGTACTAAAAATTTTGTATGGGGTTCATCATTATCTTTCTATGTATGAGAGTGACCCAATTGTGCATAGAGATTTAAAGCCAGAAAATATTATGGTGTCAAAGGATGGAGAGACGGTAAAAATTATAGATTTTGACTGGGCGCATCTGCATGAGAGTAATGTGACTTTATTAATGCAGAGAAAACAAAGAGGTACGCCAGGGTATGCGGAGCCACAAGCTTGGAATAGCCATGAATGTACACCGCTTATGGATATTTATTCTCTTGGGCTAGTATTTTATTTTTTATATATGGAAAAGCATCATTTTTATGGGCGAAAAGAGATAGAGGCGTACTTGATTGGAGATGAGTATTCTTATACTTTGAAAGATACAGCAGGATTGCCAGAAGAAATTCGTGCTATTTTACAAAAAATGATAGCAAAGAGAGAAGATAGATATCAGACAATTGATGAAGTGATTGACGACTTTAGAGCTTATTTAAAAAAAGAAGGATATTCGGAAATGTTGGAAGAGCTTTTAATGGAAGAACCTTCTGAAAAAATGCAGTTTTCTTATAAAATGGGATGTATAAAATACAGTCCAATGGTAAAAAATTATCATTTTGTTCCAATCTGTATTGGATCGAAGCAAGAGAGAAGTAAAAATGGAGTATTAAACGCACATATTTTATCTTTTTATCGAGTGAATGATAAGATGAAATATGCCATTTTAGACGAGTCTTGCAGAAAGATGGGAGATTCTGTAGCAGGTGAGGTAAAAGTTGGAGATAAATTTGTCTATGGAAGTATTGAGACAACGATTACTAAGATAGAGGAAGGAAGAAAAAATGGAGGTTAGAAATCCAAAAGTAGATATTAAAATTCAAGAACAGATAAGAAAAGAGACAGAAAAAGCAAATACGCTGTATGTAGATTTTGTAATTGATGCAACTAGTTCTATGTCATCTTTATACCCAGCTGTCTATGTTACAGCTAAAAATCTTGTAGAATGGCTCGTAAAGTATGAGGTTGCTCCGATGCTTGGAATTACTCTTATTCGAAGTTTAGAAGAGGGAGAAAAAAATGAATCTGTTGCAATAGAAGAAGATGCTGATTTTACTTTGGATGTCTCTCTTTTTTTAAAAAAACTGAGGAGAGTAAAGTTATACGGGGGTTCAAGTGATGGCGCGGAATCGATAAGAGAGGCTCTTATGCTTTCTCTTAATAAGTTTCCTAAAGAGAGTAGTAAGGTTATGATTGTTTTTTCAGATGCCTATGAAAGTAAGCAAAGTGATATAGATCTTACAAAAAGAGATATCGGGGCGGTTGTATTTTTTTGTACGGAGGAGCTTAGCAGAGAAGCTTTTGATTTTTCTTTTATAGGAATGAATGGAGAGATTGATGAGGAGGGCAGTCCTCTTTTTGTCGATATAGAGGATATGCTTAGAAAGCTTTCTTATTCAGATTACGAAAATATTGTTAAGCCTTTGAAAGATTTAGTAAAGGGTGTATCCATCGGAGCATAGATAATCTATTTTATTCAAATAGAGCAAAAAGAAGTTGAGGAGAGAGGAAAAGATGGAAACCGTATCTTTAGCAAATAATCATAAAATATACCAATATTCGATACCAGAGATTGGGGAAGCAATAAATCAAAAAAAGATTTTAAAAAAGAGAGAGGAAATCTCGACGGACAATTATTGTTACTACGAATGCGAAGATAATGAGATGATAAAGTTAATTGGAGCAGAAGAAAATAATAGCGAGTTAGAAAATAAAATTATTTTTTTATGCTCAAATCATTCTTTTGCAAAAAAAATTCGTGAAAAAGACTATCTTCTTCTTCCAAAGACAACAATTTTGAAGGAAGAAGAAGAGGTTTCCTATACGATTGGTTATACTTGTGAGAAGCTGCCGTTTGAGGGAATTACTCTAAAACAGTTATTTCAAAGAGAAAATATAGAAGAATATCATATTGATATCGGGACATTGTATGAGATTGCGATTCGCTTAATGAAGATATTGAAGGATTTAGCTATGGATGATATTTATCCAGGCTTATTAAATCTGGAGAGTATTGTTGTTCCAAGAGAAAATCCAGTTTTAGATATGAAAATTATTCATGTGGAGAAATTTCAGTATTTAAGATATGAACAGAGTTTTCCGTGGTATCCATGTGATGAGAGAATTTTTGACGAGGAAATTGTTTTATTTCAGGAGTTGACCCAGTGGAAGGCAAATGAAAAGTTGCTCTACAAGGTATTAGTGGCAGCAGAGAAAGAAAATATAAAAATTCCACCTAGAAATTCCTGGGAGTATTCTGTTATTTTTTGGAATATTTTGCCGTTTTCTTGGAAGGAAAGATTTTTGTCTATTTCGACCGAAGAAAAAATAGAGTACAGTGAGGTACTGAGCGAGTTAAAGCGCACATTAGTAGAAGAAAAAAGCTATGAGATGGGAAATACAGGTCGAAAAGAAGAGGAAAATGAGCAAGAGCAAGTAAAAGAAGAAATGAAAACGATGTTCGTATTGCTTCGTGAGGAAGAAGAGTCTATAAAGGATATGAGTAGAGAACTCTATCTTTTAATGGAAGCGTTGGAGGGAGAAAACAATTATCGCAGAAAAATATCTTTTGTGTACGGAAATAAATATATTTATGGCAGGTCATTTTCTTATTATAAAAAAGGATTTCGCGTGCAGCTCCAAAATAAAATAAAAAATTATTCTTTTGGTGAGGCGATATTGATTGCCACTGAACTTATGGAGGAGGAACTTAAAAAAGAGAAGACAAAGGCAGAGTTTTATGTTTTAGTGGATGGGAAAATTCGCAAAGATGCAATGTTTTTATATGCTGTGGAAAAACTAAAAGAGTTACTTGAAAATTATAAAATACAGTTTTTACTTGTACCGATTGGAGAATGTCAGGGAGAGGCATATGGAATGTTAAGGAAAATGACAGGATTAAATATAGATATGGCATTAAATTAATATTTTTTGAGGAAGTATTGTAAAAAATTATTTTGCAATACTTCTTTTTTTATTATAAAACTTCTTTTACATAGTTTTAACATGAAAAGGTAAATTATCTTAACAAAAAAATGATAGAGTAGAGCATGTTCAAAGAACAAAAGACCTTTGGCAGGATAATAGCATGTGAGAAAAGTTACGCAGAGAAAAGATATAGTAAGTATATCACAGTTGCCATTGGGATTATGGAATGAAATGGAGGAAAGATTCATGAGATTAAAAAAATTATTAACAGGAGTATTTTTAGCAGCAACTACTTTATCTCTTTTGGCATGTGGTGGAAATGGAGGTAGTGATTCTAATTCAAATGGTGCAAATAGCGGGTCAGGTGATACACAAAAGGAGCAGATAGGTAATGACAGTGTAGTGACAATCACAGGCTCTACTTCTGTAGAAAAAATTGTAAATTTGATGAAATCTGAATTTGAAGCTTTAAATCCTGGAATTACAATTCAGTACACAGGAAGTGGATCTTCTGCTGGTATCAAGGATACAATTGCAAAGACAAATAATATTGGGGCTTCCTCAAGAGAACTTACAGATGAGGAAAAAGCAGAGAATATGACAGAGACTGTATTTGCTTATGACGGAATTGCAGTCGCAGTAAATCCAGCTAATAAAGTAAAGAATTTAACACTTGAGCAGTTACAGGGAATTTACTCAGGAGAGATTACAAATTGGAAAGAGGTCGGTGGAGATGACGCAGAAATTTTTGTCGTATCCAGAGAGGAGAGTTCAGGAACAAGAAGTGCTTTTGAGGAGTTAATCAAGCTTGAGGAGGTAAATGGACTTACTTCTAATGCGGCAGTTTCTGAGGGAAATGGTCCAGCTCAGATTGCAATTGCTGGAAATGAGAATGCAATTGGATATATTTCTTTTGCCTATATTGATGATACAGTAAAGGCTGTGACAGTTAATTCAGTGGAGCCTACAGTGGAAAATGTAAAGAATAATACATATCCACTTTCTAGACCATTCTTATTTGTAAGCTTTGATAATCAGGTATCAGAGGCTGGAAAGAAATTTTTAGAGTTTGCAGTATCTGCCGATGGTCAGGCATGTGTAGAAAAGGATAATGCAATTCGCATAGATAAATAGAAAGGTTTGATAAAAATGGAAAACACAGAAATACTATCCAAAAAATACCTTGAAGTACAGGGAAAGATGGAGCGTAATAAAACAAGAGATATGTTTGAAAAAATAGTAGAGACCGTTTTTTTTCTCTGTGCGATGGTGGCAGTTATCTCAGTGATTGCATTAATTGTATTTGTCTTCTGGAAGGGTCTTAAGCCCTTTTTTGGAGCAGATGCCTATTCCTTCTTAGACTTTATTACGGGAACAAAATGGGCTCCAGGTTCTAATATATATGGAATCTTTCGTATGATTGTGGCATCCGTGCTAGCGACAATAGGGGCAATCTGTATTGGAGTTCCAGTGGGATTATTCACAGCGGTATTTTTAGCTGAGATTGCCCCAGATAGCATGGTAAAAATTGTCACACCAGCGGTTGAATTACTTGCGGGAATACCATCTGTTTTATACGGTGTGTTTGGTGTGGGAGTTATTGTTCCAGTAATTAAAGCTATTACGCCAAAAGTACAGGGACAATCTTTATTAGCCGTTATTATTGTACTTACGATTATGATTTTACCGACAATTATTTCACTGTCTGTCACTGCTCTAAAGACAGTGCCAAAATCCTACAAAGAGGGCGCGTATGGTCTTGGGGCAACAAAAATGCAGATGATTTTTAAAACTATAATTCCAGCAGCAAAATCAGGAATTTTATCTGCTACAGTGCTTGCAATCGGTCGTGCAATCGGTGAGACAATGGCAGTTATGCTTGTAGCTGGTAATCCAGAATCTGGTATGCTAGGCTCTGTCTGGGATAAAGTAAGGCTTATGACGACTAATATTGCGATTGAGATGGGATATGCGTCGGGAAGACAATCTGAGATGTTATTTGCGACAGGTGTTGTATTATTTATTTTTATTATGATTGTAAACTTAACATTAATTCGCTTAACAGCAGGCAAAAAAGATGACAAATAGAAAGGAAAAGTGAAAATGAATCAAAAAGCGAAAGATACTATTACAACTGGTCTCGTCTATGGTTCTTCTTTTTTGACCGTAGCGGTGTTAATTTTAATTTTAGGATTTATTTTTATAAATGGTATTCCAAATATATCAATGCATTTTTTAACGAGTGATTATGAAAATAAGACAATGTATGTAAATATTCCAGTGACGAACGACGTAAATACGGTAGAAAATCCAGCAGCTTCTCTTGGGATTTCTGTAAAATTAGATGAGAAAAATCAAGTAATTATTGATAAAATCGAGAGCAATTCTACTGTAAAAGAAGCAGTAGATATGAATGGAGATAAATCAAAAATAAAAAAAGGGGATATTATTTCTAAAATTGATGCAGTGGATTTAGAGGAAGTGTGGAAAACTGGAAATAAACAGCAGATCTTTAATATATTTAGCGATAGCTTAAATCAAGCGCAGAATGAGGTTATTCGATTAAAAATAACAAGAATAGGTGGCGGAATTATTCCGATGCTTGTAACAACTTTCTATATGATTGTATTATCTTTACTTGTGGCAGCTCCAATCGGAATTTTATCTGCAATTTATTTGAATGAGTACGCGAAGCAGGGAAAATTAGTAACTTTAATTCGATTTGCAATTCAGAACTTATCTGGAATCCCATCTATTATATACGGATTATTTGGTTCCATTTTCTTTGTACAGATATGTAGGATGAGTTATTCTATCTTGGCGGGAGCATTGACGATTGCGATTATTTTGCTTCCAGTTATTATCTCTACAACAGAGGAGGCATTAAAAGCGATTCCAAAAGGATACAGAGAATCTTCTCTGGGGCTTGGAGCGACAAAGCTTCAGACAATCTCAAAGATTATTTTGCCAAATGCTCTTTCTGGTATTTTAGTTGCAGTTATCTTGAGTGTCGGTCGAATCGTCGGAGAATCTGCGGCGCTTCTTCTTACAGCGGGTACTGTGGCGAGTATTCCGACAGCATTCACTGGCTCTAAAGCTTCTGGTGCCACACTTACAATTAAAGCTTACACAGCACTTAAAGAGCAGGGCAATATCGGAGAAGCTTGTGCAATCGGTGTTGTATTGATTATATTAATTATTGTATTAAATTTCTTATCTAAGATGATAACAAATCGATATATGGCGAGAGAATAAGGAATCATAGGGGAAAATGAATAATTTAATAAATGATAGGAGAAAAATAAATGAGTAATCAAATGAAATTTACGGTGGAAAATTTGCATCTACATTATGGGGATTTCCATGCTTTAAAGGGAATCGATATGAAAATTCCAAGGAATAAAATTACAGCTTTTATTGGACCTTCTGGCTGTGGAAAATCTACCTTTTTAAAGACAATCAATCGCATGAATGATTTGGTAGAAAATGTAAAAATTGATGGAAAGATTTATTTAGATGAGGTAGATATTTATCAAGATATCGATGTGACAAAGCTTCGCACTAGAGTCGGGATGGTGTTTCAGCAGCCAAATCCATTTCCAATGTCAATCTATGATAATGTAGCGTATGGACCTAGAATTCACGGTGTGAAGAAAAAAGTGGTGCTTGATGAGATTGTAGAAAAGAGTTTAAAGCAGGCTGCTATCTGGGATGAGGTAAAAGACAGATTAAAAAAGAGTGCACTCGGTATATCTGGAGGACAGCAACAAAGAATCTGTATTGCGAGAGCTTTGGCTGTACAGCCAGAAGTCATTTTGATGGATGAGCCAACGTCTGCGCTTGATCCGATTTCTACGTTAAAAATCGAGGATTTGGCCACAGAACTAAAGGAAGATTATACTATTGTTATGGTGACACATAATATGCAGCAGGCAAGCCGTATCTCTGATAAAACTGCATTTTTCTTAACTGGCGAGGTAGTAGAGTACGACGATACTTATAAAATTTTTAATAATCCGACAGACAGAAAAACAGAAGATTATATCACAGGACGCTTTGGTTGATTTTGGGCGATTATTACGCAGAGTATATTCATTTATATGGCATAAAATGAAGTATGCCAAAAACTATACTTTACAATTAAAAAAAAATGAATTATGCTAGAAAGGAGCTTTTAAAATATGGGAACAAGAACCGTATTTTTAGAGGAATTAGAAAATTTAAATAATGATGTCATTAAAATGGGAACGATGCTTGAGACATCCATCGCTCTTATGATTCGAGCGATAAATAATCGAAGTGTATCTATGGCAGAAAATGTTATAATGCGAGATGATCAAATTGATGATATGCAGCTTTCTATTGAGCAGGAATGCATTTTGCTTATCGCAAAACAGCAGCCAATTGCTACGGATCTTCGAGAGGTAACGTCCATCATGAAGCTTGTGACAGATATTGAGCGAATTGCAGATCACTGCTCTGATATATCGGAATATTTGCTCGATTTATTTGAAAAACCGAAGATGGGAGAGCCAAAGGATTTGCAAAAGATGATTGAAAGCATGCGAGAGATGACAACAAATATTATTATCAGCTATGTAAACAGAGATATTGGTTTGGCGCAGAGAGTTCACGATCAGGATGATATTGTAGATCAGTATTTTAATATTATCCGATCAGAACTCACAAAGACAATGCAAGAAAAGCCTGCATTTATCCCTCAATGTGTCGATTATTTGATGATAATAAAGTATTTAGAGCGTATGGCGGACCACTCTGCTAATATTGCCAGATGGATCCAATTCATCGTTACAGGAGAGTTAGAACAGTAAAAAATAGAAATAATTGAGGACAGATTATGGAAAATCACACAATTTTAGTCGTGGACGACGAAGAACATATTTTAGAATTAATTGAATATAATTTGTACCAAAATCAATTTCATGCGCTTACTGCCCAAACTGGGGAGGAAGCGCTTACTTTGCTTGCAAAAGAAAAGGTTGATTTGGTACTTCTTGACTGGATGCTTCCAGGTATCAGTGGAATTGATGTATTAAAAGAGATTCGAAAGGATGATAGGTTAGGCGAACTTCCTATTATTTTGCTCACTGCTAAGGGGGAGGAGATTGATAAAGTGTTAGGTCTTGAGCTAGGTGCGGATGACTATATTTCTAAACCCTTTGGAATTCATGAATTGATTGCCAGAGTAAAAGCGGTACTTCGTAGAAGTGTAAAATTAGAAAATAAAGAAAAGGAAAACGAGGATTGTCTTATCTTATCAGATATTAAAATTGACCGCATCTCAAGAGAGGTTTTTGCCAATGGAAGTTTGATTGAATTATCATTAAAGGAGTTTGAGCTTTTATATTTCCTTGGAAAAAATAAGGGAAGGGTTTTTACAAGAGATCAGCTTTTAGAATACATATGGGGATATGATTATTTTGGAGAGACAAGAACGGTGGATGTTCATGTGAGAAATATACGAAAGAAATTGGAAGATGTTGGGATTGAAGATAATCCAATTAAGACAGTGAGAGGAATTGGTTATAAGTATCAGGAGTAGACCGTTAGAAAATGAAGAAAAAATGGATTTTAATTTATATTATTGGAATTATTTTGGCTATTGTTGGAACTGGAATTGCCATTGGAGATATTACTCTAAACTATATGGAGAGGGAAAATCAAACTCAATATAAAAAGCAAGTCGCTCTATTAAAGGACGATTTTGAAAATGCAAACATTTTAAGTACAGAGGATGCAATTTCTTTTGTCGATAAAAAAAGTAAGCTTTTTGATATCCGTATTACATTAATTGAGGAAAATGGGATTGTGTTTTATGATTCTGAGACAAAGGATACAATAAGAGAAAATCATAAGGGAAGACCAGAGATAGAGGATGCTTTAAGAGGAAAAACTGGATTTTCAAAGCGCTATTCAAATACAGTGGGAAAAGATTATTATTATGTGGCTTTAAAAGTAAATCAGAAGGGATTTTCTGGTGTTATGCGTATTTCTATTCCGTATGATCAGTTCCAACTTATTATATCAGATTTTACAAATACAATCGCAGTTACAATTATTATTGCTGTGATCTTGGTTAGTCTATATGTGAGCTATTTTGTAAAGAAAATGACAGATCCGATTATAAAGCTTACTTCATCGGCTGAAAAGATTGCTGCTGGTGACTATAATCAGGAAATTCAAGTAAAGAGTAAAGATGAGATAGGGAGATTGGCTACGGCATTTAATGATATGGCGAAGAGTCTTCACATTAAAGAGGAAATTTTGAAGAGTAAAAATGAGGAGTTAAATGCTATTTTATCTAGTATGGTTTCAGGTGTAGTTGCCCTAGATTATAATTATAAAATCTTATTTTGCAATAATCAATTAAGTGATATTTTAGGGTTAGAGAAGCAGATTGTAATTGGAGAATCAATATTTTCCTATTATCGAAGTGAGAAGATTATTTCTCTTATGGAATATATAAAAGAGAGTGATGCAGTTTCAGAAGATGAAATAAGTCTTTTTTTGGATAATGAGGAACATATTGTTCGTGTGAGAGGAACATCGCTTCATGAGAAGGAGAAAAAGAAGGTAGGATTACTTCTTGTCTTTGAAAATATTACAGAGTTAAAAAGAGTGGAGCAGATGAAAGCGGAGTTTGTGTCAAATGTGACACATGAGCTTAAGACACCGCTTACTTCGATTCGAGGATTTGTGGAGACATTGCAAAGTGGTGCCATCGATGACCCTGTTTTTGGAAGAAAGTTTTTAAATATTATTGATATTGAGTCGCAGAGATTGACAAGATTAATAGAGGATATTTTAATGCTTTCTAAGATCGAGTCGGCACAGGAATCGAAAGAAGGGGGAAATATACCAATTGGCAGCGAAAATGAGATGGTAGATGTGACAGAAGTGGCAGCAGAGGTGATTGAGTTGCTTGAGGCAAAGAAAAACGAACATATTATATTGGAGTTAAACGTGCCGGAGCATATGACACCGTATTTTTGTAATCGCAATTATTTGAAGGAAGTTATTTTAAATCTAACGGATAATGCCTTAAAGTATACAGTTGAGGGAAAGGTTACTTTATGTGTAAAAGAAGAGGAAAATAATCTTGTGATTTGTGTAAAAGATACTGGAATGGGAATTTCGAAGGAGCATCTTCCGAGATTATTTGAGAGATTTTACCGTGTGGACAAAGGGCGATCTAGAAAACAAGGCGGTACAGGACTTGGACTCTCAATTGTAAAGCATATTGTGGAACTTTATAGAGGAAAAATTTCGGTCGAGAGTGAGATTTCAGTTGGAAGTGTATTTACTGTGAGACTTCCCTATGTGAGGTAGGGAAGTCTTTTTTATGTCTATTCTACATGCAGAATATTAGGATAAATATGTTCCATTCTTTTGTCATCAAACTGTGTATCAATCCACTGTTCAAAAGCGTTTTTGGCTGTTTGATTATGGACTCTCTCATTATAGCGAATGAGAGCGCAGCAAGACATAAACATATTCGCTATCATAAATATAGTGATAATCCATGTAATCCATATTCCTATTTTCTTTGGTATTTTTTCAATCCATTTGGAGAAGAAAGGATATAAGCCCTTAAACCAAACTACTGCGGCGATTCCCCAGAAAATACAGTAGAAAAGATTGATTCGTCCTCCTAGGTTAAAAGGCATATGACTATAGTCCCAGAATACAGCACCGAAAAGATGCTCCGTGGCTACACTACATATGTATTCATATGTGCCTCCTAGAAATACTCCAGTTCCAAACAGAAAGCTCTCGGAGAAATTGCGGTAGCGATAGAGCAAGACAGTGACTGCAGCGATTCCAAGTCCCCATACAATGCTAAATGGTCCCCATACAAGACTACTTCTGCTCATCCATACACCGCCGTAGAGGCGACAGTAAATTGTTTCTGTGATATCTCCAAGGAGTGAACCAATGAAGAATAATAGGATAATTTTGTAAAAGCTACATCCATAGGCAAATATTTCTGGATGAACTTCTGTCTCTGGTTTAAGTTCTATAATTTGATACGCCAATTCAATACGTTTTTCGACAAAATGATAAATTTTTTTAGCCAGTTTTTTTGTGAAGGAATCAAGTAACTCATCGGTAGCTTTCCATTTTTCTAATCTTTTACTTTTATGGGAGAGAATCATGACAGAAGCGAGCCCGTCTAGCACAATGATTCCACTTAATAAAAGAATGAGTATTTTTACAAAAAGATTTGGAAAAAGATCATAAATATGTAGGAGAACTTTATTTCCCCATTGCATGGCAATAAATCCGAGGGCACCCCATAAAAGAGAGGCTGGTAGACAAATATAGCCGTCCAGATTCCATTTGTATTTATGATAATTCCACCAGCGTGCGTGGTAGAATTTTTCAATCAAGTGACCAGAAATATATTCCACAACTGTGGCGATGATGGTACAAAATAAGAAGAGCCAAGAGCCGTTTAGATCGTGGGTAAATAGGGTCATCAAGATAGCGGCACTTCCGTAAATGATACAGAGAGGTCCATTAATAATACCGTGATTGGCAAAGCGTTTTTTTTGGATGGAGCTGACAGTGGTCTCAAAAACCCATCCTAAAAATGAATAGATAATAAATAACCATAATAATTGAAAATAATGTTCCATAATACTCCTTTTCTTTTTGATATAAAGTATATAATTGTATAAGTATATAAGAAAAAAAGGAAGATTGCAAGGGGATGTTGTCTATTATGTACGAATTTGAGTAAGTAAAATAAAAAATATGTTATAGTATGAAAAAACAAATTAAAAACACTTGAAAAACAAAAGAAACTATGATAAAATACAAATAATTTAAAATCACAAAAAATATAATCGTAAAACTATAATTGCAACAAAAAATATAAAAATCAGGAGGAAGAAATATGAGAGAGGCAAGCATATATGCTAGTAAAATAACAAAAGAAAAAATTTGGCCAGAGTTCTCTAAGCGTTTTAAAAATGCCGCTTCCCATAACGTTTATTTTTGTGATATCAATGAAGCGATGGATTACTTAGAAAAAGATTTTATCGATTTTAGACAAAAAGATACAGATAAATATTATAGTTATTTAATTAAAAAAACAAAATCACATTTATTGAAAGCGACGACAGTGAAGAAAAAATTAAATGAACTTCATAAATTTTCAGAATTTATTGTGGAGTATAAAAATGCTTTTGGAGTGTCACAAGAGTTTGAGGATTTTTTTAAGAGATATGCAGTTCAGTATGTGGCAGATTATGAGACGACAGAGCTCATGCCAATTCAGAAGGTAGATGCAATTTTGCAGTCAGCAAGGGAGAATTTGATGGATTATCTTATTTTAAGCCTTGCCTTTCGAATGACGCTAAAATCAACACAGATTATTGAGCTTAAGAAGGAAGACTTTATTGCCGACCCAAATGGAGTATATCTTATTATGCCAAATAAAAAGGACATTAAATATGTACCAGAGGATATTGTTATTATTTTGGAGCAATATTTAGAACAGAGAGAGGATAAGGAATTTCTTTTTTATAATAAATGGGGAAGAAAGCTAAATAAGCAATATTTACATCGAATGCTCAGAAAGCATACGAAGCAGGCGGGAGTGTCAGATTGTAGTATGCAAGATCTTCGAAATACTGGGGCGGGAGTGATGTTTGCCTACGGAGTAGAACCGCAACATGTGGCAAAACAGATGGGAATTACTTCCATTCATATTAAGAGATATGATAATGTTCTTTATAAGTATAATTTGATGAAAGAGGCGAATGACGTTGTACAGCTTAAAATATTGCCGCCATTTGGCTCCTAGGAAAAAGATATTGTTCATCTCTAATATGATTTGAACGATAAAAAGTAACCTAAGTAATAAAAACTGTGAGAAGATGTATAGAAAGGATGATACTATCAAATTCCTCTAAATTTAAAAAATAAATGTTATAGTATGATTAAACTATATAAAACAAAAACTAATTTTGCTCCGCAAAAAAATAATCAAAAAAATCAAATTAAATTCACACAGAAGTTTTATAAAAATACAGGTAGACGAATTTAAAATTTAATATTATAATATATGCAATGTCGCTTATTGACCAAGAAACTATCTTGCGTCTTTTAGAAAAATAATATTTAGAAAGGAAGATAGACATGGAATTTAATGTTGCAGTAATTAAAGGTGACGGTATCGGTCCTGAAATTGTCACAGAGGCAATGAAAGTTCTCGATAAAATAGCTGAAGTTTATGGACATACTTTTAACTATGAACAACTCTTACTTGGAGGAGCTTCCATCGACGCGTATGGCAAGCCACTCACAGACGAGACATTAGAAGCAGCAAGAAAAAGCGATTCCATTTTAATGGGATCTATCGGTGGAGATACAACTACATCTCCTTGGTATAAATTACCAGCAAATTTAAGACCAGAGGCAGGACTTCTCGCAATTCGCAAGGGACTGGGACTTTTTGCTAATATTCGTCCAGCAATTCTCTACAAAGAATTAAAGGCAGCTTGTCCGCTTCGAGACGAGATTATCGGAGATGGATTTGATTTTGTCGTAATGAGAGAATTAACTGGGGGGCTCTACTTCGGCGAGAGAAAAACGGTAGAGGAAAATGGGATGAGAAAAGCATACGACTCTTTGACATACACAGAAGAAGAGATTAGGAGAATTGCTATCCGTGGTTTCGACATCGCTAGAAAGAGAAATCACAAAGTAACAAGTGTAGATAAGGCAAATGTACTTGATTCCTCTAGACTCTGGAGAGCCGTAGTAAACGAAGTAGCAAAGGATTACCCTGATGTTACATACGAACATATGTTAGTTGACAACTGTGCAATGCAGCTTGTAAAAGATCCAACTCAGTTTGATGTCATTTTAACCGAGAATATGTTTGGTGATATTTTATCTGATGAGGCAAGTATGGTGACAGGATCTATCGGTATGTTATCTTCTGCAAGCTTAAATGAGGGAAAGACAGGTCTTTATGAGCCAAGTCATGGTTCTGCGCCAGATATCGCAGGTCAAAATAAGGCTAATCCAATCGCAACTATTTTATCTGCTGCCATGATGCTTCGTTTTTCCTTTGATTTAGAAAAAGAAGCAGATGCGATTGAAAATGCTGTAAAGAAAGTATTAGAAGAAGGATACCGTACACCAGATATTATGTCTGAAGGCAATACTTTAGTTGGAACAAAAGAAATGGGAGATTTAATCGCAGCTAGAATTTAGAGTATCGTTTGACTAATCAAATAGCCAAAATATTTATAAAATTTCTCATAGACATAAAATAAAACACTTAATTTTAAATGGAGGTAAAAATAATGAAAAGTGATTCTGTAAAAACAGGATGTTCCCAAGCTCCTCACCGTTCTCTATTCCATGCACTTGGAATTACAGCAGAAGAGCAAAGGAAACCATTAGTAGGTATTGTAAGTTCTTATAACGAAATTGTACCAGGTCATATAAACCTTGATAAGATTGTAGAGGCGGTAAAATTAGGAGTTGCCAT
>Ga0129308_1001725_pt1 | contig 21229 bp, 23 predicted proteins | sample L827metagenome_FD_94440 | JGI IMG/M metagenome (GOLD analysis project Ga0129308, IMG submission 94440) | Ring-tailed lemur group fecal microbial communities from Wisconsin, USA - L827 metagenome | ecosystem: Host-associated > Mammals > Digestive system > Large intestine > Fecal | place: USA... | reverse complement strand
TTCTGTTAATAAGGATATAACGGACGCACAAGACCAAAAACTTGAAACAGAGCAAAAACTAGAGCCTGTAGCGGCTGTAGCAGTAGCTCGCATTATTAAAAATTAGGAGGGCAAATATGGAACTCAATAAAACTTATATTACAAATAAGGGCCGTGCTCTAATGGCGAAAATTGGAGCGGGGACTACGACTAACTTTACTAAAATGGTAGTGTCAAGCCAAGAGTACGCAGATGATACCGCTAGCTCTGTGTTTGAAGCTTTAACCGCTATACCTAATGTAAAACAAAATACGCTTATCTCTGACGTTAAAATAAGAGACGCTGTGTATATAGACATATTAGCGGCAATAAGCAATAGCGGTCTTACTACTGGTTATAAAATTGGCTGTTTAGGTTTCTACGCTAAAGACCCAACGGAGGGAGAAATTCTTTACGCAGTAACTCCAGTAAAACAAGGTACAGGCGATTGGTTTCCTGCTGACAATGGGAAAAACGCCTCTAGCTTAGAGGTGTCTTTAACTATACAGGTAGGTAACTCTGCTAATGTAACTATGGAAGTTGACTCAGGAGCCTTTGCAACAGCGACCATGCTCAATGAGGTTAAAGCAGAAATTAGCACTATCAAGGACGCTGTGGGATTGTCCGATACTGACGTATGGGGAGTAGAGGTAGACTTTCCTAATCGTAAGTTTACACGCCTAGGTGCGTCTACGTTATTAACACCTGGTACGCAATTTGATAGCTTAACACCATGGAAACGTAGACGTTGTATCGTATCAAACGACGGCGTTATTTTAGCCTATCGTGGTGAAACAGGTTATAGCGAAACAGGTAAAACAAGTGCGGCTATAACAAAAAACGGAGAAACTTACGCAAGCGGTACAATCGCACAAGTTATGGTAGAACAGCCAAAATACTATTACAAAATTGTGCCTTTAACTTTAGATCCTATTGCTAACGGTGTAGGGTATCATATGCGAAAATTTAGAGCTTATATTAGCGATAAGCCTAAGCCAGGATTTAAGTTACACCCAGCTTTTAATAGAAACGGAGTAACTAAAGAGTACATTTATCTGTCTGCCTTTGAGGGTAGCATTTATGATACTTCGGCCACTGCATATCTTTATGACGACGAGCAGGTGGCAGATTTTACAGCCGATTTATTATGTAGTATCTCGGGCGCTAAGCCTGCAAGTGGGGTAACGCAAAATCTTACTAGAACTAACAGCAGAGCGTTAGCACAAAAAAGAGGAGACGGGTGGCAGTTAGAAGACTGCTTCGCGGTATATTCCGACTTGCTTTTATTTTTAATAGAGTATGCGTCTTTTGATACACAGTCGTTAATTGGTAAAGGCGTTACTGAGCTAACAGACGACGGCACTACAAATATGGCCATTAAAACAGGATACACCTCTAGTCTAGGTAATGCTTCGGGAATGGCTGAGGGGACAAATGGTCAGGTATCAGTTTCATACAGAGGTCGTGAAAACGGCTGGGGTAATATCTGGACTTGGGTAGAGGGTCTTAATGTTAATAGAGACTCATCTAATTATGTTCATGAAATTTATTACGCAGATCACGGTTATGCTGACGCTACAGGAGACGACCCTTATAAAAAGTTTAATGCCACTGTATGCCAGACAGATGGCTACGTTAGTGCTTTTTGCTATGAGGCAGACGGAGATATGGACTGTATGTTTATAGCTTCGGAAACTAAGGGAGCCAGCAATTGGGGACTATGCGATTATTTTTATCGAAACAGTAACTATAAAGGCTGGCTTGCGGCTCTGCTCGGCGGTCGTTGGATTAATGGTACTTATGCCGGGGCGGGTTTTTTGAGTTTGCTTAGTGCGGCGTCTTATCGCATTCGTAATGTCGGCGCCCGCGTCCTCTATGTGCCTGACGGCAACGGAGAATATAAACCAGAAGCCTAAATAACTAAGTAACACACGATTTAATAGGCACTATGTCTCGATATTCGGCTGTGCGCCTCTTCGGCGGCTCTGCTCAGCGGTCATTGGAATAATGGTACTAATGCCGGAGCGGGTTATTTGAATTTGAATAATGCAGCGTCTAATCGCAATCGTAATATCGGCGCCCACGTCCACCATGTGCAAAGGTAAAGAAGATAATAAGTGGGTTTATGGCTTTGTGCCTTGCCAAGTGGCAAAACACATAAAATATGATCGGCTGTGTTAGTAGTCATGTAGACGAAAACTCGGCCTTTTGCACATAGAGAAAGGAAATACGCTTCATGAAAAGATACGGTAATTTATGGTCTACTATTTGTAGTATGGAAAATTTAAAATTGGCTCACAAATCTGCGAGAAAAGGAAAGACCTTTTATAGAGAGGTTAAAATGGTGGATACTGATCCAGAAAAGTATTTAAAGGAGATACAAGACAGTCTCCTCGATAAAACTTTTCATACGTCGGAGTATGTCATTTTTAATCGCATAGAGGGGCAAAAACTTAGAACTATTTATAAACTTCCTTACTATCCTGATAGGATCGTACAGTGGGCTATTTTAAGGGTTATTGAGCCTATGCTTATCAGGAATTTTACAAAAGATACTTACTCGGCTATACCAGGACGGGGCTCGCACCTTGCTTTAATTAGACTTAGACGAGCATTAAGAGAAGATAAACAAGGGACGCGATACTGTTTAAAGTTAGATATGCGTAAGTATTATCAATCTATACCGCATAATAAGCTAAAAGCTACTTATGCTAAAATTTTTAAGGATCCTAATTTATTATGGGTGCTAAATGAGATTATAGATAGCACCCCAGGAGAAGTAGGTATACCAATAGGGAATTATATAAGCCAATATAGTGGCAACTTGTATTTATCATCTTTAGATCACTGGCTCAAAGAGGAAAAGGGTGTAAAATATTATTTTAGATATATGGACGACATGGTTATTTTACATGGATCTAAAGAGTATCTACACGCATTGTTTAAAGAAATAGAACTCTTTGCAAAAGATAAAATGGACCTAGTGATAAAAGATAATTGGCAAGTATTTCCTGTCGATATAAGAGGTATTGACTTTTTAGGCTATCGTGTCTTTCGGGACTTTGTACTTCTTAGAAAGAATACTGCTAAAAATTTAAAGAGAAAAATGCGTAGAATATCTAAGAAATTATCACAAGGTAGGCGTATTAACTATAACGAGTGGTGCTCTTTTAATAGCTATAAAGGCTGGTTAAAATACTGCGATAGCTATAGGCTATATCAAAAGTACATGGCGCCGCTTGAAAAGCCTATGCACGAGTATTATCTCCAAAACGTAAAGAAAGGTGGTAAAAAATATGATCGTAACAAAAGGCGTAAGAACCGCAAATGAGACAGTAAAGCCTATCGTTATGACTGATAGCATGGCCTATGTACGCAGTAATATAGTTGCCATTGATGAACCAGAAACAGAGGATACACCGGGTTTTAAAGGATTTATCTATGATGAAATAGAGTATACAAAAGACGAGTATATTATGATTATGGCAAATCAAGTTAATGATAACAACGTATTGCTTGCAACCATGCTAGGAGGTGCGCAAAATGAATAGTAAACAATTAAGTATCGCTTTGCAGATTAATAGGGCTCTACAACTAGCTACACAAAATTTAGAGCTAAGCGACGATAAAGCTATGGAGTTAGCGGATCTTTATCCGAAATGGTCTTGCCCTAAAGCGTATAAAATCGGTGACATTATCAGTTATGGAGTCAATGCTGACAACGAAACTCAATTATACAGGGTACAACAGGATCACATCTCTCAAGAAGATTGGACACCTGACTCAGTAGAGAGCCTTTATAAAAAAATTGGTTTCACAGACGACGGTGTTTCTATATGGACTCAACCACAAGGAGCCCACGACGCTTACGAAAAGGGTGACGTTGTATCACACAACAACAAATTATGGGTAAGTGATGTTGACAGTAATGTTTGGGAACCTGGGGTGTATGGCTGGTCCGAAGAAACCGCAACCGCAGTTAGTGAAAAATAGGAGGATTGGATATGAAATTTATTGCAACAGATATTATGAGCGTCATATATGCGTATGGCGCTTTTCTTCTAGCTTATTTAGCTAATATCTTATTTTCAGTATATCTAAATGTAGAATTATTAAATTATAGTTTCGATAAGTATAAGTTGGGGCAATCCATTAAGAAAGCTGTAGTATTAATTGTAGCTACTCTTATGCTTGTCTTAGCTATAGACGTTATAGTCGCGTACTTTGGCGCTTATATTCCAGAGCTAAACGAAGAACTACAAAATCTAGTTACTGTAGCGGCTATTATAGTCACTATAGGAAGAATAGCATTAAGTTATTTAGTGGAGGCGTACAGCACATTTAAAAGCATTTTGGAGACCAAACCCTCCGTGACTTCTGCGGAGGGGCAGGATAATGATTAGTATTGTTACAACAATTATTACCTCGATTGCTACCGGTTTCATAGGCTATGGTTTCTTTGTTTTACAAGAAAATCGTAAAATGAAGATAAGCCTGGCGCAAAAAGAAAAAGAACAAGAATTAGCCTTAAAAAAGCAAAGAGAGGAATTTCTGGAGGAAATGGATCGTAGACAAAATGAAGAGCTTACAAGTCTTATCGAGCTACATATCGCGGATATAAAACAGTATCTCTACGATATGCACCGAGAATATACCCGTAAAGGCTATATGCCTGGTTTTCTCAAAGAAACCCTAGAGGCGAAATTTAATTATTATCATGCTCATGGTGGGAACGGACACGGAGAGCATTTATACAATGACTTAATGAACTTACCCGAAGAGGATCCTCGTAAAGAGTGATCCTTTTTTTATTAGAATAAAAGGAGGATATAAAAATGGCAGTATATGGTTTAGATTTAAGCGTACACAATGGAAGTGTCGACTTTGGAGCGATTAAAGCTGCAGGGCATGACTTCGTTATCTTGAGAGCAGGTTATGGATCAAGTATCTCTCAGAAAGACACAAAGTTTGAAGAATATTACAAAGCTGCTAAGGCCGCAGGATTAAAGGTAGGTGCCTACTGGTATTCATACGCGTTAAGTGCTGCAGAGGGAACGGCAGAAGCAAAAACCTTTTTAGAAGCTGTTAAAGGTAAGACGTTTGAGTACCCTGTCTATATTGACATGGAAGACGCAGACGCCTATAAGAAAAAACATGGTATGCCGTCAAATGCGACATTGTGTGCTATCTGTGAGAACTTCTGTAAATATGTAGAGGATAAAGGCTACTATGTAGGTGTGTACGCTAGTGAGAGCTGGTTTAGCAACCAACTAAAAAACATGAGTAAAGCCTATGATCGTTGGGTTGCTAATTGGGGAACGAATAACGGTAATCTACAAAGCGATAAATCCACTTCGTATAACCTACATCAATTTACATCTATGTATTACTTAGGTGGCAAACGTTTTGATAGAAATATCGCTTACTGTGATTACGCAGCAGTGATAAAAGAAAAAGGACTAAATGGTTTCTCCAAAGAAAGTAACAATGCCTCAAGTCCTGCGTCAACACCAGCAACGCCTAGTGGAACAACGCTAGAGTTAGCTGTTGGGGTTATGCAAGATAAATACGGAAAAGGTAATGAAAGAAAGAGCAAATTGGGCACTCGTTATGAAGAAGTACAAACCTTTATTAATCATATCGCTAGCGCTAGTGTCGATACTTTAGTTAAAGAAGTCTGGAGCGGTAAGTACGGAAACGACAATACAAGAAAAATTGTCTTAGGTAATCGTTACAGTGAAGTACAGGCTAAAATCAATGCGGATAACAGCGATAAGCCTAAGATGAGAAAAGGTGCTAAGGTTAAGTATACTGGGTATGTATACGCTGACTCTAACGGTAACGGAAGAGGCGCTAAAATAAGCGGCACATACACTGTTACAATCTATAACAGTAATGCTTACGGAGCACACTTAGACGGCTTAGGCTGGGTTAAACCTGGAAATTGTACAGTAATCGGCTAATCAAAATAGCTCTACGTCTATAAAGGCGTAGAGCCTCTTTTTTTATACCCGATAGTGGACGACAAATGGACGACATAGCTCTATAATTGGTTTAAAAGCGTACAAAATTATAGGGAAATAAAGGGTTAAAAAGCACCATAAAAAGCCATTTAAGGAGTTATAAAAGACCTCATGTGAATGGCGAAGATTTAGATTAGTACAGGAGAAATCTTGTACTTTTCATAATATAGTAAACAAAAAAGAATGTATTTATTTTAAAATTTTTACATTCTTTTTCTTTTGCTTGAAGAGGGAATATTCATTTGCTTTCTATATTTGTTAATAACTCTTCTTGAACAATATAAATCAAAGTCAGTTAAAGAATCTACAATTTCTTGATCAGATAGAGGCGATTTTTTATCTTCGTTATCAATTATATATTTCATGGCTTTTTTAATAGCATCGCTGCTATCACCTAATGAACTTTTAGAAACAAATAAATTTTTTAATGGGTAAATTTCATTGTGAAATAAGTAATATTTAGAATTTATAGTTCTAGAAATGGTAGAAACATGATAATGACATTTTTCTGCAATTTCTTCTAATGTACAGGGTACTAATTCATCATCATAAAGAAAATAATTTTTTTGGATATTAACCAAAGCATTAGAAACCATTAATATAGTTTGGTTTCGTTTTGTAAGATTTTCAATAAAAAAATTAGCTTCTTGAAAATACTCTTTCATTCTATTATTCTCTTTTACAAGATTAAATAAATCATTATTAATATGAAAAGTATAGTGGTTATATGGCTCAATTGTGATTTCGTCATTATCAATAATAATTTCAATATCTGGAGTTATGTATGATTCATTTTCAGTATCATATTGTAAACAAGGAAAAGGCTGACACGAGCGAATATCTTCAAATATATTTTTAACTTTAGAAAATGAAAGATGGTATTTTCTTTGGAGCTCTTTATAATTTTTATTAAGTATAAGATCTTTAGATTCTTTCATAATTAAATATGAATTATATAATCCCTTATGTTTGAGTTGTATGCAAATACTATCATAGCAATCATACGCACCTACACCTATAGGCTCAAATGATTGTAATAATGATAAATTTTTGTGATAAGTATCTTCATCAATATGTAAATCTTTTAAATATTGTTCTTTAGAAAAAGTTAAAAATCCCTTATTATCTAAAGATTCTATAAAATAGGAAATAATGTCTTCATCATAATCCTTCTTTAAAATATGCATTTGAAGATATAATTCATCTTTTAGAGACTTCTTTTTTGCTATGTTTTCTAAATAATTTAAAGAATCATCTATATTTTCTTTAGCCTCAATAAAAGGATTAGTTTGTAAAATAGAATGAATAAGACTTTGTAATTCATTTTCATTAATTTTTAAAAAGTCTAAAGAATTTTGCATTTTCATGTTTAAATGGAAAGTTTGTTTATGTTTTGGACTCAGTGTCATTTTCTGTTTCATGATCTCACTCCTATACATTAATAATAGCAAAAATCGTGCCAAAATTTATTAAAAATTATATAAAAATCGGATAAAAAGTTGTGCTTGACACTTTGAAAAAAAGAACATAATATGAACATGAGGTGAAGACTATGGAGGATAAAATATTATCAATTATTGAAGAGTTAACATGTAATAAACAATATGATAATGCAACTGGATTTTATGTGAGTGAAAATTTAAAGATAGCCAGAAATACTGTTAATATGACTTTAAATAAACTTCATAAAAATGGGTGTTTAATTAAAATAAATTCAAAACCTATTATCTTCTTATCAAAAAAAATATTAGAAAAATCTTTTAATATTATATTTACACAGAATAATTTTACAAATTTAGATGAATTATTCAGATATGTTGAGGGAGATGATAATAAGGATTTTGAAAAATTAATAGGTTATAATGAAAGTTTAAATGATTTAGTTGAATCAATGAAAGCAACTTTATCATATCCTCCAAAAGGATTGCCAGTGTTATTAAATGGACCAACTGGAACTGGGAAAAGTATGCTTGCTAAAATTGCTTATGAGTATTGTATCAATCAGGGATTAATTGAAAAAAATAATCGTTTTGTGCAAGTGAATTGTTCAGAATATGCTAACAATCCAGAATTATTAAGTGCAAACTTGTTTGGATATAAGCGTGGGGCTTTTACAGGTGCAGACAAGGATAATTTAGGTTTATTACACTATGCTGATGGTGGATTATTGTTTTTAGATGAGGTTCATTGTTTAAAAGCTGAATGCCAAGAAAAACTTTTCTTATATATGGATCAAGGTATCTATCATATGGTAGGAGATAATGACAAATGGCTAAAATCTAGTTGTCGTATTATTTTTGCAACAACTGAAGTTCCTGAACAAGTTCTATTAAAAACTTTACTTCGTCGTATACCAATTATTTTGCAAGTGCCTTCATTAGAAGAAAGAGGTACAAATGAGAGACTTCATTTAATTTATCATCTTTATCGTCAAGAAGAAAAGCGTATTCATAAAGAGATAATTATTTCAACAAATGCATATCAAGCACTGCTTAATTATCATTTTCATGGGAATGTTGGTGAATTAGCGAATGTTATACAAGCGAGTTGTGTAAATGCTTTATTTAACCAAAATGGTGAAATTTTAGAAATACATGGATATCATTTGCCAAATCGCATTATGCAAGAAATATCACCATCTATGATGCTTTTGAATAAACATGAAATGATAGGAATATCAAAATTGATACCCGCTTCTTCACAAGCAAAAATCATACAATTTTATGAAAATTTATTTAAAGTTAACAATATAAATGATAAAGATTATATTATAAAATTAAGAAAAATTGTAAATGAATATTTTGAAAAAATAGTTTTTAGTAAAAATAATAATACACAAAATTATTTGTTATCAACTGTCAAAAAAGTTTTTCTAATGGTTACAAATAAATATGGGTTTAATATATCTAATAATGAACTGGTTGCTATAACTAGTTATCTATTGGAATATTCTAAAAACATTAATGAAATACTAACATGGATAAATAAACATGAAAGTTAAATTAAAGAATTAGTTAATTATTTAAATAGTTATCATCATCGTCAATATTTAGCGGCTTTAGAATTATTCGAATGTTTTAAATATAATATAAACGATTCACTAGATGATATGGTTTTATGTGTTTTAACTGTTTATTTAGATAGGTATTTTGATGATGTGACAAATAATCAAAGACTAGCAATTATTATTTCGCATGGTTTTTCAACTGCTAGTTCAATTGCAGAAAGTGTTAATAAATTGTTAGATCAATATATATTTGATGCTATCGATATGCCTTTAGATGTTAATGTTGATACAATTGTTAAAAATTTAAATGAATATTTAAGTCATATAGGGATATTTAAGGAATTGTTTTTGTTAGTAGATATGGGATCTTTGGAAGATATATATCAAGGTATCAAGATGAAAAATATAGATATTGCGATGATTAATAATGTTCATACAAAACTAGCACTTCATATTGGTGAGGGAATTAAAAATCATTTGAGTATAGAAGATATATTTAAAGATATTGAAGAAAATCAAAGATATAATATTCATATTGAGAATCATCGATTGAAAGAACCTCTCATTATTTGCTCGTGTGCTAGTGGTATGGGAGTTGCAGAGAAAATAAAAAGTACTATCATAGAATCATTACCTAAGCATTTATCGATTAAAGTATTAACATATGATTATGCTACATTGGTTCAAAATGGAATAGAAGGAAATATATTTGATGATTATGATGTTATTTGTGTCGTAGGAACGTTGAATCCTAATATTCCAAGTATTCGTTTTGTGGCTATTGAGGATTTGATTATTAATACTAATTATGAAGATTTAACAATTTATTTTGAAAAATATATGAGTGAAGAAGATTTAAAAACATTTAAGAAGAATATTCTTAAGAATTTCTCACTTTCCAATATTATGAATATTTTAACAATACTTAATCCTAATAGTTTATTGGAACATGTGTCTAAAGGTATAGATCATATGCAAAGTTTGTTGAACATACAGTTACAAAATCGTACATGTTTTGGATTATACGTTCATATTTGTTGTTTGGTTGAAAGACTTGTTACACATCAACCTATCGAAGTTTATACAAATAGTCATTTTTTAGAAGAACAGCAATTATTTATAGAATGTGTAAAAAAAGCATTTAGAGAAGTTGAAGAATTTTATAATATAGAAATACCATTAGAAGAAATTGGTTATATATATGATTATGTGAAAAATAATTAGTGTGTCATTATATTGGCACACTTTTTGCTTATAAAAAAGTGTCCAGAAAAAAATAAAAAAATAAATAAAAAAATACTTTTGGCACAGAATTTGCTACGTAATAAGCGAGAGGAGTGAAACTTATGGTAAAAATTATTTTAGCTTCACACGGTGAACTTTCTAAAGGAATGTTAAATTCATTGCAAATGATTGTTGGGGATTTATCAAAAGATATTGAAACATATAGCTTATACCCTGGGGAAAATCCTAATGATTATGCATTGGCATTAAAGAAAAAAATAGAAAATGATAATAATCATTATATTATTGTTTGTGATGTCAAGGGAGGAAGTGTTTATAACTCAATTTTGCAGACGTGCATAGATGAGGATGTAGATTTAATCTCTGGAATGAATTTAAATTTAGTTTTAGAACTTGTTTTAACTAATAGTTCCGGAATGTTAGATATTAAACAAGTTATAACTAATGCTAAAGAAGGAATAACGTTAGAAAACAAAGAAATTTTAAATCAAGATATAGAAGAAGAAGATTTTTAGGAGGAAAAAAATGATTAAATGTTTAAGAGTTGATCATCGTTTATTACATGGGCAAGTAGCATTTTCTTGGACAAGTGCACTTGGAGCGGATTGTATATTAATAGCAAATGATGGAGTTATGGAAGATGAATTGAAAAAAATGGCTATTAAGATGGCAAAACCACAAGGAGTCAAATTAGTTATGAAATCTGTAAATGATGGAATTGCTGCTATTAATAAAGGAGTTACGGATAAGTATAAGTTGTTTATTGTAGTAGAAAGTGTTAAAGATGCTTATCGTTTTATGACTGAAACTGATGTTATAGATGGTGTTGTTTTAGGAGGAACAAAAGCAACACCTGAAACAAAGAATGTTTCAAAAGCAGTTAATTTAACTGATAAAGAAATTGATTTGGTTAAAGATTTACTTGATAAAAATTATTCAGTAGAAATTAGAATGGTTCCTACAGATAAAAGAATTGATGCTAAAAGTGTTATTTAGAAGGGAGATTTATTATGTTACAAGCATTTTTATTAGGTTGTGTAGCGTTTATTGGTAAATGTGACTTGGCAACAGGTACAAACATGATTCAAAGACCAATCGTTTTAGGACCTTTAGTTGGTTTGATTTTAGGTGATTTACAGACAGGTATTATTGTAGGAGCAACATTGGAGTTAGCATTCTTAGGGCAAGTTTCTGTAGGCGCTTATATTCCACCAAATGTTATTGTAGGTGGAGTGTTAGGAACTGCGTTTGCTATTTCTACTGGTAAAGGAGCAGAAATTGCATTTACGATGGCTTTTCCAATTGCATTATTAGCACAAGCGCTTGATAATGTTATGTTCTCAATTGTTAGACCTTTTATGGGAAGATGGGCAGATAAATTTGCTGCTGAAGGTAATGCAAAAGCAATTACTATGATTCATATGGGAACTGGATTTATTACATGTACAGTATTATTCTTGATTACTTTTTTAGGCTTTGCATTGGGAAGTAGTCAAATGGAAGGAATTGTCAATGCTATTCCTACAGTTATTACAGATGGTTTATCTATTGCTTGTGGATTGTTACCAGGTATTGGATTTGCTATGTTAGCTAGAATGATTATGAATAAAGAAGTAGTGCCTTTCTTCTTCTTGGGATTTGTGTTATCAGCATATTTTGGTGTACCAGTTGTAGGAATTGCTATTATAGGACTTATTGCAGTATTCTTACGTGTTGATTTTAAAAATGATAATCGTTTAGCGGTTGAAGGAGGATATGATGATGACGAAGATTTCTAATAATGAAAATACAGTTATTACAAAAAAAGATTTGAAAAAAATGTTTTGGAGATCATTACCTATGGAGTTTTCTTGGCATTATGAACGTCAAATGCATATGGGATTTTGTACTATGATTAGTGATGGTCTAAGAAAAATATATAAAAATGATTCTGAAGGTTTGAAAAAAGCATTACAAAGACATTTGGAATTCTTTAATATTACTTCTCATGTTTCTACTTTTGTTGGTGGTGTTACATTAGCAATGGAAGAAATGAATGCTAGTCAAGAGGATTTTGATGAATCATCTATTAATGCTATTAAAGCAGCATTAATGGGACCACTAAGTGGTATAGGAGATTCACTATTATTAGGAACATTAAGAATATTAGCTGTTGGAATTGGAACTTCTTTAGCACTTCAAGGAAATATTTTAGGACCGATTTTATTCTTATTGATTTTCAATGTACCTGCTTTCGCTTTAAGATATATTTGTGCTATAAAAGGGTATGAATTAGGAGCAACATATTTAGAAAAAATTCAAAAGTCAGGACTAATGCAAAAATTTATGTTAGCTGCTGCAATATTAGGAGTTATGGTAATTGGAGGTATGACCAATGAATTAGTATCTGTAACAACTCCATTAGCAATTGGTAGTGGTGATACAGCAACACAAATTCAAACAGTTTTAGATGGAATTATGCCAGGTATGTTAGGATTAGCGGTAACTGGAATTTATTATAAATTACTTGGAAAGAATATTAACGTTATGTGGATTATTATTGGTACAGCAATTTTAGGAATTGTTTGTGCGCAATTTGGAATTTTAGGATAGGAGAGATAGTATGTTAAATTTTGATGAAAATAGAGTAAGAACAGATCACCAAAATGGTGTTGAATTAATTCCAGAAGTAGAAAAAATAGTAGATAAAGTATGTGAAGAAGGATATTCAAACATTTTCTTGTTTGGTATTGGAGGAACGTTATTATATGCAGGACAAATTATGCATACTGCTAAGCAATTAGGATGTGATTTGCCTCTATATCTTGAAAATGCAACAGATTTCCTTTATGAAGGAAATGCAAAGTTCAATGAAAATTCAATTGTTGTCATTGCATCTTTATCAGGAAATACAATTGAAATCGAACAAGCAATTGATAAAGCTCATGAAATAGGAGCTAAGGTCATGGGATATGTAGAGGTATTAGATTCACCTTTAGCGAAGAAAGTAGACTATCTTGTCAATACAGTAGGAGGAGAATACTATTGGTGGTATTCAGTAGTTCTACGTTTTATGAAGAATGCAGGACAGTTTGAAAAATATGATCAGTTAATGAGTGAAATCAAGAATATGCCAGAGAATGTTGTACAAATTTATAAAGATGCAGATGAAGATATGAAGAACTATGCAGAAAAGTACTGTGATGAACCAATTACATACTTAGTAGCATCAGGAAATCTAGAAGATTGGGCAGTATGCTATGGAATGTGCATAATGGAAGAAATGCAATGGATGAGGACAAGACCAATTTCAGCAGCAAATTTTTTCCATGGAACATTGGAAGTTATTGAAAGAGATATACCAGTCATCTTAATTAAAGGAGAAGACGTGACAAGACCAGAGATGGAAAGAGTAGAAAACTTTGTACATAGAGTAAGTGCAAAAGTAACAGTATTTGATACAAAGAAATATAAATTAAAAGGAATCAGTGATGAATTTAGAGGAATATTATCACCAATCGTTATGAGATCAGCATTTATGAGATTAAATGTACATTTAGAACATTGTAGACGTCATCCAATTGATATTAGACGTTATTATAAAGCTTTAGATTATTAATCATGAAAAAAACAACAGTTATATTTGATATGGATGGTGTTATTTTCGATAGTGAGAAAATGTATGCCGATGAATTAATTGAATTTCATAAAAAATATAATATTCATATTTCATATACTGATTGCAAAGAGTTAATTGGAGTAGATAGTAGAGTATTTGACGATATAGTATATAGTTGGTGGAATAATAGGTATTCTCAAAAAAAGGTTAAAGAATTATTAAATGTTTATTATTCATCTCTTGATAGAGATTATACAAAGATAGTTAATCCACATATTACTTCCTTATTAAAATATTTAAAAAAGAATCATTATAAAGTAGCATTAGCATCATCTTCTAATGAGCAAATTATTCATAATGCTTTAACATCAGTAAACTTGGAATCTTATTTTCATTTGATTACAAGTGGCAATCGTTTTAAAGAAAGCAAACCTAACCCTGAAATATACTTGTATACTATCAATAAACTTCATTCTTTAAAAGAAGAAACAATTATTATTGAAGATTCTTTTCCCGGCATTCAAGCTGCTATTAGAGCAGGCATAGATGTCATAGCATTAAAGGAGCATAGATTCAACATAGATCAAAGCCAAGCCAAAGCGATTATTAATAATCTATTAGATGTCAAATTATATTTATAGAGTCTATGTTTTAGCGTAGACTCTTTATTTATTGATAAAAATAGAATGATTCATCATTTAAATAAAATAGAATATTCTTAAACAAGAGGATATACATATCATATCTTAAGATTTCAAATATTTAAAAACTGGAATTATAAGTTTTGTTTTTTATGGTTGAATTTCTTTTTCAAGAGAGATTGTTTAAATTTTTAAATAGTAATATATTAGTGAGTCGTGCTTTATCGCTTTTAATATCATTTCAAATAAAAGGAACTAATATTAATATGTGTTTTTTTAATATTTATTATTTTGCAAAACACTATAATAATAATTTAAAAAATATAATATCTTTTTGTAAAAAATGAATATTCCTAATTGATAGTTTAATAAATATAAGAAAGAAATATTGATATATCATCTTTTAATACTTCTTTTCTTTTTGTATATTTAAAGAGGATAATAGTATGAAATCTCAATTATGAGAACTTAGATTAGTACAGGAGAAATCTTGTACTTTTTTTATTGAAGTTATATAGGTAGAGGAATAGAATAAGGTTAAGGAATATGACAAAGAAGGGATAAAATGAAATCTATACTAAAATTAATCATGATATTTGTTCTTGTATGCTGTGTGGGTTGTCAAAAACAAGAAGACAGAGAGTCAACACAAGCAAATAGTGTTCAAGAGGAAAAGGCAATCATTGATTCCAATGGCACAACTTTAAAAACAAGAATTCTTGTACCTGAAGGTTATTCAAGAAAAGATAAACAAGGATTAACTTTATTTTTAAGAGATTATGCTCTAAAAGAAGATGGAAGTCCAGTTTTGCTATATGATGGAAGTCAAAAAGGCAATCAAAAAGATCATGTTGCTGTTTTTAAGTTACCTATTGAAAATGTAGATTTACAACAATGTGCAGATTCAGTGATGCGAGTCTATGCAGAATATTATTATCAAACAAAACAGTATGATAAAATATCTTTTCATTTTGTGAATGGCTTTGAAGCAAAATATTCTAAGTGGCGACAAGGTTATAAAATATCTGTTAATGGAAATCAATGTCAATGGATTAAAAGTTCAAAAAAACATACAGGTTATGAAAGTTTTCAACAGTATCTAAGAATAGTTTTTTCCTATGCAAGTACATTATCAATGGAAAAAGAATCTAAAAAAATATCTTTATCACAAATACAAGTTGGTGATGTATTTTTAAAAGCAGGTAGTCCCGGACATGTTGTGATGATAGTTGATGTTTGTGAAAATAAAAGTGGCAAGAAAGCATTCTTGCTTGCTCAAGGATATATGCCGGCTCAAGAGTTTCATGTCCTCAAAAATCCAAAACATGAAGATGATCCGTGGTATTATGAGGAAGAAGTGACATATCCATTGATAACACCTGAATATACTTTTCAAGAAGGAAGTTTAAAACATTTAAATTATTAAGAAATATGAAAAGTGAATCTTTAAATATTTCTTTTCTTTTTGTATACTTATATGAAGTGGGGTGTTTTTATATGAAAGAGAATATGAAAGCAGCATTAAAAGCTTCTATTCCTGTAATGATGGGGTATGTTGTTTTAGGTATGGCTTTTGGAATGCTTTTGGAAAGTAAAGGATATAATTTTATATATGCTTTGTTGATGAGTGTTTTTATTTATGCTGGAAGTATGCAGTTTGTAGCAATCAACTTGTTAACTTCTGGAGCAACACTTATCAATGCTGCCATTATGACATTACTTATTAATGCAAGACATTTGGTTTATGGGTTATCAATGATTAAAAGATTTGAAAATATGGGAGCATTAAAACCCTATATGATTTTTTCTTTAACTGATGAAACATATTCATTGTTAGTAGGATCAAAAGCTCCTGATGGCTGTGATGATAAATATTATTTGTTCTTTATATCTTTTTTTGATCAATGTTATTGGGTTCTAGGAAGTTTAATTGGTTCTCTTATCGGTTCATTATTGACAATCAATACAACAGGTTTAGATTTTGCAATGACAGCTTTATTTGTTGTGATTGTATTAGAACAATTTTTAACTTCAAAGAAACATATTTATACATATTTAGGTTTTTTCATAAGCATTGTGTGCTTGCTTATTTTTGGAAGTGATGCTTTTATCATTCCATCAATGATAGGTATTATTGTTGGTTTGTTATTATTGTATAAGGGAGGAAAACAAAATGCATGAGTTATTGTTGATTGGTGTGATTGCTTTGGTCACTGTATGTATCAGGGCTTTACCTTTCCTTGTTTTTAAAAATAAAAGTAATGCGATTATTGAATATTTAGGAGATGTACTTCCTTATGCAATTATGGCTATGTTAGTTGTTTATTGTTTAAAAAATGTTGATTTGATGACTGGTAATCATGGTATATGTGAAATTTTAGGTGTAGGAAGTGTTATTTTATTACATCTTTTGAAAAGAAATACACTTTTATCTATTTTTGGTGGTACAATTATCTATATGCTATGTGTACAAATCATTTTTATCTAGGAGGTCATTATGAGAGAAGGTATGAAATATGATACAAATCGTTATCAATTAAGAGAATTTGTATTAGAAAGAATGATGGAAATTATTCAACAACAAAAAAATGCTATAAAAGGTGGAACAGTTTTTTATGGTGATTCATTAACACAGTTTTTTGATTTAGATAAATATATGAATAACATTAACAACAAATACAATTGTGGTATTGCAGGAATTACTGCTGATATATTATTGCATTTTATTGATGAAGGCGTTTTGAAATATGAACCTAGTCAAGTTTTTCTAATGATAGGAACAAATGATTTAGGAGATACGATTATGGCAAGTCCAAGAGATATTGCCTTAATTGTCAAAGAAATGATTGAGATCATTCACTATAATTTACCAAAGTGTCAAATTCATTTATTAAGTTGTATTCCATGTATTGAAAAGTTACATGGTTATAAAGCAACAAAGAGTGGAATCAGAAGTAATGATGTTTTAAAGATGATTTTTAAAGAATATAAGAATGTGATTCCTTATGAATATGTTCATTTTATTAATGTTTATCCAGCTTTATGTAATAAAAAAGGTGAACCAATAGAAAATTATTATGTTGATGGTTTACATATTAATGATGAAGGTTACTTTCATTATGCAAATGAAATTAAAAAGAATATATAGGAGATAATTATGCAACAATATTGTGAAATACCAACGCCAAAAGGAGTCATGAGAGGTTTTTTCCATACACCAAATCAAAAAGAATTTCCTGTTTGTATTATTTTTCATGGATTTACAGGATGTAATACAGGAACAAAGTTTTCATATGTGAAAATTGCTCGTTTACTAGAAGCAAGAGGCATTGGAACAATACGTATGGATTTTCTAGGGAGTGGGGAATCTGATTTAACATTTAAGGATATGACGTTTGATGATGAATTATCATGTGCTAGAATTATCTTAGAAGAAGTTAAAAAACTTTCTTCAACAACAAGTATTTATTTATTAGGTCATTCTATGGGTGGAGCTATTGCAAGTGAACTTGCTAAATTATATCCACAAGATATTCAAAAGATGTGTTTATGGGCGCCGGCATTTAATTTACCTCATGCAATTGATTATTTAACAGGTCATGTTGAAAAAGCAGAAACGTATGATCATGGTGGTTTTGAAATTTCAAATGCGTTTGTTGAAGATATGCTTTCAAGAGATTTTTATCAGAATTTAGATATTTATCAAAATCAATTGATGATTATTCATGGTACAAAAGATACAACAGTACCTTTTGATATATCAGAAAAATATCTTCAAGCATTTACACATCCGATATTTAAAGCTATTCAAGGGGCAACACATAATTATGATACAGTTGATCATATTCAAGAAGTCATAAAATTAACATATGAATTTTTAACAGATGCTTAGCATCTGTTTTCTATTTTCCTTGATTATATCAATAATAATTTATTATTGTCTTTTGATATAATTGTGTTATAATCTAAAAGGCGAAAAGGAGTGCGAAATATGAATATTAGAAATATAGCAATTATTGCACACGTTGACCATGGAAAGACAACATTGGTTGACCAATTATTAAAATTATCTGGAACATTAAAAGATAATGAACAAATTGCTGAAAGAGCTATGGATTCTAATGCCTTAGAAAGAGAAAGAGGAATTACGATTTTAGCTAAAAATACAGCAATTCATTATAAAGATTATAGAATTAACATTATGGACACACCGGGACATGCTGATTTTGGTGGAGAAGTAGAACGTATCATGAATATGGTAGATGGTGTTTTACTTGTTGTTGATGCCTATGAAGGAACAATGCCTCAAACACGTTTTGTTTTAAAGAAAGCATTAGAAGCAAAAGTTAAACCAATTGTTGTTATTAATAAAGTGGATAGACCAGTTGTACGTATTCATGAAGTTATGGATGAAGTGCTTGAATTATTTATGGAACTTGGAGCAGATGATAATCAATTAGATTTCCCAACTGTTTTTGTTTCAGCTTTACAAGGAACATCAAGCTTAGATTCTGATATTACAACACAAGTACCTAATATGGATTGTTTATTTGATATGATTATTAATGAAATTCCTGAACCATTAGTAGATGAGGATGGGGGCTTACAATTCCAACCTGCTTTATTAGATTATAATGATTATGTTGGACGTATAGGAATTGGACGTATTCAAAGAGGAAAAGTTCATGTCAACGAATCAGTTGTTTGTTTACGTGCTGACGGAACGAAAACACAATTTAGAATTCAAAAATTATTTGGCTTTATAGGTTTACATAGAGTTGAAATTGAAGAAGCCTATGCTGGTGATATTGTGGCTATTGCAGGACTTGCTGATATTGGAGTAGGTGAAACTGTTTGTACATTGGGAAAAGAAGAACCTTTACCATTATTACATGTTGATGAACCAACTATTCAAATGGTTTTTGGAACAAATACTTCACCATTTGCTGGAAAAGAAGGAAAATTTGTAACAGCCAGTAAAGTAGAAGAAAGATTATTTAAAGAAACAAATAGAGATGTATCTTTAAAAATTGAAAGAATTCCAAATAGTGAAGAATGGGTTGTTTCAGGACGTGGAGAATTACATTTATCTATATTAATTGAAAATATGCGTAGAGAAGGTTTTGAACTTCAAGTATCTAAACCAAAAGTTATTATTAAAGAAATCAATGGTAAAAAATGCGAACCATATGAAGATGTTTTTGTTGAAGCACCTGATGAATGTATTGGAAGTGTTATTGAATCATTAGGATTTAGACATGGAACATTAGAAAATATGGATTCAAATGATGGAATGACAAAAGTTCATTATACAATTCCTTCACGTGGTTTAATTGGTTTTATGACAAACTTTTTAACAATGACAAAGGGATATGGAATCATTAATCATTCTTTCTTGGAATATCGTCCAATGGAAGGTGATACAGTTGGTGAAAGACAATTAGGTGTACTAGTATCAATTGACGCTGGTCAAACAACTGCATATGCTTTAGGTAGTGTTGAAGATAGAGGAGTTATGTTTGTTGGTCCTGGTGTTGATGTTTATGAAGGTATGATTGTAGGAGAACATAGTCGTGATAATGATTTGGTTGTTAATGTCACAAAAGGAAAACAATTGACAAATACACGTTCATCAACAAAAGATTCAACAGTTGTTTTAAAGAAACCAAGAGTTTTCAATTTAGAAGCTTGTTTAGATTATATTAATGATGATGAATTGGTTGAAGTAACACCTCAATCAATTCGTTTAAGAAAACGTCTATTAACTGAAATGGAAAGAAGAAAAGCATTTACAAAAAAGAATAGTTAAAAAGAAAAGGAAGTCATGACATAAACTTCCTTTTAATATGTCAATTTGTGAAGTATTATTTTGTTTCCTTGTTAAAAAAACAAGTTATACATAAAAAGAGTGGCTCTTATTTTTAAAGTAAAAAATAATGCAATATTGATAATAAAATGATATGATAGAAAAAAGGAGAAGATATTTATGAAGAAATTAGAGGGATTTGAACAAATAGGATTAACAACTGATAAAGAACATCAAGTTGCATATGGAATTATTAATGGTTTTAAATACATGGTCAACTTTTTACCACTCCAAAAACAATATTCAATTACTTTAACTATAGCTGTAGAAAATGAAGAAATAATCGTTAATTATGTAAAATCATTAGAACAAAATCCAATTGTTAATTGGTCATTCTATCGTGATCAAACAGTTGTTATTAATGTCAAGAATTCAAAAGAATTAACAGTTTATCAATTAGAAGCATTGATGCAAGATTTATCAGCATTTTGTCAAACAAATGGATATGTTCAAGCATGTCCACATTGTAAAGAAACAAAAGATGTTGATGTTTGTTCTATCAATGGTCAAAATACTTTGATTTGTCCTGAATGTTTTGAAAAAGCAGTAACCAGAATAACAAGTCAACCAGAAGAAAAGACATCAAATGTTTTTATGGGAGTTTTGGGCGCATTAGTAGGTTCTATTATTGGTGTTGTTGTATGGGTGTTAATTTATAAATTGGGATATGTTGCTGGTATTACTGGATTTATCATGTCAGTATGTTGTTTTAAAGGATATGAATTATTAGGTGGGCGTATTGATCGAAAAGGTGTTTATATTGCTATTGTGATAGCTGTTGTTATGCTTGCTTTTGCAGAAATGATTGCTATTGGACTGGAAATACATTCC
>Ga0129308_1001722_pt1 | contig 21294 bp, 17 predicted proteins | sample L827metagenome_FD_94440 | JGI IMG/M metagenome (GOLD analysis project Ga0129308, IMG submission 94440) | Ring-tailed lemur group fecal microbial communities from Wisconsin, USA - L827 metagenome | ecosystem: Host-associated > Mammals > Digestive system > Large intestine > Fecal | place: USA... | reverse complement strand
GCTCCATTCTCTTCGGAAAGCTCTCCGCCCGCTACGACACCGGACTGCTGATTAAGGTCTGCATCGTCTGCTATTCCGGCATAACCCTGTTCGGCATCTTCCTCCAGAGCCTCTGGCAGTTCTGGGTGCTGGCAGTGCTGGTGGGCATGTTCCAGGGAGGCATCCAGGCCCTCAGCCGCTCCTACCTGGGCAAGATCATCCCTCCGGAGCGCAGCGGCGAATACTTCGGGCTGATGGACATTTTCGGCAAGGGCGCCGACGCCATGGGTCCGGCCCTGGTGGCCGCCATTACCCACGCCATGGGCAGCCGTACCGTCACCCTCTTCGGCGTGGAGTTCAAGGGCCAGAACATCGGCGTGGGCTTCCTGGTAATCCTGTTCGCCATCGGCTTTATCCTCTTCTCCAAGGCCGACCGGCTGAACAAGGAGCGCAAGGCCGCAAAGGTCTGACCCCGGAGGGTGCATCATGAAACGGAAATATCTCCCCTGGCTGGTGTCAGTGCTGCTGACCGTCGCACTGCTTCTTCCCATCCCCAAAACCACCGTGCTGTCCGGAACCGGGGCAGTGCTGAATACCAGCAAAGAGAAAATCGGAAGCTGTGCCCTCTCTATTGAGATACGGGAGCTCCGTTCCCTGACTGTTCGCTACCGCAAAAGCTTTTCATTCACTCTGAATGGGAATGAATTCTCTCAGTTTGAAACCGCCCATACTTCCGAGGCGGATGATTTGTGCCTGATTACACAGCTGTATTATGATGTCGGCGACGACTGCATAGCGGTTTGCAGCCTGACGTATCCAAAGGATTTGTCCTATATGGTGCTTTTCCAGAACGGTCAGCTCTATTTTCTCCCCAATGGAACAAACATCTCCTATTCCGAAATTCCCTTTGAAATTATTCCGTAAAAAATGCCAGAAGGCGGGAAATCCCACTTTCTGGCATTTTTCAGCTTTAGGCATCATCCAATTCAGCGGATTCTTCCAATTGACGGCTGATGTCCCTTCCGCCATAAAGGATGCGTGCGATAAAAACCGCGTTCTTTTCCTTGTTCACCGTATAAAACAGCAGGTAACTCTTTACCGACAGAAAGCGGATGCCCTGACTGTGCCACGGTTCCTCCTTATACAGGGGATTTCTCTCCGGCATGGTTTCCAGAGAATGGGCACCCTGTATAATCCTTTGATAGACGCTCCGCGCCGTGTCCGAAGCATGAAGCGAGCAGGCAATATACTCATAGATTTCTTTTAAGTCCTGCTGTGCCCGAAGGGCATAGACAATACGCATTTTCATATGCCGTAGAGTCTCCTCATTTCGGCCTCAACCTCATCAGCAGAGGCAACCCGGCCGGCAGCAATATCGTCCATTCCCTTCTGAAGCTCCATGTCGATTTGTTCCTTGGTCATACCGCCAATGGCCGCCGGCTTTGCAACGGGGATTTTCATCTCAAACGGGATGCCATGCTGGAGAACAACCTGCTTCAGGAACATCCCAATCGCATTGGACATGGGAATGCCAAGCTGGGTCAGGATGGCTTCTGCCTGCTCTTTCGTTTCAGGGTCAACTCTTGTGTAGACATTTGCGGTTCTGGATGCGGTTCGCGCCATGATCATCACCTCACTTTTAGCCTCTGATCCTATTATACACAGATTGATTGCTAAAAGCAAGCTGTGAGAAATCATTTTAGGGATTGTTTACATTTTTAGCTCTCATCACGCAGGCGGAACCTCGTCCTCAATTTCTGCAAATTCGGCTCAATTCAGATTATCCACGATGGTATCCAGCAGCGCCCCGCAGCTGTCCAGCTGTTCTTTTCCCGCGATGACGCAGTAGTTGTTCTTCTCCGCGATGGCGTCCAGAGCGGGGCAGAGGGAGAGCAGGTCTTCTCCCTTGCAGCCCAGCAGCTGATCCCGCCAGTGCTGAACCTGCCGGGCCTCGATGCCCCGGAAATGCCAGACCTCCGCCTGGAGAACCTTCCCTGCGGCTCCCAACAGGGGATCGGCATCGGTCATGGAGCCCAGGATGTAGGGTGTCAAATCCGGCTCCCCGGCGCACAGCTCCCGCACCACCTGGGCGCAGCGGTCGAACTGGCCCAGGGTCTTCCCCGGGGTGGGGTCCCGGTAGCTGGCGGCCACCACATCTCCCGCAGTGTTGCCCCGGAAGCCCACACCGTAGGCGCCGCCCTTCACCCGCACCTGGTTCCACAGGTGGGCGAAGGTCAGCAGATTGGACAGCACATACATCTGCCCGCCGAATTCCTGGCCGAATTGGGTCAGGCTGGCCCCCTTGGCACAGTAGCCCACTCCGGCGGGAATCAGGATGCCCTCCCGGCAGGGGGGCAGCAGCGGGAAGCTGGCCGTCCGGGGAGCGGGCTCCCCCTGGGGGAAGGCGCCCAGGAACCATCTGGCATCCCCATTTGCGGAAACGCTGACGGTCAGGCGGCTGCGGCAGAAGATTTTCCGGCTGAGCGTTTCCATTTCCGCCAGCAGGGCGGGAATGTCGCTGCCCTCCCGGCACTGGGCATTGACCCAGCGGATGTTCTCCACGCCGGAGAGCAGCTCATTGGCCGCTCCGGCGCTGGTCTCCCGGGCGCTGACCCGACTGGCGGCATAGCCGTTGCCGGAGGCGATCAATCGCTGCTGGTTCTCGGTTCTGCGCTGGCGCAGCAGCTTTTTCACTGCGTCGGCATCGGTAAAGAGGGTTTGATTCAGAATCTCAATCATCAGCTCCGCCGCCTGCTCCCGGTAGGCACTCAGGCAGACGCACTGAGCGGACAGGGTGGTTCGGTGGCTGCCGGGCGTCTGCTGGAACACGCTGGGAAGAACGCCGAATCTGCCGCACGTCTGGCGCAGAGCGGTTTGCAGCTGGGAGCCGGTGCGTTTTTCCGTCCCCAAGGTACCCAGGAGCTCACACATCAGCCCCGCCAGGGGCATCTGCTCCGGGGACACGTCGGAGGCGTCAAAGTACAGATTCATGTAAACCAGGTCGCCGCCCACGTCGTGGAGCAGCACCGGGACTCCCTCCCGGGTGGTCTTCGTGCAGGGCAGCGCAGTCGCCTGGGGGGAGAGGTCGGCCAGGGTGAGCATGGGGATGGAGGCCAGGGCCCGCTCGCTGTCCGGGGTCTGCTGCCAGGTGTGAAGCTGCTCCAGCTGCTGCCTGCGCTGAGCCTGCCGTCTTTCATCCAGACTGCTCCAGGCATCCTTGGCCCGCTGCTCCTCCTGGGAAACTCTCGCCTGCCCCAGCTGGGGGTCGGGAGTCAGAATGGCCAGGAAGCCGTCGCTTTCGTCCAGCAGCTGCTGCTTCATCAGCGCTTCCAGGAAGCCGGAATCCATTTTTTCCTTCAGCGCCTCCAGCACCTGGCGATAGCTCAGGTTCTGGGCGGGGTCGCCACCGTAGAGCCAGGTATCCAGCATGCTCAGGCACTCCACCAGGCCCCGGGGGTAGCCGTAGTCGTCCCGGTCCAGAAGCTTAAAGGCCAGGCTGTTGTAGCAGCCCAGGAGCCGCTCCCGGTCCAGCCCGTTTTTCAGCAGCTCCTCCACCGCGGCGTGGATGGTCTGCTTGATCTGGGGCAGCTTCTCCTCCTGGGAGTCCCACACCTGCCAGCCAAACCAGGCCTGCTGCATCCCGTCGTTCAGCGCCACCTGGAAGTCCGAGCCCAGGCCGGCATCCAGCACCGCCCGTTTCAGGGGGGCCTCTGTGTCACCGGCCAGGTAGTCCGCCAGCAGCGCCGCAGCGTGGAGGGTCACCGGATCGTCGAAGCCGCACAGCAGCTTGCCGAAGGAGAAAATCGTCTTGCCGGAGGCATCCTCCGTGGGGCTGATTTCGTAGGGAATCCGCTTTTCAAAATAGGGCCGCTTTTCCTGGACAGGGATGGGGAACGCCAGCTCCCGGCGGGTATAGGCCGAGAGGTATCCATCCAGCAGGGAAAGGACATCCTCCAGATCAATGTCGCCGTCCAGCACCATCAGGGCGTGAGAGGGGTGGTAGTATTTGCTGTGCTCGGAGACGAAGTGCTCATAGGTCAGCTCCGGGATACGGGCCGGGTCGCCTCCGGAGGAGTGCCGGTAGCAGGTCTGGGGGAACAGGTTCTCCATCATGGCCCGCTCCGCCACCCGGCCCACATCGGAGTAGGCGCCCTTCATTTCGTTGTACACCACGCCCTGGAATTTGGGGGTTCCATCCTCCTCAAATTCCATCCGCCAGCCCTCCTGCAGGAAGATGTTGGGATTTTTCACAGCGGCGGGATGGAGCACGGCGTCCATGTATACATTCATCAGGTTGTGGAAATCCTGCCTGTTCCGGCTGGATACGGGGTAGACCGTTTTGTCCGGATAGGTCATGGCGTTGAGGAAGGTTTGCAGGGAGCTTTTCAGCAGCTCCACAAAGGGCTCCTTCACCGGATATTTATCGCTGCCACCCAGCACCGAGTGCTCCAGGATGTGGAACACCCCCGTGGAGTCCGTGGGGATGGTGCGAAAGCCTACGGCAAAGGTCATGTTTTCGTCCGGGCGGTGCAGCCAGCAGAGCTTTGCGCCGCTTTTGGGGTGCTCCATTTCCCAGAGCTTGCCCTCCATCTCCGGGATTTGACGCACCCGGCTCAGGGTAAAATGATGTTTTTCTATGATTTTTTCTGTCACCATGATGATCTCCTGTTTCTTTATTTTCGGGCGGTGCCCGCAGGGGCGTATTGTAAGATATAAGATACGGGATATGAGATACAAGATAATTAAGAGTTAGGAATGAGGAATTTAACGGGATGCCCGCCGCCGCACCGCCCGTTTCACTGTAGGGGAGGCTATCAGCCTCCCGCCAAGTTGGATACCTGAGTGCCCCGTTGAATGGAACCATGTAACGGTTCCTGAGCCAAGGCTCCCTTGGGTAAAGGGTAAGCGAAGCGCAGTGGCGGTATGAATGACACTCCAGTGGAGTGTCAGAGCCGCCACCGGGTTTGCCGCAGCAAACTGTCACGCGAACAGCGTGACTGAGGGATTGGACAGTGGGCACTGAAATGACGTACAATCCAATGTGGAAAGGTACATCCAGTCCCTCTTTTCCCCAATGCCGTTATCACTGTAGTGCTGCGCAAATTCTAATTTTTTTGATTTGCAAACGCTGGCAGATTTTGCAGCATTCGAAGAGAGGCGAAGGTGTCACTTTCTTGTCGCCGAACAAGAAAGTAACCAAAGAAGTCGGCTTAAGGGGCGTTGGCGTGCCATTCCACATTGGGCTGTGCCATCATTTTAGTGCCTGCTGTACAATCCCTCAGGCACCGTTTCCTGGTACCATTCAACGGAACACTCAGTATCCGTTACATGGCGGGAGGCTAATAGCCTCCCCTACGGCCACGAATCTATTATCTCTTACTGCCCCGTCTCTACGGGGCATGATAGTAACTCCAAATTTCTAACCCCTAATTCCTAACTCCTCATTCCTAATTTCAGAATAAACTGAATCACATTCAACGCACAGCGCTGGGCCTCGGCCCGGGTGACTCCCTGGGGGTCGGCGAGAGAAGAGAGCAATGTACGCTCCTCAATGGCGCCGGGCATCAGCACATCCACCTGGGCACGGATGCGGTAGGCGTCGTTTTTCACATTGGGGAATTCCGGAGAAGCGCCGGGGTGCATCCACCAGTCGGTGATCACCAGTCCCTGGTAGCCCCACTCCTGGCGGAGGATTTCCGTCACCAGCTCATAGTGGTAGTGGCTCCACACCCCGTTGACCAGGTTGTAGCTGGTCATCAGGCACCAGGGGTCCGACTCCCGGATGGCAATCTTGAAGCCCCGGAGGTAGATTTCCCGCTGGGCCCGCTGGGACACCCGGGAGTCGCATTCATGGCGGTTGGTCTCCTGGTTGTTGCAGGCAAAATGCTTGGGGCAGGCGGAAACGCCCTGGCTCTGGATGCCCCGGATCATGGCGGCGGCCATCTTGCCGGTGAGGAGGGGGTCCTCGGAGTAGTATTCAAAGTTCCGGCCGCACAGGGGGTCCCGGTGGATATTCATTCCCGGGCCCAGCAGCACCTGGGTGCCCTGGAGTACCATTTCCTTGCCCAGCAGCCGGTACAGCTCCTCCACTGCCTGGGGGTCAAAGGTGCTGGCAAGGCAGGTCCCGCAGGGGAGCAACGAGCAGGTCTTGCGGATGCGGATGCCGGAGGGGCCGTCGGTGGTAATTACCCGGGGAATGCCCCGGGCTCTTAAGGCTTCCGTGACGCCGCCCAGGCTGCCCGCATTTCCGGCCGGACCGGCGGGGTCATTCATCAGGCCGTAGCCATGGGTGATGTCGTCCAGCTCCTGGTCGGTGAGCTGGGCCACAAATTCCTCCGGCGTGCAGCGGCCCTCCCGCACATCCTGGAAGGTGAACTCTCCCTCTCCCCTGGTCAGAGGCTGGGGAAGATGATCGAGGATCACCTGCTTCAGGTTCCGGGTGGCAATGGGCACCTCATGGAGCTCCAGCCGGCCGTCCTGGTTCACCATCCGGCAGAAGCTGTTCTCCCCCCGGACGGCGTTGATTTCATGGAGGGTCTGCACCACCTGGGTTTCCTGCTTCACCAGGCACACCACGGGCTTCACATCCCGGATGCTGGAGCCCGCCAGGACGCAGTAGCTTCCCGGCTCCAGGACAAAGCAGTTGGCGTGGCCGGTGGCTCCTGTGTCGTCATAGGAGGCCAGTTCCTCCAAGTCAAAGGAAACGGTGACGGTTTCTTTCAGCCCCGGCTGGATGATGCCGGTTTTCTGGAACCCGGCCAGCACCCGCTTGGGGTTGCCCAGCGCACCGCAGGGCAGGTCCACATAGACCTGCACCACCTCCCGGCCGGGCTCGTCGCCGATGTTTTCCACCTCCGTGCTGACGGTGATCTGGTTGCCGCCCAGGGAGGCCTGGCTGGAAAGCCGGAAGCGGGTGTAGCTCAGGCCAAAGCCGAAGGGATAGAGCACCTTTTCCGGGGCGAAGGTCTCAAAATAGCGGTAGCCCACATAGATGTCCTCGGTGTAGGCGTTGAATTCCCTGCCGCCAAAGCTCTGGCTGGAGGGGTAGTCCTCATAGCTGGAGGCAATGGTGTCCGTCAGACGGCCGCTGGGATTCACAGCGCCGGTGAGCACATCCGCCAGGGCAGCGCCGCTCTCCATGCCGCCCTGCCAGGCATAGACCAGGGCGGAAATCTTATAGTCCGCCGTCCAGCCCATGTCAATGACATTGCCGCAGTCCATCACCACGCAGACACGGCTGAAATAGCCGGTGACCAGTTCCAGCATGTGCTTCTCCCGGTCGGTCAGATAGAAGCTGCCGGGCTTCAATACATTCTCTCTGGCCTCCCCCGCTGCCCTGCCAATGACTACCAGGGCTAGATTGCACCGCTGGGCAGCGGCGGCTACCTCGCTCTCCTTCAGGGGCATTTCCGGGTTGCTCATGGGCCAGTGGCCCCAGTAGCCCTCGTCGGGGACGTTCTTGGGAAGGCTGCACCAGGTCTCGTACCGGGAGGCCAAGGTGCCGTCCACCTTTACCCCCCGCTCCAGCAGGCCGTCCATCAGGCTTTTGCGGTAGGGGGCGATCACATCGCCGCCGCTGCCGTAGCCCACGGTGAAATAGTCCACGGCGCTGCGGCCAAACACCGCCAGCCGGGTGTCCTGCCGGATGGGCAGGGTACCCCCCTCATTTTTCAGCAGGACAATGCCCTCCGCCGCCAGAAGCCGGGCCTTTTCACTGATTTCCGGGACGGTCAGCCTGCCGCTGATGTCCGCCTGGTTCAGCTCCTGCTCCAGGCCTGTTTTGTGAATCCGGCTCAGCGCAAACCGAACCGCCTTGTTCCACAGTCGATTCATATGGATACACCTTTCCTTTCCTGGGTGATGATTTCTGCTCCCATTGTACCCCGAAAACACAGTCAGGTCAATAGAAAAAGAGGCCGCACCAAACGGCCTCTTATAGCGGGCTCTGCCCGCGCTTCAGTCCTTTACAATGAGCAGGGAGAAATAGCCTCCGTCCTCCGGAATGTCTTCCAGGCGGCGGAACAGCCGCTGATGCTCCATGCCGCAGTTCTCTGCCATCATCGCCTCCTGGCCCTGCTGCCTCAGGGCGGCCAGAGTGGCGGGCAGATTGTTTTTCATCAGCACCTTCACCCCGGGATAGTCCAGAGCCTCTCTGGGGGTGTAGGTGCCAGGGATGATGTGCAGCTGCTGGCCGTTCTCACACAGGCTGGTGCCCAGCTCCGCCGCAGCGGCGCAGAAAGAGGGAACCCCGGGGACGATCTCCGCCCGGTATCCTGCGGCTGCCACCCTTTTGTGGAGATACAGGTAGGTGGAATACACCGTGGGATCCCCCAGGGTTAGAAAACACACCCTTCTCCCCTTGTCCAGCTCCCGAATCAGAGCCTCCGCTCCGGCGGCGTAGGCCTGCTCCAGTTTTTCCCCGTTCTTAGTCATGGGCATCTCCACAGGCAGAAGGGGCTTATCCTTCAATTCCGGCACCGCTTTCAGGGCAATGCCCAGAGCGGTGCATTTCCCGCTGTCCTTCCGGGGAATGGCGATGATGTCCGCCTGCCGGGCGATGTTCACAGCCTTTAGGGTCATCAGCTCCGGGTCTCCCGGGCCCACCCCCACGCCGTAGAGGATTCCTTTTTCCATGGTCAAACCTCCCGATTCAAAACCCGGTGGACAAAATTCATGTCCAGTCCGGAGCGCAGGGCATCCGCCAGCAGGTCGTACTGCCGCTGCTTATACGCTTCCGGATTGAAGCCTGCAAGGCAGTCCAGACGCACGCCCTTCCGCTCTGCCAGGGCGTTCACAATGGCATCGGCAATGCCGTCCCCGTCGAAGATGCCGTGGACATAGCTGCCGTACACATTTCCCCGGCATAGCAGCGGCCGGCTTCCCTGACCGCTGCGGCCCATGTGAATCTCGTAGCCATGGTAGCTTTTCCCGGAAAGCCTCTGAAACACACCGTCTATAAGTGGGAAAATGCCGCTCACTTGGCGCTGAACCTTTTCCTCCTCAAACACCGTGTCCATATCCAGCAGTTTCATCCCGTTAACCCGGGTCAGCCCTGCCGCCTCCACCTGCTGGGGGTCGCTGATGGCGCTGCCCAGCATCTGAAAGCCGCCGCAGATGCCGAAGATTACGCACCCCCGGGCAGCCTGCTTCAAAATTGCCCCTTCCAGCCCGGTCTGCCGGAGCCAGAGCAAATCCGAGATGGTGCTCTTGGTGCCGGGGAGCACAATCATGTCCGGCTCACCCAGCTGATCGGGCCGCTGGATGTAGCGAAGGGATACATGTTCATACCGCCCCAGGGGAGTGACGTCGGTGAAATTGGAAATCCGGGGCAGCTGGATTACGGCAATGTCCACGGCCTTTCGGACATTGGAGGAATGAAGCCGGGGGGAGAGGCTGTCCTCGTCGTCGATGTCCAGGTGGGCATAGGGCACCACCCCTGCCACCGGCACCCCGCAGATTCGCTCCAAAATATCGATGCCCGGCTGCAAAATGGCCCGGTCCCCCCGGAATTTGTTCACGATGGTGCCTTTAATCCTCTGCTTTTCCTCCGGCTCCAGCAGGGCGATGGTTCCGAAGAGCTGGGCGAATACGCCGCCCCGGTCAATGTCCCCCACCAGCAGCACCGGAGCGTCCACCAGCCTGGCCAGGCCCATGTTTACAATGTCCTCATTTTTCAGATTGATCTCCGCCGGGCTTCCGGCCCCCTCAATGACAATGATGTCGAATTCCGCATCCAATGAGCGGTAGGCTTCCAGCACCGTGGGGATAAACTCCCGCTTCCGGCGGTAGTATTCCATGGCCCGCATATTGCCCTGAACCACCCCGTTGACGATCACCTGACTGCCCACATCGGTGGTGGGTTTAAGGAGAATGGGGTTCATCCGCACATCCGGGTCGATCCCCGCTGCCTCCGCCTGAACCACCTGGGCCCGGCCCATTTCCGCCCCGGAGGCGGTGATGAAGGAGTTCAGGGCCATGTTTTGGCTTTTGAAGGGGGCCACCCGGTAGCCCTCCTGCTTGAACAGGCGGCAGAGCCCGGCGGCAATCAGACTCTTTCCGGCCCCGGACATGGTGCCCTGAATCATAATGTTCTTAGCCATGCAGAATTTCCTCCATTGCGGTCAGCAGACGTTTGTTTTCCTCCGGCAGCTTCACCGCCGCCCGATACCAGCCAGGGCCCAGGCCTGGGAAGTTTGAGCAGCTGCGGATTTGGATGCCCCGTTCCAACAGGGGAGTACGGAGCTCGATTTCGCTGTAAAACAGCAGAAAATTTACCCGGGAGGGGATAACGGTCAGCCCCATTCCCCTCATTGCCTCCATCATCATTGGCCGCTGGGAATGGATGATCTCCCTGGCCCGGTTCAGAAAGTCCTGCTCCTTTAACGCCGCCACCCCCGCCAGCTGGGCGGGAAGGGAGACATTCCAGGCCTGAACCCGCTGCCCCATTTGCCGCAGCAGCCCGGAATTGCCGGACAGGCAGTAGCCCAGCCGAAGTCCCGCCATGCCATAGCTTTTGGTAAAGGCCTTCAAAAGCAGCAGGTTTTCACAGCCGGAAAGCTCTCCTTTCAGGGACAGCGCCTCCCCGCCCTCCGTCAGATCCAGAAAGCATTCGTCCACAAACAGAAAGATGTCCTTCCGGCGGCAGGCCGAGAGAATTTCCTCCATCACAGGCTTCTCGATCACCCGGCCTGTGGGATTGTTGGGATTGCAGAGCATCAGAAGGGAGCCGTCAAAGCGCTGGAGATTTTCCAGAAAATCCTCTCCCAGGGCCAGCCCCTTCTCTTTGGAGAGACAGAAGCGATCCACAGTACATCCGGCGGCTCTCAGCGCCGCCTCATACTCCGAGAAGCTGGGGGCGAGTACCATGGCCCGCCGGGGATTCAGCGCACCGCAAAAGGAGAAAATCAGCTCCGCTGCCCCGTTGCCGCAGAGAATCTGTTCCCGGGGCAGCTGTTCATATTTGGAGATCGCCGCCACCAGATCCCGGCAATAGGGGTCGGGATACCGGCTCAAATTTGGCAGGGAAGCTGCCACCGCCGAAAGCACCCCCGGGGGCGTGCCCAGGGGATTGATGTTGGCGGAAAAGTCCAGCACGGCGGGATGGTCGTATATTTCGCCGCCGTGGGGGTTTTCAGTTTGATAGAGCATAGTTGCCTCACAAAGACAGAACCGACAAGGTGACGATACACAGTGCCAGCATTAAAATGGCTGTGCCGTACATCAGCCGGCAGCTGATTGGAATGTCCTCCGGGGAGATTTCCCGCAGAGGGTCGCCAATGAATTTTTTCTTGTGTAAAACGCCGTGGTAGCTGGCATCCCCTGCCAGCCGCAGTCCCAGCAGCCCGGCGCAGACGGACTCCGTTTGGGCGGAGTTGGGGCTGGCATGGTTGTACCGGTCCCGGCGAAAGATTTTCCAGCCGTTTTTCACATCCAGTCCCAGAACTGCCCCCACCGGCAGCATCAGCAGGGCGCTGAGCCGGGCGGGGAGGAAATTAAAAAGATCGTCCATTTTTGCCGGGACAAAGCCGATGTTCCGGTAGGGGGGCTCTATGTAGCCCAGCATGGAATCCATGGTGTTCACGGCCTTGTAGCAAAAGCCCAGGGGAGCGCCCCCCAAAGCCAGGAACAGCAGGGGAGCGATCACCCCGTCGGAGGCATTCTCCGCCACAGTCTCCACCGCCGCCCGGGCCACGGCGGCTTCATCCAGATTTTCCGTATCCCGGCCCACGATCATGGACACCGCATTCCGGGCTTTCCGGATGGAGCCGCTTTTCAGGGCTTTGTATACCTCCATACTCTCGTCCCGCAGACTCCGGGGGGCGATGATCTGCCAGCACATCAGGCTCTCCACCCCCAGTGCCAGCCAGGCAGAGCGGCTCCGACAGAGCAGAAGGATTCCAAAAGGCACCGCTCCGGAAAGACCCAGGGTAATCAGCCAGAGCACCCCGCCCGCTGCCCGCTCTCCCAACTCCGTTTTTGGAAAGAGGCGGCACAGATGCTTTCTCAGGAACGAAATCAACTTTCCCATCAGCACCACCGGGTGGGGCAGGCTGTGGGGGTCTCCCAAAAGAAGGTCAATGGCAAAGCCGATCATCAGCGCCAAGGCCCGTTGTTTCATTGTCCATCACCTTGAAATGTAAAGATGTATACCGGGTTCTGCCCCTGCATCAGGGTATGGCTTCCCAGGGTCTTTCCCTGGGCAGCAGTAAGGCAGGTCACATCAGCCCCGGGGAACCGGCCCAGCTCCGCCAGGGTCTCCAGGGCGATGGCCGTGGCCACCACCCGCACCTCGGGATTTTTCCGCCGAGCCAGTTCCAGAATTTCCTCCATATTCCCGCCGCTGCCCCCAATGAACACATGGGTGGGGGCGGGAAGATCATAACAGGCCTCCGGGGCCGTACCCGGGACGGGAATTACATTGTCCATATGGTGCAATCGCCGGTTTTTCTCCAACAGGGCCATGGCCTCCGGCTCTTTTTCCACGGCGTAGACTTTTCCCCAGGGGCACTGGGCTGCCATCTCCACAGAGACGGAGCCGGTGCCCGCACCGATGTCCCAGCAGACTGCGTCCCGCCCAAGCTCCAGCCGGGCCAGCACGGCGGCACGGATGTCCCGTTTGGTCATGGGCACCCGTTTTTCCCGCAGGAAAACCTCGTCCTTCCAGCCGGGGGCAGCGGGCTGGGTGACTTCGTGGGTAATCAGCGCTGCGCTGAGACTGTCGAAGCGCTCTCCCGCCAGCTGGGCGGGGGTGCCCCGGGTGATCCTCTCTTCCGGGTAGCCCAGCCGCTCTCCCACCGAGATGTCCACGGCTCCAAAGCCGAATTCCACCAGATGGCGGCACAGCTTCCCCATGCCGTCCTCTCCCCCCACCAGGACGAAAACCTTGGGTTCCCGGGCCAAAACGGCGGCAATTCCCATTTCCCGTCCATGGAGGCTGACGCTCACCGCATCCTCATAGCTCACGCCCAGGCGGCTGCACAGCATACTCAGACTGCTGATGCCCGGCAGGAGCTTGGCCTTGCAGTCCGTCAGCAGGGGCAGAAGCTTTCTGGCCCCGCTGTAGAAGCCCACGTCCCCGGAAAGCACCACGGCGAACCGGCTGCACTCCGGGTGGGCAAAGATTGCCTCCCGGATTTTCTCCGGGGCGACGGCCTCACAGCAGATTTGCCCCGGCAGGGCGGTAGCTTCCAGCATCCGCCTGGCTCCGATGAGGCACTCCGCCTCCTGGAGGGCCAGCTGGGCGGCCTGGGTTCGGTGCTCCCTTCCGCCGGGGCCCATTCCCACCACTGCCACCTCTGGGGACAGGGAGAAGCCGAAGCGCCGGGCCAGCAGCGCCGCCATTTGGGGAAAGTCCATCCCCGCTGTCTGGGGCGGTCTTCCGATCACCAGAAGCTTCACTCCCGCCTGGGCGGCGGCCTGGGCCTTTTCCGGGAAGCCGCCCTTGGCCCCCGCCTCCTTGGTGACAAGGACAGCGGCGTTGCAGCAGTGGAGCTGGGCCAGATTCATTTCCAGGGAAAAGGGCCCCTGCATGGCATATATGTGGCTTGCGGGTAGTCCTGCCTCCCGGCAGGCGCAGATACTCCCCTCCACGGGAAGCACCCGGGCATAGCAGCGCTGGGCGAAGTCCGGCAGTTGGGCAAACGCAGCCAGCTCCTTGCTTCCGGTGGTGAGCAGGACATTTCCCGGGAGCTCTTGCAGCTTTTGAACCGCCTGGGCAGTGTCCTGGACCCAGATGCAGTCCCGGGGAAACTCGCTGCTGCCTCGGAGCAGCCGCAGATATTCCGTTCCTGTGGCGGTGCAGGCGGCTTGCAGGTTTTCTGTCACCAGGGCGGCATAGGGATGGGTGGCATCCACCACGCAGTCGAACCGCCTCTGGGTGAGCAGCTCCTCCATCTGCTCCTGGCTCAGCCTTCCGGTATGGACGTTTTCTCCCGCTTCCAGCAAAGTCTGGCCGTACTCCGTGGCCACACAGGCATAGACCCGGATGCCCTGGCGGCGCAGCAGCTGGGTCAATTCCCGTCCCTCGCTGGTGCCGGCAAAAATACAGATTTCATTCATCCCGGTAGCCTCTGGGGGTGACCAGCTTCCCGCCCACGGTGCGGGTCATTTCGTTCCCGATGAACACCGTGCAGAACATATCCGCATCGTAGCCGCGCAGCTGCTTCAGGGTCAGCAGCACCGCCGCTTCCCCCTCCCGGCCGATGTTGCGGGCCACGCCGCAGAGCCGATTTTCCGGGAGCGTTTCCAAAAGGATGTCGCAGGCCCGGCGCAGATGGTCAGGGCGGCCATGACTCTTGGGGTTGTAGATGGCAATGGCGAAGTCGCCCCGGGCGGCGCAGCGAAGACGCTCCTCGATCTTCTCCCAGGGGGTCAGCCGGTCGCTGAGGCTGATAACCGCAAAATCATGAGTCAGGGGAGCTCCCAGCACCGCAGCGCCGGAACAGGCGGCGGTGAGGCCGGGCACCACTTCGATTTCCGGAGATACTTCCTCCCCCCGAAGTTCAAAGCACAGCGCCGCCATGCCGTAGACTCCACTGTCGCCGGAGCAGACCATGGCTACGTTCTTCCCCTTCTTTGCCGCTTCCAGCGCCATCCGGCAGCGCCGGGTCTCCTGGGTCATGCCGGTGGTGAGAAATTCCTTCCCGGGATACCGGTCTTTTATCAGATTTACATAGACCTGATAGCCCACAATCACCTGGGCCTCTTCCAGGGCCCGGCAGGCCCGGAGGGTCATATTCTCTTCATTTCCGGGGCCGATGCCCACAACCGTCAGCTTCAAAATGCTGCCTCCCATTCCATCTCTGCCAGAGCGACGGTGACGCCGTCCTGGGTTGTTTTTTCCACAATACATCTTTTTGCGTCCAGCATGGCGGCACGCTGGCACACATTGTCCACGCCGGTGACCGCTTTTACCCGCTGCGAGGCTGGGAAATCCCCGGGAACCCGGTTCAGCTCTTCGGCGCTGTAGAATACTGCCGGGAGCCCCCGGTGGGCGCAGAAGGACAGCAGCCCCGGCTCGCTTCGTTTCAGGTCGATGGACGCTGCCTTGGCCACCGCTCCCAGAGGAATATCCCCCAGAACCCGCTCCACGGCAGCGGCGATTTTTTCCTCCGTCGTCCCTCTGCGGCAGCCGATGCCCAGGTTCAAAACCCTTGGAATCAGCCGCAGGGTGGTGGTGAAGGGGAATTTCCTCTGCCAGCCGATGTAGATGCCGATGCTGCCTTCCTTTCCGAGGATGACCCCCGGCGGCAGGGGGGAGGCAATGGGAAAATCGCTGAGCAGGGGCACATCCCTCTCTAAAATGGCAGCGGACACCGCTTTGGCGGCGGACATATTTTCAATGGTCAATCCCTTCCGGGCGGCCCAGTCGTCCACGGAGAAGCGGCCCCGGGTGTCCGTGGCGGTGGTAATCACCGGCAGCGCACCCAGGGACGGCCCCAGCAGCCGGGCCAGGGCGTTGGCCCCGCCGATATGGCCGGAGAGCAGCGGAATAACAAAATGCGCCCCCTCGTCCACCACCAGTACGGCGGGATCCGTTTTCTTATCCCGCACCCAGGGGGCGATGGCCCGAAGGGCCATGCCGGTGCTGCCCACAAACAAAATGGCATCCGCCCAGGAAAACACCGGAGCCATGAAGTCCGCCAGCGGGGGCGCATATGCTTCAAAATCCGTTTGACCGAATTTTTCCGGGGCGAACCGGCGGCACTGCTGTGGATTCAATGCCCGGGCGGCTTCCCGGACGGTTTGGCAGCCCCGGCGGGTAAAGGCAAATACCGCCAGCTTCATAGTTTTGCCGCCTCATGGAAGGGCCGCTCATAGCTGGGATCATAGAGGAAGGAGCGGGCATTGCACTCCCCCAGGCAGTCTCCCACAATAATCAGACTGGTGCGGGCGAGGTGGTTCTCGGTGACGCATTGGTGCAGGGTGTCCACGGTGCAGTGGAAAATTCTTTCATCCGGCCAGCTGGCCTTAAACACCACCGCCGCCGGGGTGGAGCCGGGGTATCCCCCGGCCAGCAGCTCCTCCTGCAGGGTCTCCGTCAGGCCGGTGGAGAGGTAGAGCACCATGGTGGCCCGGTGGGCGGCAAGGGAGCGAATCCGCTCCCGTTCCGGCACAGCGGTACGGCCCGCCTGCCGGGTGATGATGACGGTCTGGGAAATTTCCGGCAGAGTGAACTCCTGCTTCAAGGATGCCGCCGCCCCGCAAAAGGCGCTGACACCGGGAGTCACATCAAACGCTATTCCCCGGGGAATCAGCTGATCGAACTGCTCCCGCACGGCGCCGTAGATGCTGCTGTCTCCGGTGTGGAGGCGGACGGTGGTCTTGCCTGCCGCTTCCGCCGAGAGAATCACCTGGGTTGTCTCCTCCAGCGTCATTTTTGCGCTGTTGTAAATTTCACAGCCAGATTTACATAACTCCAATAGCTCCGGATTTACCAGAGACCCGGCATAGATCACCACATCCGCCTGGCCCAGCAGCCTGGCGCCCCGGAGGGTAATCAAATCTGCTGCCCCGCATCCGGCTCCCACAAAATGAACCATGGTATTGCCTCCAATCTATATTGAGATACAAGATATGCACTGTATCTCATATCTCGTATCTTATATCTCCCCTGCGTTCCCGCTTACGGCCAGCAGTCCCCAGACCTTGGAGAACATGGCGCAGCTCACTTCCAGCGCCTCCCCCCCACGGTATTGAAGGTTTTGGAGAATGGCCTCCATCAGGCGGTTCATGGCCGCCTTCCGCACCCCGGCCTCTTCCAGGATGGACAGGGCGTCGTCGCAGCTGACGCATGCCAAAACCCGGGCAATTTCCCCTCCGGGAAGTCCCTCCGCCCCGGCGAAGGCCGCCAGAATGGGCATCCGGCAGTCCCCGTATTTGGAGTGGGTGTTCATCATATTTCCCGCCAGCTTTACGAGCTTCCCGATGTGGCCGATGAGCAGCACCCGCCGAAAGCCCAGCTCCCGGCAGCTGTCCAGGGCGTCGCCGATAAAATTGGACACCTGCACCGCCTGCCGGGGGTCCAGGCCCAGCCCATCCCGGATGAATTCCGATCCGTAGTTGCCGGGGGTGAGCATCACCGACTCTGCTCCCTGGGCCCGCCGCTGACGCAGCTCCACACGAATGGTCTCCAGCAAAGCGGCCTCACTCATGGGCTCCACAATTCCCGTGGTTCCCAGAATGGAGATGCCGCCAATGATGCCCAGCCGGGGGTTGAAGGTTTTCTTTGCCAATGCCTCTCCCTGGGGAACGGAAATCTGGATTTCCATCCCGCCCCGGTAGTCGAAGGCCTGCATCACCTCCGCCACATTCTCCCGAATCATTTTCCGGGGTACGGAGTTGATGGCGGCGCTGCCCACCGGCTGATCCAGCCCCGGTTTGGTCACCCGGCCTACGCCGGTGCCGCCGTCGATCACCACCCCGGGGGTGTGGGCCTTTTTCGCCTGGGCAAAAATCAGTGCGCCGGTGGTGATGTCCGGGTCGTCCCCGCCATCCTTTTCAATGGCACAGCGGACGCAGTCCTCGCCAAATTCAATTTCCCGAACCGTCAGCTCCAGCGAAATCCCCTTGGGCGTCTCCAAACGGACGATCTCCTTCCGGCGGCCGGACAGCAGCATCCAGACAGCGGCCTTGGCGGCGGCAGCGGCGCAGGAGCCGGTGGTGTAGCCCAGCCGGAGGCGCTTACCGTCCTTCATAACATACGCTTCCATATTACCGGCAAATCTGATAGAGCAGGGCGTTGCAGATGGCCGCCGCCACATTGCTGCCACCCTTCCGGCCCCGGGCCACAATGTGGGGAGCCTGGGTGCCCAGGATCAGCTCCTTGCTCTCCACCACGTTCACAAAGCCCACCGGCACGCCGATGATGAGAGCCGGGTTCAGCTTCCCATTGTCCATCAGTTCCTTGATGGAGATCAGGGCTGTAGGGGCGTTGCCGATGGCAAAAATACAGGGCCGCCCCAGGGCCGCTCCCCGCTCCATGCAGACGGCAGCCCGGGTTACCCCCCGCAGCTTTGCCTCCCGGGCCACATCCTCGTCGGACATAAAGCAGTGAACCGCTCCCCCCAGTTTCCCCAGGGCGGTTTTGTTAATGCCCGCTTTGGCCATCTGGGTATCGGTGACAATATCGCAGCCCGCTTTCAGGGCACGGATGCCCTGTTCCACAGCCCCGGGGGAGAACACCAGATTTTTGGCATAGTCAAAATCCGCCGAGGTGTGGATCACCCGCTTGATGACCGGTGCGTTTTCCGGATCCATGGGGGTGTCTCCCAGGAGCTCCGTGATGATCTCAAAGCTCCGCTTTTCAATATCCATGGGTTTCACAAATTCAATCATGGCACGGCTCCTTTTGCCCCCGGCAGCGGTCTAAAAACCGGGCTGCCATCCGGGGATTGGCATAAAAATGAAGATGGGGAAATCCGGCGTAGAGGCTGTCCGATACCACGCCGCAGTTCCAGCAGACGCCGGAGGCTTTTTTTGCGGTGAAGCCGTCGCCGGGGTTGTCCACATCGTAGTAGTGAAATTCGTGAGCGTTCACCGTCTCTCCCCGGTTCAGGAGCATCCCGTCCCCATTGGCGGTGAGGGAGGCGTAGCCAAAGCGAACCAGACGGCCGGTGGAAAAGCCCCTGCCCTTGAGGAAGCCCACCATAGGCTTATCCAGCAGGGACTCCTGCAAATACAGAAATCCGCCGCACTCGGCGATGCAGGGCAGCTTCCCCGCCAGGGCCTCCCGGATGGAGCGGCGCATGGCCTGGTTTTCGCTCAGCTCTCCGGCGTAAAGCTCCGGGTAGCCGCCGCCCAGATAGAGCCCCTGGATATTTTCTGGCAGGGCTTCATCCGTCAGGGGGGAGAAGAACACCAGCTCGGCCCCCAGCCGGGCCAGAAGCCGGAAATTATCCTCATAATAAAAACAGAACGCCCTGTCTCTGGCCACGGCGATCCGAACCGGGGCTCCCGGCTGGGGCAGGGGAATTTCTTCCCAGCGCAGAACCGGGGCACTGTCCGCCAGGGTCAAAAGGCCTTCCAAATCGATGTACTTTTCCACCCGCTCTGCCAGGATTTGAAGCTTTTCCCGCAAATCGGAAACTTCTTCCGGGGTGACCAGGCCCAGATGACGGCTTTCCAGACCGCACCCTTCCAGAGGCGGCAGGCAGCCCAGGGGCCGCACCGCACCCTGAAAATGCTCCGAAAGCAATTCTTTCAGTCTGGGATAAAGCATGGGGGAGCAGTTGTTCAAAATTACGCCCCGGATGCCGCTGTCCGGATAAAGGCCGAAAAAGCCAGCCACCGTGGCCAGAATGGAGTGGGCCGCACCCCGGGCGTTCACCACCAGCACGGTGGGCGCTCCGGCGGCCCTGGCCAGGTCATAGGAGCTGGCCAGGCAGCTGACTCCCAACCCGTCGTAGTAGCCCATCACTCCTTCGATGAGGGCCAGACCCTCCCCCTGGGACAGAAGGCAGCGCAGGGTGTTCTCGTCAAAAAACTGTAAATCCAGGTTCCGGCAGCATAGCCCCAGGGCTGCGCTGTGGAACATGGGGTCGATGTAATCCGGCCCGCATTTATAAGAAGAGAGGGGAATTCCCCGGTTTTTCAGCGCCTGCAAAATTCCGCAGACCACCGTAGTTTTGCCGCAGCCGCTGTTGGTTCCGGCAATGAGCACTCTGGGAAGCTTTTTTTTCATGGCATGCTCCTAAGGAAACGCTGAATAAATCGCCTGCGGTAGCTGACGGATCTTTTGCCCCAATCGTGCAGTGTAAAAATGGGAAATACACAAAGTATTCCCGCATTTTTCACACTTTCGCTTGAGCCAAAATCTCTCGTCATCTGCTCTTGCCGATTTCATCAGAGCTTCCATAAAACTTTTTCGTTCCATCCAGAAGGCAAATGCCTCCTGGATGGATAAATTCACGCAGAACTCCTGCTTTTCGGAGGGCAATCTGTCACCGGCAAGGGGGGGCCGGGACAGCACCGAAAAGCAAAAAAGCTGCGGCAGTATTTCTACTGCCGCAGCCGATTTTCTGCGTCAAAAGCAGCCGAGCCTCCATACTTGCAGAGTCCGGCTCCAAGCGAGCTTAGCAGTTATCCTGACTCCGCGCTTCCACGGTCGCCGCACCGCCTTCTCAGGAAAATTCCCAATGACCGGCTTTCGCCCTGTGCGGCGACCTCCACGCTTACAGTGGCGGTACCGTTCGGGATTCGCACCCGATTCCCTATTCTCTCCCGGCGCCCAACCGGCCCCCGGAGCACTAAGCTGACTGTTTACTTTCGGAGTTAGAATAGCACAGTCCCGCCCCAAAGTCAATTAAAAATCCGGAATAAATTCCGTTTGCGCCGCTTCCGCATCCTGGGTGAAGCCCTGCAAATCATTCAGATACATCCAGCTGAGCACGGCTTCGTATTCCCGGTCCGTAATCCGCCGGTCGTAGGGGGATGGAAGACCCGGCATGGGGGTGTACTGCCGCATCAGGCTCACCAGCACCTGGCCGGGACGGAAATTCTCCCCAATCCAGTCCAAGGCTCTGAGGGAGTTCTCCACCTGCCCGGGGAGAATCAGGTGGCGGATGATGGTGCCCCTTAAAATCCTCTCTCCCTGCCACTGTACCGGCCCAGTCTGCCGCACCATCTCCCGGATGGCCTCCCTGGCTCTGGAAAAATAGTCGGGTGCCGAGGACAGCTCCCCGGCCAGTTCCTTCTGGGTGTATTTCAGATCGGGCAGATAGATTTGGATTTTCCCCTCCAACTGCTCCAGGGTTTCCACCCGCTCGTAGCCCCCGGAGTTGAACACCACCGGCACCGGGAGGGGCCTTCCCAGGGCTTCCATAATGGTGGGGATGTATTGGGTGGGAGTCACCAGGTCGATGTTTTCCGCCCCCTGGGCAATCAGCTCCTCCATCATGGCCCGCAGTCCGGCCCCGTCCACCGGCTTTCCCACAGGGGAGCGGCTGATGGCGGCGTTCTGGCAGTACCGGCAGCCCAGGGTGCAGCCGCCGAAGAAGATGGCCCCGCTGCCTCCGCTGCCCGCCAGGACGGGCTCCTCCCAACTATGAATCATGGTCTTTGCCACCAGAGCCTCCCCGGGGCAGCCGCAGAAGCCCCGCTCCCCGGCGCTCCGGTTTACCCCGCACTCCCGGGGACACAGCAGACAATGCTCGTAATTGATCATCATACGTTTTTCCTTTTCGTATATCGGTTTTCCTCAGCAGCCCGGCAAATTGGTGTTTGGCGGTCAGGTTCGGATTATCCCGTAGGGGCGGCTATTAGCCGCCTGCGCAGAACAATCCCCGAAAATGGTACGAGTTCAGGCAAATTCGTATC
>Ga0129308_1001721_pt1 | contig 21303 bp, 36 predicted proteins | sample L827metagenome_FD_94440 | JGI IMG/M metagenome (GOLD analysis project Ga0129308, IMG submission 94440) | Ring-tailed lemur group fecal microbial communities from Wisconsin, USA - L827 metagenome | ecosystem: Host-associated > Mammals > Digestive system > Large intestine > Fecal | place: USA... | reverse complement strand
TGAAAAACGCCAAGGCTCTGGAAGTGGAGCTGGATGGTTTGGATGCTTTGGTGCTGAGCCACGGCCATTATGACCACACCGGAGGCGTGTCCGCCCTTCTGCTGGACGGCCCTCAACCCAAAGCAATCTATCTGGGGAACGGTTTCTTCGGCCCGCGGTACTCCAAAAAAGAGGACGGCCTGATGGAGATCGGCGCCGCTATCGGAGAGAGAGCCCTGACAGAGGCGGGGATCCCCTGCACCCTGGTGGGCCCGGAGCCCGTCAGGCTGGCCGAGGGGCTGTTCCTGCTGTCCGGCTTTGTACCCACCGAGGAGCTGGAGGGTCCCTCTCCCAATATGCTGCGCCAGGGGGCGGCGGGGCTGGAGATGGATTCCTTCCAGGACGAGGTCGTGGTCGTGCTGGAGACGGAGCGGGAACTGGCGCTGATTTCAGGCTGCGCCCATGTGGGCATCCTCAGCATGTGCCGTCAGGTGGAGAAGCTCTTTGACCGTCCGGTTACCGCCTTTATAGGAGGCACCCATTTGATGGCCGCCAACGACCAGCGCATCCGCCGCACCTGCGACTGCCTCCGGGAGCGTGGGATGAAGCGTCTGGGCGCCTGCCACTGCAGCGGAGAACGGGCCGGCGCCTACTTTGAGGAGCATTTTCCCGGCTTTTTCCGGAACAACGTGGGCACCCGGGTGACCATCGACTGAGGGAGCCGCATCCTTTAACGGTCATAAACGCAGACGGTCTTTCGCGGAAAATCGTCTGTGTTTTTTCTCGTGTCCATAAAAAGCATACCAGGGAAACAAACCCAGGCAAATTTCTGCATATCCACCCATTTCCTGCGGATACTAGGTTTTGCGAACCAATACCATCATGGGTATCCATTGGAGGGATTTCTATTATATGAAAGCAACTGGGATCGTGCGCCGTATCGATGACCTTGGCCGCGTTGTCATTCCCAAGGAGATTCGACGGACTATGCGAATTCGGGAAGGGGACCCGTTGGAGATCTACACCGACAAGGATGGCGGCGTGATCTTCAAAAAGTACTCCCTGATGGGGGGACTGGTGGACTTTGCGGGGCAGCTGTGCGAGACGCTGAACCGCACCGTTGGCCGGGTGACGGTCATCACCGACCGGGACAATTGCATCGCCACGGCCGGGGCGCCCCGGCGGGAGCTGATGGACAAGGCCGTTTCCCCTGAGGTGGAGCGGCTGATGGAGGGCAGGCAGATCTATCAGCACAAGGCGGGGGAGGAGCCCATTCCCCTGTGCGCCGGCGAGGAGAAATTTGCCCTGTCCACCGCCGCCCCCATCCTGTCGGAGGGGGACGTACTGGGCTGCGTCATCTTTGTGGGCCAAGGGGAGGACTTAAACGGCGGCGAGGTGGAATACAAGCTGGCCCAGTCTATTGCGGCTTTCCTGGGCCGCCACATGGAGGGATAAAAAAACGCCCATGCGCAAGCATGGGCGTTTTTTGCAGTTCAGTCAGACGTAGGACTGCCCAAACCGGCCAGGGGCGCGGGGTCCTCACGGTCCCGGAGCATGGCCTCCACCTCACGGCGGGGACAGCGGCAGTCGCCCTCCCCCTGGCGGTAGTAGGTGCCGGAGAAGGGGTCGGTTCCGGTGTACACAGGCCGGCGGCGGAAATCTGCCCGCGGGACGAAAATGGCAACCACCTCGTTGCCGCCGCTGCGGAGGATCTGTACGTCTTCCGGCTGGAGAATATTTGCGCTGACCACCGCGGGATCGCGGACCATGGACCAGAACTCGTCCACCAGCTCCTGGGGATCGAAAAGAGGGACGGAGTACAGGGACTTGTCCTCCGCCTCGGCTACGCCAAGCAGGATCACTCCGCCCAAGGTGTTGGCAAAGGCGGAGTAGGTCTCCCAGAGGCTATGGGGCAGACCACCCTGGGCCCGCTTGGCCTCAATACGGTTATCCTCCCGGTACTCGCTCAAAAAGTCCAGCTGATCCATGACGGACATAAGGTATCCTCCTTTGCAGGTTTGCACATCAGGTCAGGTTGTTGTGGAAAAAAGTCAGGGCGTTTCGGTACATGATCTGCTCCGCTAAGGCGGGGGAAAGTCCGCGTTCCAACAGAAACCCGAAGAGACTGGCCTCCTGCTCCGAGTTGTGCAGCCAGGGAGGAAGCTGAGTGCCGTCAAAGTCAGAACCCAGGGCCAGGCAGTTCTCCGCGCCCAGTTCCAGGAAGTGGGACACATGGCGGAACAGATCGTCCGGAGCGGCCTGGCCGCCGTCCCGAAGAAAATAAGTGGAAAAGTTCAGGCCGATGAGGCAGCGGCGGCGCACCATTTCCCGGATCTGATCGTCGGTGAGATTTCGTTTATGGCCGCACACCGCCCGGGCGTTGGAGTGGGTGGCCACAAAGGGTTTCCTTGCCACCTCCAAAAAATCATAAAAGCTGTTGTCGTTCAGGTGGGACACATCGGCCAGAATGCCCTGGTCCTCCATGGCGGGAATGACCGCCCGGCCGAAGTCGGTCAGGCCCAGGTCACTGACGTTGCCGGAGCCGATCTCGTTCACCCCGTTCCAGGTCAGCGTGATGGCCCGCACCCCGTCACGGGCCAGAACCTCCACCCGATCCAGGTCCCCGGCCAGGGCTGAGCCGTTCTCTACCGTCAGCAGGGCGGCGGCTTTCCCCTGGGCCCAGGCGGTCTCCATATCGGCGGCGGTGCGGCAGGGGGCGACCCGGGAGGAGAAACACGCCATCTGACGCTGAAAGCTCTTCTGATGGGTGGCATAGTAGGCTGCGGATTCCTCCGGATTCAGCTCGTCGGGCACGAAAATGGCATAAAACTGCCCCCAGCGTACGTCCCGGGGCAGGCTGGACAGGGCCAGATTGGCGCAGGGATCGTCCAGGGTATCCCGACAGCGGCCGGGGGCGTTGCAGGCGGTGAGGGTGTCACAGTGGAGATCAATGACAGCACGTGGTTTCATGACGGGCTCCTTTCCGGCGTTCAATTCACATTACTATTGTATGACCTTCTTGGGAGATGGTCAAGAGCCGCTTTCCCGGGGGACCGTTTCTTGGCGCAGATGTGAGAATGGAGGAGAATTTTTTGCACCATCCGGAGAAGTGGAGCGTGTGGATAAAAAGGGAGCGCGGTGTTTAAACCGCGCTCCCTTTGCGTTTCTATCGGTGACAAATCGGTTATACCTGATCGTTTCGCAGCTTAAGAGAAAGCTGGATCTTATTCCGCGCGTTCTCAATATGGGCTTTGATCTGGCTGCAGACCTGATCAACGTCGCCGGCCAGCATAGAGTTATAGATGGTCTGATGTTCCAAGATCCCATTGATGGTCTGGGGACGGGGCTGTTTGTGGAACAGATAGGTGGCATAGGCGTGGGTGTTCAGACCGTTGTAGACCCGAAGGGCAATGCGGTTGCCGCTGGCCAGGATAAACAGCTCGTGGAACTGCCGATCCATCTCATAGGTCTGGAAATATTCGTCTGCCGAGGAGAAATTCTGGACCAGAGACATGTTTTTCTGGAGGTTCTCCTCAAACTTGGCTTGAAGAATGGGGCTGGTGGTGACTGCGGCCACAGCCTGGGGAGCAAAATGAATCTCCATCATCATGCGCATCTCGAACAGCTCGTCGACTTCGTTCCAGCTAAAATTCCGTACCCGGTATCCCTTGCGGGGAATACTTTCGACCAGTCCTTCTGCCATGAGCCGGTTTATTGCCTGCTTGATGGGAGTGGGACTGACTCCGTAGCGGGCGCACAGATCACTGAGATTGATTTTAGCCCCCGCGGGCAGATACTCCTCGGTGATATCCTTCCTAAGACTGAGGTAAGCGGCATCCACCAAGGTATCCGCGAGTATGGTTCGATTCTCTCCTGACATTGATTCACTTCCAGTTTCCTGCCGCTGTTGGGGAGTACGGCATATAAGGTAGGGATGGACCGTTTTCAGAGGCGGGCCGTCCGAGGTAGATGTATTTGCTTACGGATGGGGTCCATTTGGGCAAAACCTGGCTAATCCAATAAAATATTATAGCCAATAAAGCCAGGATGTTCAACCGTTTTTTTCCATTTTTGATTATTCGCTGTCCATTATCATTAAACGCACAGAGACTCAACTGAGTCGGCTGTGCGTTTTTTCTTTACTACAACCCCATAGGACGGAGGTGAGACTGACGGGAAAGTACCGCTACCTGACCTTCGAGGACAGGAAGAAGATCGAGGCGTGGCATCTGCTCGGAGATCGGCCGGTCGATATTGCGGCCCGCCTGAGCGTCCACCACACCACGATCTACAAGGAGCTCCAGCGAGGCGCGACCGGCACGCTGGACGCCAACCAGCGCGAAGGGTACAGCGCAGAGCTCGCCGAGAGGCGGCTGCGCGAGAGCTTCAAGCGCAGAGGTAAACGAGCACCGGCCGCACAGTAGCCAAGAACACCCGGCAGCGCCGGGCCGAAGAAAGGAGACCCCCATGAGAAGCAGAAGAAACAACACGACCCTGACACGCAAGGTTGACAAGTGGAACCCTCGCAAAGTGTGGCTCATTAAGCGCTACGCCGACGGCCACTATGCCATCAACCAAGAAGTCGGCGGTCGTGTTTTTTATTCCAGCTACCAGAGAGCAACCAAGGCACAGATCGCCGCGATCTTCGCCTGCTGCTGAAAACGCCAAGATCCCCGGCTCCGGCCGGGCCAATTAAGAAAGGAGCACACCATGAAATTTTACTACAAAGGCCAACTGATCCGCACGAGCAAAACCCACGCATATAACTGGGCCATTCTGACCGAGCGTCCTGATGGGACGTATGCCTGCCACGGTTGCCGAGTAAACCGCAGCGACGCAGACAGCGAAGCCAGCCGCCTCAGCCGCCGCGGCGTCGACCACATCATCATCGCCCCACTCGAGCAGCGCGGGAGGTGATTGCATGAACGCCAAAGCCATCCGGCAGCTCGCCGACGTCACGCTGGACAAGTACCGCAGCTCGATCCCTCGCAAAGCCTTCGAGGAGTTTGTGAAGGACATCATCACCGGCGAGAACCGCGCGACCGCCTTCAGATACGAGGCGAGCCCCATCTGCCGGGCCTCGTTCCCGTCCACGCTGGACGAGGACGGCGCCCGCTGCACCGTGGAGGTCACGGTCTACCGGCTGAACGCCGTGGCCGCCACAGCCTTCCTGCTGGACGGGCCCGAGACGCTGCTGCGGCACATCGGGCTCGACGAGCGGGACACATACACCACCAAGCACGAGATCGACGACATCGTCACCGTCGTGCACATCACCAGAGAGGAGGCGCCAGCATGGCAGCACTGAGAGACATCGCCCGAGACTTCGCCGCGGAGATCCGTGACGGCATCGGCTGGACAATCGTGTATCGCACCGGCCGCTCGTGGAACGCCCTGACAATCTGGAGCGACATCTGGAACGGCGAGTGGGAGACCGACGGTCTCAACGACGCCATCGGGATCCTGAAGGCAGACCCGGACGCCGTCATCGTCAACGGCTACTACTGCGGCCACTTCGGCGAGGACATGACCATTGACGAGATCGCCGCCGGGATCCGCTGGCACTACGAAGGCGGCCACAACCGCCTCGCGGACTATTGCGAAGTCACGCAAGGCTGGGACGCCCTCGAGGAGGGCCGCAAGGCTGCCGAAGCTGTCGGCCTCCCGTTCTGCGAGCGTCTGGCCGACGGCGGCGATGACGAGCTGAGCCCCTACGTCTACGACGGCAGCACGGCACTCGCCGATCACGAGAAGATGCAGCAGGCCCGCGAAGCCCTCGATAGACTGGCCGACGCGCTGCGGGAAATCGCTGCCAAGCTGGCCGAAGCCATGAAGCCGGTCATCAACGCCGTGCTCTCTGCCTTCAAAAAGCTCTGGAAGGTATCGGTCAGGGCCATCGGAGTGCCGCCGAAGTGGCTGCACCTCGCGGCCCACGCAAAGAAAGCCAGAACCCGGAAGAAGTACCGCAACCGCATCCGGCGCTACGTTTTCGAGGCTCTGGCTGCGGAAGGAGGTGGAGGCCCATGACAGCCAAGTGCGTCGGCTGCGGGCTCGACTGGAACGTCAGCATCTACCAGAAGATCCCCCGCACCGGCTACATCTGCCCGCACTGTGAGAGCCGGCTCCGCGCCGGCGAGACCCTGCCGAACATTCAGGCCAGCCAGAAGGCTCGGCCGCAGAGAACGAAAGGAGCAACCCCATGAAAAAGATCGCACTCAAGAACGCCGTCCGCGGCACGGCCTTCGACTATGCCGGCCAGAGCTGGATCCTGCTGGAGAATGATGACGGCCGCGCCCTCTGCCTGAGCAAGGACATCATCGAGACCCGAGCCTTTGACGAGGGCAACTGCAACAACTTCGCCGTCGCCAGCAGCAAGGAATACCTCAACGGCGCCTACCTCGACAACCTGCTCGAGGACGTGAACGGCCCCAACGCCTTCCTGACTACGGAGCTCGACCTGACCACCGACGACGGCCTGAAGGACTACGGCACCTGCACCGTCACCATCTTCCTGCTGACGGTCGACCAGTACCGGCGCAACCGCGACGTCATCCCCAACGCAGACGACTGGTGGTGGCTCTCCACCGCCTTCAGCACGAAGTCTAATGGCTACGAGTCACTCGCCCGCTGCGTCCGCGCCGATGGCACTCTGAACAGGGACGGCGCCTACTGCGGCATCGACGGCCTGCGCCCCGCTTGTTATCTGGACTCCGATCTCCTGATCTCCATCGAGGACGACGAAGCCACCGACGACGTCACGCCGGAGCACGCCGGCGAGATCATCGCGGCGCTGGCCGAGCAGTTCGGCGGCACCTTCGCCACTGAGGATCAACTGACCACAGCCCTCTCGTTTATGCTCGGCACCCTGAGAGCTACCCGCGAGAAGGAGGCCCGGCATGAGTAACCTCTCCACCCTGTTCGACCGCTACAAGGCCCTCGTCGTGTTTGATACCGAGACCAGCGGCCTCGACTTCGACAACGACCAGATCATCGAGCTCGCCGCCCTGCGCGTGGAGCGCACGGCCACCGGCGGCCTACGGATCGCCGGCAAGATGGACACCTTCATCAAGCTGCCCGAGGGCGAGACCCTCCCGGAGAACATCGTCAGCCTGACCGGCATCACCGACGAGCGGCTCCAGACCGAGGGCGTGCAGCCGGTCAAGGCAGCCGGCCAGATCGCCAAGCTCATGCAGAACGGCCCGACCCTGATGATCGCCCACAATGCACAGTTCGACGCCTGTTTCCTCCGTGGCCTGCTCCGCGGCCAGAAGGTCGGCCGGATCGACTGGCTGGACAGCCTGACGGTCTACAAAGACCGCAGGGCCTACCCGCACAAGCTCGCCAACGCGATCATCGCCTACGACCTCACCGGCAAGGTGCAGAACAGCCACCGCGCCATCGACGACGTGCTGGCCCTGTTCGAGGTGCTGAAGGCGATGGACGACGAGCGCGAGGATCTCGGCAGCTACGTCAACCTGTTCGGCTACAACCCCAAGTACGGCGTCAGCGGCCGCCGGATCGTGGGCGTCAGATATGAGCCGCAGAGCTTCAGCAAGGGCCTGACTCGCCCGGAGCAGACGCTCCCGGCCCGCGTGGCGCGGAGGTGACAGCATGAGCCCGGAGATCACGATCACGAGCGAGGAGCTGCGCGAGCGCGTCGAGGATCGCCTCGACCGCTGGATCCCTGACGACGTCTGGAACCGTGCCGAGCCCTACGCCCGCCACAAAAATGAAGTAAACCGGCAGCGGCACCCCGAGATCAACTACTACGACAACGACTACCTCGTGCTGCTGACCGCTGACACCGTCCGAGAGACCGAGTTCAGCGACCTCACTCACGCCCTCTGTGATCTGACCGTCGCACGGGCTCAGTGAAAGGAGAAACCAATGGAAACCACAAAAGAAAGGGCCGCCCGTTGCGACCGGGCGACCCATGCGAGAAGATCCAGCAGCCTGCCAGCATACGGATCCCGCACCGCAAGTATAACACGCCGGCGCCGCCGTGCCAAGAGGAAAGCCCTGAGAGCTGCCACGCTGGCCGCTGCCGTCCTTCTGCTGGGCGGCATCTCTGTGGCAATCTTCACCACCCCGGCCGGCAGCAAGCAGGAGACCAACATCCTGCCGCCGACCACCACTGTCGGCACATACATCCCGGACACCCCCGCCCCGGCCGCTGAGACCGTGGAGCCGACCGAGCCCGCCGTGCGCTACCCTCTGACCGACGCCGAGCGCGACGTCGTCGAGCGCGTGGTCATGGCCGAGGCCGGCGGGGAGTCCTTCGAGGGCCAGATGCTCGTCGCTCAGTGCATCCTCAACGCAGCCGAGAAGCGCGGCGTCGACCCCTCTGAGGCCGTCGTCCTTTACAGCTACACCAAGAGCCGGCCGGATCCCACACAGCGCGTCAAGGACGCCGTCGCGGCCGTGTTCGACCGAGGCGAGACCGTCGTGGACGAGCCGATCCTCTACTTCTACAACCCCGCCCTCGTGACCAGCGACTTCCACGAGAGTCAGATCTTCGTCATCGAGGAAGGCGGGCACCGTTTCTTTGCAGAAAGGAGTACCAGATGAAACACCTCACCGAAATGAAGCCGGGCGAGACCCTGCACCTCCGCAGCGGCCGCGACCTCGAGCTCGAGAGCGTCACCCCTGTCACCTGCGGCGTGATGCTCACCTTCAACGTCACCGAAAGAAAGGAGCACAACAATGAGCGATAAGACCACCGCGGCCCTCGCTGCCGAGCAGGCAGACACAGAGGCCACCACCACGCAGGAGGCCGAGCTGCTGCCTGCTGCCACGCTGGACGAGCTGGAGCAGGTCGACCTCGGCACCGTCGCAGAGGGCGAGCGCGCCCCGTTCCGCATTACTGACGACCGCTGTGCCGACTGGGCCATCCGCAAAATCGCCGACGAGCGCAGCGAGTACGACCGCCTGAAGGCTCTGGCCGACGAGCAGATCGCAGCCATCAACGAGAAAGTCGCCGCCGCCCGCAAGCGCATGGAGAACGGCACCTCGTACCTCACGAGCTGTCTGGCCGACTTCTTCGCCACCGTCCCCCACAAGGAGACCAAGACGACGGAGAAGTACCGCCTCCTCTCCGGCACCCTGACCTTCAAGAAGGGCACCACCAAGACCAAGCTCGACGAGACCAAGCTGGTGCCGTGGCTCAAGGCCAACGGCTACGGCGAGCTCGTGAAGGTCGAGGAGTCGACCCGCTGGGCCGACCTGAAGAAGTTGCTCAGCTACACCGGCGACATCGCAACCCTGACCGAGACCGGCGAGATCGTGGAGGGCGTCACCGTCTACGAGACCCCGGGCATCTTCACGGTCGACGTGTAAGGAGGCACCGACATGGCAGAAACCAAGAAAACCGAGGCGGCCGCTGCTGCGGCCCCTCCTGAAGCCGCCTGCCTGACGCTCCGGCAGAAGCTCGTCGAAATGCGGAAAGCCTGCCCGGAGATCGTCAAGAAACAGCACAGCGACGGCGTCAGCTACAAGTACGCCAAGATCTACGACGTGTGGGAGAAGATCACCCCGATAATGAACGAGCTCGGCGTCGACTTCGACGTCATCAGCGAGCAGGCCACCCGCCACGCAGAGAACGGCGACCCGGTCTACTGGATCACCATGCAGACCAAGACACGCAACGGCGACAAGCTCATGTTCCTCTACGAGGCCGACCTGACGATCCGCTGGCTGAACCTCGACAACGACGACGAGACCATCGAGGCAACCGTCCACGCCGTCGGCTGGAACGATGACCCCGCCAAGGCCAAGGGCGCGGCCCACACCTACGCCCTGAAATACTACCTTTTCGAGAAGTTCACCGTCGACCAAGGCGAGGACGACCCTGACAACAGTGACTTCGGCGCGCAGGGCAAAGGATCCGGCGCTGGAGGCCGCCAGCAGGCCGCACAGGGCCGTCAGGGGCAGGGCTCCGGCCGTCTGAGCGACGCACAGCTCGCACGCCTCTACAAGAAGGCAGAGGCCGCAGGAATGACCAAGGAGCGCACCAACGCCCGGATCGTGGAGAAGTACAAAAAGCAGGATCCGGCCACCCTGACCCGCCAAGAGTACGACGAGATCTGCACGTCCCTCGACAACGCAGCCGCACAGCATAACCAGCAAGGAGGAAACGCCTAATGTATAACCACACCGGCCTCCAAGGCCGTCTAACCGCCGACCCTGAGCTCAGGTACACGCAGCAGGGCACGGCGATCACCAGCTTCACCCTCGCCAGCGACACCGGCCGCAAGACCAAGGACGGCAAGAAGATCACCAACTTCATCGAGTGCGTCGCATGGCGCGCACAGGCCGAGTTCGTCTGCAAGTACCTGAGCAAAGGCCGCCTCGTTCTCGTCGAGGGCGAGCTCACGAGCCGCAGCTACGAGGACAAGGACGGCAACCGCCGCAAGGCCGTCGAGATCACGGTCGACTCCGTCCACTTCTGCGACAGCAAGAAGGACGGCGGCCAGAGCTCCGGCAGCGACTTCGCCGATCCGGGCTACTCTGAGGGCTCCGGCGACTTCACGGAGATCGAGGACAATGGCGACCTTCCATTTTAACCTGACCGCCGGACGACCGGCAGACGACCAAAAGCAAGCCACAAACAAACGACCACAGAAAGGAGGTGACGACCGTGGCATGGCTGCAAGTGCATCAAACACTCAAGGATCACCGCAAACTGTTCGACGCTGCTGACCAGCTCGAAGTCGAGCCGCCGCACATGATGGGGCTGCTCGTCTCGTTCTGGCTGTGGGCCCTCGACAACGCCCCGACCGGCAGCCTCGTCGACATCACGCCGCGCATGATCTCGCGGGCCGCTCAGTGGGACGGAGACCCCGAAAAGCTGGCGAAAACGCTGATCCGGGCGGGCTGGATCGACGAAAAAGAGGACGGGACGCTCGAGATCCACGACTGGTACGAGTACGCCGGCAAGCTGATCGACCAGCGGCAAGCCGAGAAAGAGCGTTCCCGCAGCCGCCGGGCTGCTGCTGCGGCGTCTGCCGACGCCTCACCGGACGACCCGACGCCGACCGCCGGACGACCGGCAAACGGCCGCAAGAAAGCCGGAGGCAGAGTAGACCAGAGTAGAGAAGATAAGACAAGAGAAGGTAATACACCCCCTTCCCCCTCTGACGAGGGGAGTGACGGCGGCACGAAGTCGCTCGTCGAGGTCAGATTTCTCGAGTTCTGGAAAGCCTACCCGAAAAAGACCGGCAAGCAATACGCTCTGAAGGCGTGGAACAAGATCAAGCCCACCGCTGAGCTCCACGAGAGGATCATGCAGGCGGTCGACGCTCAGAAGCGGAGCGACCAGTGGCGCCGGGAGAACGGGCGCTACATACCGAACCCGAGCACATGGCTCAACGGCGGCTACTGGGACAACGAGGAGGTGAACGAAGGTGCAGAAAATCAGCGAGATCCTGAACAGCCCGACAACTCCGGCCGAGACTGGGGCAAGGGCTTCAAGCCGGCCGACGACGAGTGACCCCGGCAACTGGATCTGGAGCAACGACGAGCGCCTCGCCGGCCGTCCCGGAGTCCCCGAGCCCGTCCCCTGCGAGTTCTGCGGCGCCATGCGCTACCACAAGGGCATCCCGCTCGGCAACCGCATCCTCTGGCCTCCATACGGAGCCGAGCGATGCACCTGCCCCGAGGCCGTGGCCGCCTACGAGAAGGAGAAGGCAGAGCGCGAAGCTGCTGAGGCAGCCGCCGCCAAGGCTGAGGAGGAGAAGAAAATGCGGGATCGCATCAAGCGCATCGTCGGCGAGTCCGGCATGGGCGACCGTTTCCTGCGGCGCACCTTCTCCACCTTCCAGCTCACCGACGACAACAAACGCGCAGCGGCAGCCGCCCGGCGCTACGCTGAAGGCTTCGACGCCATGCTGCCGCAGCCCGGCCGTCAGGAACCCGGCCGCAACGGCCTGTTCATAGCTGGCCCGCCGGGCACCGGCAAGACCCACCTCGCCGCAGCCATCGCCAACCACCTGATCGCGCAGGGCCGGCCGGTCGTCTGCATGACCATGATCGACCTGCTGGAGCGCATCAAGCGCACATTCTCCAAGCGCGACACCGACGAGGGCAGCGTGCTGAAGATCTACAAGACCGTCCCGCTGCTCGTCATCGACGACATCGGCAAGGAGCCGCCGACCGAGTGGGCGATCTCCACGGTCTACAACATCATCAACGGCCGCTATGAGGCATACCTGCCGACCATAGTGACCACCAACTACGACACTGAGGCCCTGATCGAGCGCATGACACCCCGGGAGACCCGGGACGACATGACCGCCCGGGCTACCATCGACCGGCTCATGGAAATGTGCAGGGCCATCACCCTCACCGGCCAGAGCTGGCGCCAGAGATAGGAGGACATAACCCCATGAAAAAGGTCTACATCTGCTCCCCGTGCCGCGGGGACTACGAGAACAACATCCAGCGGGCCAAGGAGTTCAGCCGGGCTGCCGTGGAGCGCGGCTGCATCCCTATCACCCCGCACATCTACCTCACGCAGTTCATGGACGACACCGTCCCGGCCGAGCGCGAGCTGGGCCTGAGCATCGGCCGCGAGCTGGTGCTCATGTGCGACGAGCTGTGGGCCTTCGGCATTGACCATCCTTCGGCCGGCATGGCCGCGGAGATCGAGCTCGCCAAGGCACACGGCATCCCCGTCCGCAACGGCTTCGAGGCCATCAGTGAGCTGAAGCCCGACGAGGAGCCCGAAAGCGACGAGGAGGACAAGCCTGACATCGGCAGCGTCACGCTGCACCTGCCCGCCTTCAGGGCGATGGCCGTCTGCAACCAGCACCTCAACCACGGGCCCATCAGCATCGAGGTGGACGGCCGTGTCATCATCGACCTCGCCAAGCGCCTGAAGGACAAGCCGGGCAGCCGGATCGAGATCGGCGGGTGATAGCCATGGCAGACAATCCCAAGAAAAACGCCGAGGGCTACAACGACCCGACCCCCTACGAGGCAGAGAAGCACATCCGGGCGCAGATCCGAGGCCAGCGCGCCCGGGCTGCCGGCAACTACTTTGAGGCGATGATCTCCGGCTCCTGCGACTACTACCGCGACCGGGGGCTCGCCAAGATCGAAAAGACGCCGGAGCCTATGAAACCCCTCGGGCCGAAAAACCGCAAGGGCCAGTTCCTCGCCTGCTACACCAAGCAGGCCCAGCCGGACTACGGCGGCACACTGAAGGGCGGCCGGAGCGTCTACTTCGAGGCCAAGCACACCGACGACGACCGCATCGAGTTCAACCGGCTGACCAAGGAGCAACGGGACGATCTCGAACACCACCACAAGCTCGGCGCCGTCGCCTTCGTCCTCGTCTCCATGGGCCTGACCGAGTGCTTCCGCGTCCCGTGGCCCGTCTGGCGGGACATGGCCGCCACCTACGGCCGCAAGTACATGACCCGGGACGAGCTGAAGCCCTACAAGGTGCCGGTCGTGGCCGGCTTCGTGAAGTTCCTCGACGGCCTGCCCCCGGATGTGGTCACAGTGAAAAGCCTGAGCCCCGAGGAGCTCGAGCGCCTGAAGCAAGAGCTGCAAAAGCAGCCGTTTACCATCACCGTCAGGGAGGCGCAGCCGTGAAGGACACCGTCGACAGCAGGGCCGTGAAGATCGCGGCCACCATCATGCAGGCGGCCGGCCTGTGCCGCTACGACTCCATCGCCAAGTGCCAGCGCATCAGCGTGGACTCTATCACCTGCGAGAGGTGCATCCGGGCATGGCTGCTCTCCAAGGCCAAGAAGGAGCTCGAAAAGGAGGAGACGACATGATCCCGCTCCCCGACAAGAAGTACAGCATCATCTACGCGGATCCCCCGTGGAGCTACCAGAACAGGGGCACCCGGGCCGCAGCTTCCAAGCACTACGACACCATGACCATCGAGGAGCTCAAGAAAATGGGCGTCGGAGCTGCGGGGGGGTATTGCTAACAGCGACTGCACCCTCTTTATGTGGGCGACCTTCCCCATGCTCCGCGAGGCCCTCGATGTGATCGAGGCGTGGGGCTTTACCTACAAGACCATCGCCTTCAACTGGGTGAAACAGAACAAAAACGGCGCCGGCCTGTTTTGGGGGCTCGGCAACTGGACGCGCAGCAACTCGGAGATCTGCCTGCTCGCTGTGAAGGGCAAGCCGAAGCGCGTGAGCGCCAGCGTGCATAGCGTCCTTCTGTCCCCTGTCCGGCAACACAGCCAAAAGCCGGCCGAGATCCGCGACAGGATCGTCGAGCTGATGGGCGACCTGCCTCGGATCGAGCTTTTCGCCAGAGAGGCGGCTCCCGGATGGGACGCATGGGGAGACGAAGCCCCGGCACCCGACGCCAGAAAGGAGGAAACCGATGGACAGAACGACCCGGGAGACGCGGCGCCAGAGCTATGACGCCGTCCTCCCAAAGAGGGAGAAACGCTGCCGGCTGATCCTCGAGACCCTCGGCGGCCGGGAGATGACCGCCAGCGAGATCACCGAGGAGCTCGTCGCCGCCGGCGAGATCCCGTACTTCAACCGCAACTATGTGGCCCCACGCCTCACCGAGATGAAGCAGATGGGGATCCTCAAGACGGTCGGCCGCAGGAAGGCCACCCGCTCGGACGCCACCGAGGCCGTGTGGGCCCGGGTGCACACCGCAGCGGCAGACCGGCCCGCAGCCGATCCGGCCGACAATCCCGCCACCGGGCCAGAGCAGATGACGCTCCTCGGCCCCGGGGCCTGACAGGAAGGAGAGAAACAAGATGAACGAAAACCGCGACAGCATCATGCGCATGGCCCGCGGCGCCTTCGAGGAGCGCGTCGACTACGAGATGGACAAGGTGATCCAGAACATCCTCGACCCCAACACCAAGGCCACCGCCAAGCGCAAGATCACCCTCACCATCGAGCTGACGCCGGACGACGAGCGCCGGCAGATCCAAGTCTCGGTGACGGCCAAGAGCACCCTCGCTGCCACCAACCCGGTCGCCACCTCGCTCTATGTCACCGGCGACGCCAACGGCGAGCTCGTCGTGGCCGAGATGGTGCCGCAGGTGCCCGGGCAGCTCAACATGGACGGCACGCAGCAGGAGCAGCCGAAGCTCCTCAAGCTCGTCAGCCACGCATAAGCGCATAAATATTCATTCACAAGGAGGACAACACCATGCTCGCCAAAATGATCGACAAAATCGTCAGCCTGAAGGAGACCAAGACCTTCGAGATCGGCGGTCAGACCTACACCGACGGCCACCTCACCCGCATCCCGCCCCATGTCGACCGGCCCGAGGCCATCAGCGTCAGCGGTCTGGACGGCATCTGCAAGCTGATCCGCACCGAGCTGGGGAAAGTCGGCACGACCATCATGGTGCAGGCCAAGAGCTACAAGAGCGTCGAGGTCATGACCACCTACCTGCCGGACTTCTCCCGCAACATCCTCTACCGCGCCGAGGCCGACGCCCCGGGCCTCTATACCGGCTTCCGCAGCCGTGAGGTCGCCCTGATCGAGCTGCGCAGCCTGTTCATCCCCAACGAGGGCACGGCCTACCTGCTCGACCTGCTGAGCCGGATGACGGACGAGAACAGCGTCAGCACCAAGGACAACGGCGTCACGCAGACCGTGGAGGCCCGGCAGGGCGTGGCCCTCAATGCTCTGGTCGATGTGAAGCCCCGCGTCCTGCTGCGGCCCTTCCGCACCTTCCTCGAGGTGGAGCAGCCCGAGAGCGAGTTCCTGCTGCGCGTCCACCCCGAGGAGGGCATCGGCTTTTTCGAGGCCGACGGCGGGATCTGGAAGCTCGAGGCCAAGAAGAACATCGCCGACTACTTCAACACCAACCTCGCCGACCTGATCGAGGCCGGCAAGGTCGTCGTCATGCAGTAAAGACACAGGCCGGGCGGGCTGCGGCCCGCTCGGCCATTCAGAAAGGAGCGATCACATGGAACGCATGACCCACGAGAGAGCCAACGGCATCAAGACCGGCTACTGGAGCCCGGAGACCAAGGAGACGCTCGTGCAGCGCCTCGCTGCCTACGAAAACACCGGCCTCGAGCCGTGGGAGATCGGCCCGTCCATCGAGAAGGCTGCGAAGGACGCCGAAACCGCGACCGCGACCAAGATGGCAGAGTGCATCGCCGGCGGCATCAAGGACACGGTCGAAGCGATCCACCGAGATCCTGATGGATTTTTCAAAGGAGGCGCCAGATGAAAGACTACAAGACCCTCACCCGTGAGAAGGTCGACGCCGAGCCCGGCGCCGCCCGCTATATGGGCGAGACCCACATGATGGAGGACTGGAGCGACAAGATGATCGACCTCGTCCTCAACGGGCCGACCCTCAACGGCTTCAAGAAAGACGAGCTCCGGGCCATGCTGCGTCAGACCTATGCAGCCCTGAAGAAGTACGAGCAGATCGGCCCCATGGCCTCGCCCTACATGAACGACCCGTCGGCCATCGTGGCCCGGGCCTTCGCCGAGCTCTACCCCGGCATCGACTACCACGCGCAGTTCGTCCCCGACCTGTGTGACGAGTCAGGCAACAGAGCCTTCGGCCTGACCATATTCCCCGACGACGGCAGCGCGCCCATCGTCTGCATCTCGGCCGAGGCGCCCATCAGCGCCGCCCCTGAGCTGCTGGCGCACGAGCTGGCCCATGTAGCCACGCCCGAGGACAAAGACCACGGCGAGGCATGGCAGACGGCCGAGAAGGCCATCGGCGACAAGTATGACGAGCTGCTCAACTCCATGATCCCCGACGACGATCCGGGCGTACTCGTCCCGCACGAAGTCGGAGACGGCGGGCTGCTGCTCATGCCGACCCGGGCGCATATCCCGGATCCGCAGCGCGACGACTGGAAGCCTGCCACCTGCCCTATCTGCGGGGCCGAGTGCTGGGAGACCGAGATCCACCGGCAGGCGCTCGCTGCCGAGCCCGGACTTCGGGCCGTCTGTACCGACTGCGGCCTGCGTGGCGCCGCCGGCGTCGGACTCGTCGACACCAGCAGCAAAAAGGAGGAAAAAGACCATGAATGAGAACAGAAACAACAGCGGCACCGCGGGCGGGATCGGCTTCTGCGGGCTGCTGACCATCGCCTTCATCATCCTGAAGCTCACCGGCGTCATCTCATGGAGCTGGCTGTGGGTGCTGGCCCCGATCTGGATCCCCACGGCCATCGTCCTCGCTGTGCTGCTGGTCGTCCTGATCGTCGTCCTCGTGAAGGAGGGCGTCAAGCAGACCGAGGAGAAGCAGCGCCGGCAGGAGCGCAGCCTCGGCATCGACGAGCAGGCCCGCCGCTACGGTCTCGAGCGCCAGCCCGGGGAGACCGACCTCGAGCTGAAGAAGCGCATCGCCTTCCTCAAGCAGGCCGAAAGGAGGGCTGGGAACAGATGATGGACGAAAGAGAACGCCGCGACATTATGCTGCGGGCCATTCACCGCTATGGAGAAGCCGCTCAGATTGACATGGCCGTCGAGGAGATGGCCGAGCTGACCAAGGCCCTCTGCAAGGTCAAACGGGCAACGCCCGGGGCCACCACCACCGCAGCCATCGCCAACGTCATCGAGGAGATCGCGGATGTCCAGATCATGCTCGACCAGCTCCGGCTCATATTTGCCCGCAGCACCGCCGAGGTCGAGGAGGAAAAGCTGCGCCGGCTCGAGAGGCGGATCTCCGGCTACATGGAGTCGAACCTCAAAAAGTGGATAGACAGCAAGTACGATCCGGGCGTCTGGTGCCGCGAAGTCTCGGCCAATGACGCCGCCCGTGAAGGAGGTGCCCCTGATGAATAAGTCGACCTGCCGCGGCTGCGGCGCTCCCATCGTGTGGATCAAGACGCCCGCCGGGAAGGCCATGCCCTGCGATCCTGCGCCGGTCTACTACAAGGCCACGCCAGACGGCAAGGACAAGATCGTCACCACCCGGGGCGAGGTCGTGAGCTGCGAGATCGTCCCCGGGGCCAACGCCACCGACGCCGGCTACCGGCCGCACTGGGCCACCTGCCCGCAGGCCGGCCGCTTCAAGAGAGGGGGCGGGCGCCGTGAATAAAGACCAGGCACGCAAGGCGCTGGAAAATGAGCTGATGAACCGCCCGACCGTGAGGGCGAGCGCAATCTTCACCGGCAAGCATGGGAGCATGGGCTTCCACGCCGGCCGCTTCTACGCCGTCACCATCGTGAAGCGCCGGGGCGAGGTCGTCCTGATCGCCCCCGACGACGGCCTCAAGTGCCCCTACTCGTCCCTCGACGCCCTGCTCCGAAACTGGCATATACTCCTTGTAATATTCAACAGGTAAAGGAGGAAACCCATGGCAAAGGACAAACCACAACCGCAGGCCGGCCCCGAGCTGGCCGAGTACACCACGGCCGCGCAGCCTAAAGCCTACGCCGACGGCGTCCCTGTGTTCTGCGCCCACGACGCCATCGTCCCGCTGAAGGATCTGCGGCCAAACCCGAAGAACCCCAACCAACACCCGCCCGAGCAGATCAAGCTCCTCGCGTCGATTATAAGGGCCACCGGCTGGCGCGGCCCCATCACCGTCAGCAAGCGCAGCGGCTACATCGTCAAGGGCCACGGCCGCATGATGGCCGCCGAGCTGGGCGACATGGCCGAGGCCCCGGTCGACTATCAGGACTACGCCAGCGAGGCCGAGGAGCTGGCCGACCTGACGGCCGACAACCGCATCGCCGAGCTCGCCACCACTGACAACAAGCTCCTCGCGGAAGTGTTCGCCGACATCGACACCGGCGAGATCCCGTTCATGCTCTCCGGCTACACCGAGGAGGACTACGGGAACATCGTGACAGCCCTGTCCGAGGCGCTGCACACCGAGGAGCCCAAGGGCGACCCCGACGCCGAAATCCCGCCCCCCGTCCGAGCCGGTCACAAAGCGTGGAGACCTGTGGATCCTCGGGCGGCACCGCGTCCTCTGCGGGGACTGCACAAACCCCGAGGATCGCGCCCTGCTGCTGGACGGGGCCAAGCCCGAGATCCTGCTGACCGACCCGCCCTACTGCTCCGGCGGCTTCCAAGAGAGTGGAAGAAGCACCGGGAGCATCGGGACTGTGCAAAAAGGCGGGAAAACGCCGACCATCGAAAACGACGCACTCAGCACGAGAGGCTACATTAACATGATGAAGAAGGCGCTCGACGACATCCCGACGACCATCGCCTACATCTTCACAGACTGGAGAATGTGGGTGACACTTAACGACATCGTGGAGGGATCCAGAATGGGCGTGCGTGGCATGATTGTTTGGGACAAAAAGAGCCCAGGTCTCGGCGCAGGATGGAGGGCTCAGCACGAGCTCATTATGTTCGCCCATAGGACGAAGCCGAAGTTCGATAAGCACAAATCCTACGGAAACGTGATCGAGTGCTCCCGCTCCGGGAATGAGCTGCACCCCACGCAGAAGCCGGTCGAGCTGCTGGAGAAGCTGCTCGACAATACCGACTGGGCGCACGGAGTCTACGACCCCTTCGGCGGCTCCGGCACCACGCTGGCCGCCTGCGAGGCATACGGCCAGCCATCCTACACCATGGAGTTGACGCCGGCCTTCACGGATGTCATCGTCAAGCGATACATCAGGATAACAGGAAAACAGAATGTGCGCTGCGTCCGTCAAGGCCGAGAGCTCTCGCGTGAGGAAATCGCCGGGATCTTCGACCCTGACGAGGAAGGAGGTGGACAGGAGTGACGCCCTGACCTAAATGAGCGACAAGCCGATCACTCACGACATCAAGGAGCGGCTCGGGAAGTACACCCGCCTGCTCCGTGAAATAGACAACCAGTACGAGCGCCTCGGCCGCATGGAGATCTCCATGGCCGCGCCGCCCGGCCCTGACATGACGGGTATGCCCCGGGGCTCCGGCACACCGACCGACCGCACCGGGATGATGGTGCTGCGGAAGATGGAGCTCGAGGAGCAGATCGAGGAACGGCTCGCCGAGGAGCGCGAGGAACGCGCCGCCCTCGAGGCGATGATCCGGCAGGTGGAAAACCCTGACGAGCGCGCCGTGCTGCGGCTGCGCTACTTCGACCGGGCAGACTGGGACGGGATCTGTGCCGTCCTGTTCAGTGATCGGCAGGACTACCTCGAGAGGATAGACAGCTACCAGAACAGGACATACAAGGCCCACGGCCGCGCCCTGCTGCGGATGGCCGAGATCCTGAAGGAGACAGAGGCCCCGGCAGTAAAGGGAAGTAAAAGGCAGTAAAGGGCAGTAAAATCCATTGAACGGCAGTAGCGCCCCGTGCTACACTGTACCATGTCGAAAGACCGCCGGACACCCGGACAACGCCGGGGAGCCGTCCGACGGACACCCGCCCAACAACCGAACAACGACAGCGAGAAAGCCGTCGGGCAACCACAAGAAGCCCGGCGGCTTTTTTTCTTTTCCCCTGAAGGAGGTGACAACCATGGCGGGCGGCAGCATATCCATCCAGATCGAAAACCTGCGGCAGCTCGTCGCAGACGTGCAGGCCATCGAGGCCGGCGGCCGCAAGGCCATCAGCAACACGGTCAAGGATGTGAAGGCCAGAGCCCCGGGCTGGATCGCCCAAGAGGTCACGGCGGTCTACAACATCAAGAAGGGCGAGATCGTGCCATCCAGCACGGGCAAGCCGAAGAAGATGGCGGGCAGTATCCGCATCACAGGCGAGACCATCGAGGAGCTCACCCTCGTCTACAAGGGCCGGCTCCTGACCCCTGTGCACTTCGGCATGACACCCAAGGCCCCGCCGGCTGGCAGGAGCTACACCCTGAAGGCGCAGATCCTCAAGGGCAGCAAGAAGGTCATCGGCCGCTACAAGAACACCCGCACCAAGGGCGGGCCATACTCGCAGCGGTCTCACTGGATCCTCATGGGGACAGGCAACACCAAAGCCGACGGCACGAGCTGGATCCCATTCCAGCGCATGAGCAAGACCCGCACCGACATCCAGAAGATGACCACCATCTCGGTGCCGCAGATGATAACCAGCGACCGCACCAACGAGGCCATCATGCTGAGGCTCAACACTGAGACAGCCAAGCGCCTCGACCACCACATGAAGCGGGCCCTCGGCCTGTGACCCACGGGCCACCGCCACGGCCAGCAGGACGCCCGCCAAGGCGGCCGGGCACGCGAGGGCAAGCCCAACACACACGCGCAGGAAAACGCGCCGCAAAGGGCACACAGAGGCCCCGCACGGCCACGCAGAGCGGCCGAAGGTACTGTGACGCACCCCTAACGCCTGCGGTGCTGGCGAGCCCAAAAAACGCGCAGCCGGGAAAAAATTTTTTCGGGCCGTTTCGTTTCGCCCGAGCGGCAGAAAGGAGGGAACGCTATGCCGAACCCAACCAACAACAAGCTCG
>Ga0129308_1001720_pt1 | contig 21303 bp, 15 predicted proteins | sample L827metagenome_FD_94440 | JGI IMG/M metagenome (GOLD analysis project Ga0129308, IMG submission 94440) | Ring-tailed lemur group fecal microbial communities from Wisconsin, USA - L827 metagenome | ecosystem: Host-associated > Mammals > Digestive system > Large intestine > Fecal | place: USA... | reverse complement strand
GCCTTTCGGGCGTTGGTGTGTCTGTCGGGTGCCAGTTCGCCTTTCGGGTGCCAGCTCGCCGCTATGCGTCGAAGGAGTCGATGAGGCAGATGAGCTCCTGGCGGGAGTGCACGCCGCACTTCTTGTACACGTGGTTCACGTGCGTCTTTGCGGTGCCTTCGGAGATGCAGAGCTGCTGGGTGATGTAGCCGACGTTGCGCCCCTTTGCCAGCAGGAAGAGCACGTCGGTCTCACGGCGCGACAGCAGGTAGGTGTCGGCAATGTACTCGCAGCGGCGCACGAAGCGGCCCTTGCGAACCTCGTCGGACTCAGCGACGGCACCTGCAGCCGCCAGTGGCGTGGGCTGGGCATACGGCGTGCCGCCGTGACTCTTGGGGATGGCGTTGTCGTCGCGCCGTCCCGCGCGCTCGGCCCCCGCCTCCCAGGCCCCGGCCTGCCGTGCGGTCTGGGCGCCGCCGGCCTGAGCGCCTTCGACCTCCTCGTCGGCGCCCCACATTTCCGCCGGCTTGAAGGAGTGCACCACGATGGCCATGATGTCCTCGCGGCGCGGCAGCAGCGAGCTGGCGATTGCAAGCGCGATGAGGCTTACTACGAGGGCAAGCACGTTGCTCGGCATGTTTTGCGCAATGGTGCTTGAGATGAGCATGTTGACGGGTGCGGCAAGCACGTATCCAAGTGCGAGGGCACCTTGTCCCAGGCCGAACAGGAACATCGGTGACAGGCGGAAGCCCTGGGCAAGCGAGCCCAGGTAGGCCCATGCCATCGAGGCCACGATGGTGAAGTTGATGAGCAGCAGCTGGTTGTCAAAAGACAGGCCCTGGGTGACGGAGAGGGCCAGAGGCGGCATGAGGACGGCGATGATGGGCACCATGGAGCGAAACGCCCTGCCGAATGACTGGTCACGCCTCCTGACTGCCGTGCACACCGCGAGCACCAGTGCGCCTCCCACAAGCGAGAGGATGATGCACAGAAGCGCTCCCGCAAAGCCCGTCTGCGGCTTCAAGATGACGCCTGCATGCATGATGATGTTGCCCAGAATCAGGCCCATGCAAAACATTGCCGGGAACGTCACGAGCGCAAGCGACCCACGCTTGACCTTGAGTTCGGCGAAATAGGTGTTCTCGCGCATGTCGGGGTCGGGCAGGCGGTCGGTCACGCGCGTGCGCAGAAGCGCCAGGTGCGCGAACTGCAGAAGCGAGATAACGGCGTGCAGCCAGGGCGACTCGGGCAGGAAGGAGCGCAGCAGCACGTAGGCCCCGATGCCGCCGATCACGCCGAGCACGGAGTTCAGCGTGATGTCGCGCAGGCCCAGGCGCCCAAAGCTGATGCCCCACAAAAAGACGAGCAGCCCCATGCTCAGGCCGTTGCAGACGCCGCCGATGAGCTGAAACGCAACCTGCAGCGAGGGATCCATATAGCTGCCTGCAATACCGCAAATGGCACCGGGAACGAAGAGCGCCATGGCGGCGACGACAGGCTTGTAAGTGCGAAAGACCGCGTGCACGCGCTTGTCGACAAGGGCGCCGCAGAGCAGCATGGCGGCGGCCGCCACGCAGAAGGCGTAGCGCATGAGGCCGGGCATGCTGCCGGTGCCCTGATCACCTCCAAGCATCATGTCGAGGGCAAGCAGAAGCATGAGGCCCAAGCCCAGTGCCTCGCCGTGCACCTCGCCCAAGTCGCCCTCGTCGGCTGCCTCCACGTGAAGGCTCACCTTTGGTATGCGCAGTGCCATCCAATCCCCCCGTCCCGCGGCATATGCCGCCTTGCGCGCCCGGCATGACTGCGGGTGCGCGGTTTGTCCCCGAACGATTCTACTTGAGTGTCCCCATAATGCCAACAACTTCAAGATGAGCCATGTACCTGCTGTTACGTTATAGACCATCCGCACACAAACACAATCATCCCGTTTGGTGTAGAGCGCTCAAACGACCAAAACCACCCGTTGGAATGAGGGGGTAGAGGCGGCGCGCCCTAGAGTTTGGAAGCGTGCAAGGACGCGAGCCTCCCCGCACAGGGGCACGGCATGCACACGAGCACATACGTCATGTAGGAAAGAAGAGAGGAGCACGATATGGCCAAGCTCACCATGAGCCGCCGTAGCTTCGTCAAGGTCGCCGCCGTCACGGCCGCCGCCTGCGCCATGGCCGGGGGCGCCCCCGAGCCCATGAAGGCGCTTGCGGAGGGTGCTGACGAGACCGCTGGCGAGGTCAAGCGCATCCGTTCCACCTGCCGCGCCTGCGGTAAGGTCGAGTGCGGCGTTTGGGTCACCGTTGAGGACGGCAAGGTCGTCAAGGTCGAGGGCGACGAGTCCACGCCTCACGGCCGCGGCCACTGCTGCTCGAAGTCCCAGGCTTCGATGCAGGCTGCCTACCACCCCGATCGCCTGCGTTACCCCATGAAGCGCACCAACCCCAAGGGCGAGGACGATCCGGGCTGGGTCCGCATCTCCCTCAAGGAGGGCTTCGACCTCGTTGGTGAGAAGCTCACCGAGATCGTCAACAAGTACGGCGGCGAGTCGGTCTTCGCCATGGGCGGCACCTCCCGCGTTTGGACCCAGGCTCCCTATGGAACCCTCAAGCAGGTCTTCGGCACGCCCAACGCTCACCTTGCCTACGAGATCTGCAAGGGTCCGCGTCACTTCGGCGGCATCCTGACCGACGAGATCGGCTCCCCGTGGATGGAGGTCGAGGCTGAGCCCAAGGTCTACGTGCAGTGGGGCACCGCCGCTGAGTACTCCAACTACGACTCCAACAACCGTACCGTCACCGACGTTGCGCAGCACGCCGCCTGCCACATCCTGGTCGACCCGCGTCTGACCCCGCTGGGCAAGGAGAGCTCCATCTGGCTGCCCCTGCGTGTCGGCACCGACCTGTGCCTGTCGCTGTCCTGGCTGAAGTGGATCGTCGACAACGAGGCCTACGATGACGCCTTCGTGCGCCGTTGGACCAACGCTCCGTTCCTGTGGTGCGAGGACAAGGAGAAGGAGGGCGAGCCCGGCGACGGCGTTTGGTTCATGGAGATGAACGGCGGCATCCACATGAGGACCCGCCTGCTCACCGAGGCCGACCTCAAGGAGGACGGCTCCCCCAAGCGCTTCATGGTGTGGGACGAGGCCAACGAGCGCCTCACCTACTGGGACTCCGAGGCCTGCCAGTGGGAGGGCGAGGAGCATCGCATCCCCACCACCGGCATGTGGGTCGAGCACCCCTACAAGCCGCTGGCCGCCGACGCATGGCTGCCCGACATCTCGACCTTCGCCGACCCCGCCACCGAGCCCGACCGCTTCCCGGCCGGCTCCGAGGAGTGCAACCCTGAGGGTCTGCCCAAGCTTCCTTCGCTCTTCCCGGGCGAGGTCGAGGTCACGTGGAAGGACGGCAGCAAGCATGTCGCCCGTACCGTGTGGGACGCCTTCGCCGAGAACCTCGAGCCCTACACCCTTGAGTACGCCGAGGAGGTCACCGAGGTCCCGGCCGAGCTCATCGAGCAGGCCGTGAAGACCTACACGACCCGTATCGACCCGGCCATGGGCAACGGCGGCATCCACTACCAGCTCGCCCCCGACCAGACCGGCCACGCCGTCCAGAACACCCGCGCCCTGCAGCTCATTGCCTGCATCACGGGCAACTCCGACGAGCCTGCCGGCAACCGCGGTTCCTCCAAGGCTGAGGTCGACGGCTGCCCCGGCCGCGCCACGATGCTCTCCACCGACTACGGCGAGGACGCCATCACGTGGGAGGGCCGCGACAAGTCCATCGAGGACCAGATCCCCGAGATCCAGGACTTCGTCCAGTACCTGATCGACAACGACTCGCCCCTGGCCGAGCGTTACGACAACAAGGTTCCCACCGACGAGGAGGCTCGCTGGATCGCCGAGCGCAAGGGCGGTGCGTACCGTCCCTCCACCGCTTGGCCGAACCCCAAGACGAGCTGGGAGCGCAACGCCAAGCAGATCAGCGCCGAGCGCTTCCCGCTGCTGCGCTACTGGAACCGTTGGGCCGACTCCGCCACCATCTGGGACTCCATCAACGAGATCGACACGCCCTACCAGATTCACGCCGGCGTGTGCATGTCGGGCGACTTCATGAACGAGTCCAACCTGACCGAGGCCTGGGAGGCTCTCACCAAGCTCGACTTCTGGGTTGACATCAACCTGTGGAGCTGCCCCAACAACGGCTGCGCCGACGTCGTGTTCCCCTGCCTGCACTGGCTCGAGGTCAACACCACGCGCGTCTCGCAGGGTGCAGGCGGCGTCTTCGGCGCCGGCCAGCGCGCCAAGCAGCCCGAGGGCGAGTGCATCTTCGACCCCGTGTTCGTCGTGCTTCTCTACAAGGCCATGGGCGTGCCGTTCAACAACACCGACCCGGCCTACGACGAGTGGCTCAACCTCAACGTTGAGGACTTCGTCCAGTGCGGCGGCACCGTGTCCTACGAGGAGCAGGAGGCCCGCGTTCTGAAGGCTGCCTGCGACGCTTGGAAGACGCCTGAGTTCCCCGACGGCCCCACCTTCGAGGAGTACGCCGCCAAGTTCCAGGAAGAGGGCTGGTTCGACTGCCGTAAGTACCACCCCGAGCGTTGGGGCACCTACCGTCGCTGGGAGATGGGCTACCGTCGTCAGGAGGGCGGCTACAACCTGTACCCCGCCGTCGACGAGAAGGCCGGCTTCATGACCCCCACCGCCAAGGTGGAGATCTGGTCCACGATCATGGAGTCCTACATCGACGACGAGGACAAGTTCCCGCACTGGCGTGAGCCGCAGAACTCCAAGATCGCCAACCCGGAGTTCTACGACGCAGCCCTGGTCGACCAGATCGGCGAGAACCAGGCCGTTGCCGGCAAGATGGAAGAGAACGAGCACATGATCAACAAGGAAGGCTACAAGGCCGCCCTTGCTGCCAACCCCGAGGCCGCCTTCATCATGACGACCGGTGCCCGTCAGCCTGTCTACTTCCACACCGAGCACCGTCAGCTCCCCTGGTGCCGCGAGCTGTGGCCCTACCCGCGCTTCGAGATGAACCCCGCCGACGCCGCCAAGCTTGGTCTGGAAGAAGGCGACTGGGTGTGGATTGAGACTCCGTGGGGCAAGGTCCGCGAGGTCATCGACCTGTACTACGGCATCAAGGAGGGCACGACCAACGCCAACCACGGCTGGTGGTTCCCCGAGGTCGACACCGCAAGCCACGGCTTCGAGCTTGTCAACATCAACTGCACGCTCGACAAGTACGCCCAGTGCTGGATCTGCGGCGCCTCTCAGATGCGCGGCATCCCCTGCGTGGTGTACAAGGCCACGGCCGAGAACTCGCCCTTCGGCAACCCCGTGCCTTGCGACCCCGACGGCAACCCCGTCATCTGGGAGTCTACTGACCCGCGCCTGAAGGAATGGCTCACGGCTGATCCGTCCGCGGAGGGCATGAACTACTATCGCGCGGGTGTCAACGGCTTGCAGACGAGTAAGTCGCTGATCAAGGAGTAGAGACCGAGTCTCACCCGATCGCGGAGCGGCATCTGCCGCGTTCCGCGAGGCCTCACGTACCACCAGTACGCAGCGGCCTCGCGCGCCTTGCAGCTGCCGCTCCGTCTGAAAGCACGTGGCTTTTTGTCTCACCCGATCGCGGCGGCCCATCTGCCGCGTTCCAGAGAGGCTCATGTACGTCCAGTACACATCGCCTCTCTGCGCCTTGCATATGGGCCGCCGTCTTTACGGAAGGTTTTGATACGACCTGGTGGTCGCCATGCCTCCGTCTACTGGGATGGTTTGATCCATCCTTCCTGCTGAATGACTAAATGAGAGGAGAGGAACCCGCTATGTCTCAGTATGCAGTCGTCACTGACCTGAACCGTTGCACGGGCTGCCTTGCCTGCACTGTCGCCTGCAAGGCTGCCAACGGCGTGCCTGTGGGCAACTTCTGGATCCGCAGCATGCGCGTCGGCCCCGTCACCAAGGAAGAGGGCGGCCAGTTCCCCGACGTCGACATGTACTTCCTGCCGATGCAGTGCCAGCACTGCGCCACTCCCGAGTGCGTCACCGTGTGCCCCACCGGCGCCTCCATCAAGACGGAGAACGGCACCGTGCAGATCGACAAGGAGCAGTGCATTGGTTGCGGCGCCTGCCTTTCTGCCTGCCCCTACGGCGTGCGCTACATCAACGAGGACAGCAACGTCGCCGAGAAGTGCACGCTGTGCTCCCAGCTCGTCGAGCAGGGCGAGCTTCCCGCCTGCGTTGCCCAGTGCGGCGCCCGCGCCCGCTTCTTCGGTGACCTCGACGAGGGCATCGACTCCTTCGAGGGCCCCTGGCGCCCCGAGGCTGCCGGCACCTACGAGGAGCAGCAGGCCGTTCGCGTCAAGATTCGCGACGCCGTGCAGCCCTTCGAGGACGACGATCTGCACCAGCTGCCCGACACGGGCAACGCCCCTTCGAACTACTACATCCTTCGCCATCACTACGGCGACCGTCGCGATCGCGAGTGGAGGAGCTAAACCGCTATGAATTCCCAGGTCTATCTAGCGCTGTATACGCTGGTGACGTGCCTGGGCGCAGGGGTTCTCGGCTTTCAGGGCGCAGCGTGCGTGAGGTGGCGCTCTGAGCGGCTCAACAAGGCGTCGGCGATTGTCGCCGGCGCCTTGGCGCTAGCTGGAATCGCGCTGTTCGCCTTGCGCCTGGGACGCCCCGAGCGTCTGTTCGGTGGTTTTGCCAACCTCACCTCGGGCGTCACGCTTGCCCTGTACGGTGTGGTGCTCTTCGTGGTTGTCTGCGTTACGATGCTCGTGATGTCGAGCCGTACTGAGGACGGAAGCGTCCCCCGTTGGTGCGGCATCGCGGCCATCGTTGCGTCTGTCCTGCTGGTGGCCGGCATGACCTGCGGTGCGGTGCTGTCGGCGAAGCCGGGTGCGGGCCTGTACACCCTCATGGCCCTCTACCTCGGCGCGGCGCTGCTTTTCGGCTCCGCCGCCCACCTGGTGCTGGGTGCGCTGCTCAAGGACGAGGCAGCTTGCAAGACCGGCCGCGCGACTTTGGCCGTGTGCGCCGTGCTTGCCGGCGTGGGTCTTGTCGCCTACCTCGTGTGGTACGGCCTGGACACCCAGGCGGCCGCACAGGCCACGAAGTCGACCTACTCCATGAGCACCCACATGATCGGCGGTGCCAAGCAGGTCGTCGCAACCGACAAGCTCGCCGTGGTGATGTCGGGCGCGCAGGCCGTGCTCTTCTGGGGCGGCTCTGTGGCCTGCGGCATCGTGGCCCCGCTTGCCTGCGGTGTCGCGGCGCTTGTCGTGGGCAAGGGCGACGTGCTCGAGAAGCGCGGCGTGCTTGCTGTCCTGGGCCTTGCGGCTCTTGTGTGCGCACTCGCCGGTGGCTGGTGCCTGCGCCTGTGCCTCGCGACGCTGGTGTAAGCGCCTCGCTCGGGATTTCTTGCAATTCAAGCTTCACTTACAAAAACGGCCGACCCTCAAGCGCGAGGGTCGGCCGTTTTTTGTCGCTGGGTCTCTTTTACGTGTTGCCGCAGGCTTGGGTGGTTACCGTGCTTCTGTCTACGTGTCGAACATTTCCGACTGAAAAATGTAGATGAGTACAAAAAAACGTCCTTATTAATGTAATATTACTCATTAATAAGGACGTGTCTCTGTGTGTGGAGGTAATCATGGAACGGTTCCTCATGAACGAGCTTGTTGCCTGGAAAAACTCGCGGCGTCGCAAACCACTCATTCTCAACGGGGCACGCCAGGTGGGTAAGACCTGGCTTCTCAAGGAGTTCGGCAAAACGCAGTTTGAAAAAACCGCATACGTGAGTCTTGATGCAAACGAGGCGGCCCGTTCCCTCTTTGATGCCAACTTTGACATGGGGAGAATCATCGACGGACTTTCGTTGCTGACGGGCGTGCGTATAGAGCCGTCCTCAACGCTGGTAATTCTCGACGAGATTCAGTCTGCCCCAAAGGCTCTTACGGCGCTGAAGTACTTTTGCGAGGAGGCTTCTGATTACGCGGTCGCTGCAGCGGGCTCCTTGCTGGGTATTTCCGCCATGGAGGGTTCGGGTTATCCCGTCGGAAAGGTGGATACGCTCGACCTGCATCCCATGAGCTTCCGTGAGTTTCTCGATGCAACGGGCGAGCGGATGCTGCGGGAGTTGGTTGATAAAGGCGACCCGACGCTCATCGATGCCTTCAGAGATAGGGAAGCGCTCGCCCTTAAGCGATACTGCGTTGTTGGTGGTATGCCGGCTGTTGTGGATGAGTTTGCGGCGACGGGGGACTATGGGGCTGTCCGTCAAGTTCAAGAGCAGATACTTGAGGACTACGAACGAGACTTTGCCAAGCATATTCCCATGCGTTTGTATCCGAGGGTCCATGAGGTTTGGGACTCCATTCCGGCGCACCTTTCCCATGAGAACAAAAAGTTCGTATTCGGTCGTGTTCGCGAAGGTGCCAGGGCGAAAGACTTCGAAGAATCTATCGTGTGGCTGGAGCAGGCCGGTCTGATACATAGGGTTCATCGTGTAACTAAACCTGGAATGCCGCTCGTTGCTTACGACGACCACAAGGCTTTCAAGGTGTTCCTCTCCGATGTGGGTTTGTTGGGCGCTATGAGTGGGCTTGATTCTGCAAGCATTGTGGACGGCAATGCGGTATTCACCGAGTTCAAGGGTGCAATGACCGAACAATATGTGTGTCAGCAGCTCATTTCAGACTGTGGGATGAGGCCGTTCTACTGGTCGGCAGAGAATTCGTCGGGTGAAATTGACTTTTTGGCGCAGGGAAGCGGAAAGACGTTCGCAATAGAAGTCAAAGCGGAAGAAAACTTACGGGCCAAGAGCCTGAAGGCCTTCAAAGACAAGAACCCCGAAGTCTGCGCCGTGCGTTTTTCGCTCTCGGGGTATCGCGAACAAGATTGGATGCGCAACGTACCCCTCTATACGATTGGTGTGCCGTCTTTGTGGCAGCGATAGCAGGCAAGCGAGGGGTGCGCCTTAGTTCCCCGCCTGCACCACGCGCTCGAGTTCTTTGCGGGAGTGCACGCCGAACTTGGTGTAGACGTGGCTGATGTGGGTGTGCACGGTGGCGTTCGACACGCTGAGGCGCTGCGCGATGGTGGCCGCGTCGAGATCGTCTACCAGCAGGGCGAACACCTCGGCCTCGCGGGCCGTGAGCCCGTGCGAGACGATGAGGCCGCTCAGGCGCTCGCGCTTCTCCTCATCGAGGTCGCGCAGGCTTGTGGGCTGGCTGGCGGCCACGCTGATGACCTTCGCCCCTGCCGTGGGCAGGCACACGATGGTCACGATGAGCATGAGAAAGCCGATGGTCATGGCGACTTTGGGCTTGTCGAGCGGGGCCCATACAAACCACCGCACGACGATGTAAGCCAGCGCCGCGCCTGCGCAGGTCATGGCACGGATGATGCAGAAGGTCCGTGCGTCCTGGTCCTGTGAGTTTCGCGCCGTGCACACGTGGATGACCCAGCACATGAGGTCGGCAAGCAGAAGGCCTACAAAAGTCAGACATACGCCCAGGTCATCGAGATAACCGGCGTTGTTCTCGGGCAAGAACTCAAGCAAGATGGACAGGGCGCATAAGGGTACGCATGCGCGGCAGATGAGGTCGTAGCCGATGGGGCTCTTCCTCGACTGGAATGCCGATGCGCTCAAGGCAAACGCGACGAGCACTGCCAGGCATTGGAGCACGATAACGGATGTGGGCAGCTCCTTGGGCAGGTGGTTGTACTGCCCGGCGTTGTTGAGGGCCCATCCGCCCATGAGGAAGAGGCCCAGGGAGATGGCGCCGTAGCGCCAGGCATCCTTCTGTTTGATGGGCACGAGCGTCAGGCTCTTCTCACCTGGGCGCGACAGGTCGGCGTAGGGCACGCGGGCATCTGCCATGTGGCCCAACGCCAGGGTGGCCACTGGCACGAAACAGATGAGCAGGCATGCGGCGACGCCCGACACGAAGGTGGCGCATACGATGATGGTTGCCGCCACCATGAAGGCGCCCGTGCACGCCACCACCGAGCGGGCGGGGGAGAGGCGCTTGAGGAGACGCGACGCCTGCAGCACGGCGCAGGTCGAAGAGAAGGCCGCCAGCGCGGCGCCGATGCATCCCATGAGCACGGTGAGGCAGGCGCCGAGCATCAAAGGCATGCCGGCACCCTTGACCTCGCCGCCCAGCTCGATGCTGTCGGAGATGGTGCCGGGCAGAGAGAACGCGTCAGGTGCTGCCATGAGCGAAGACCCGACGAGCAGTATGCCGCCTATCACGCCCATGGCGGCATGCACTGCGCCGTAACCCAGCGCCGCCTTTGCATGCGGGTTGGACCTGAAGGCGGCGTTGGCGAGATAGGTCAGCGCGCTTGCCGCAAAGAAGGCCACGGCAGAGCCATCGGCCCCGAAGAGCGCTGCCCCCATGCCCACGCCAAGGGGGGTCAGGAAAAGCGGCGTGTACGTCCACGCCAAGGCGATGCCGATGGCAAGAGAGAACAGCACGAGCCAGCGGCCGTCTTTGGACGCGATCATCTCCATGGAGCTGCGAATGAATGCGGTGGGCTTCACGCCGGCGTTCCCTCCCGGTTTTTGTGTGGGTCAATCGTTGCCTTGTGTGGGTGAGAGCCTCTCATTAAGGGGGGTGAGAGACCTCTGCCGCTCGTGCGGCATTGTACATTGCAAATCTTGCAAATTGAAGAACCACCAGCTAGATATCTCAACAATGAAGTTGAGAAGGGCGCTTCCGCCCAACTTCAACATCGCAAGCGATGCTTTGGACACCTTGGCCGGGCTAATGTGCAAGCCGTCAGATGGGAACGCGCCCAGCGGGGTCACACATCACGTGACCCGCACCCACAGGGAGGGTGCATGCGGGCGTCCCACGTCGAAAAGGATGGATTGAACATGGCTAGTGAGCTCTCCCGCAGGAACTTCATCACCGGCGGCGTCGCGGTTGCAGCCGGTGCTGCCACCGTGGCCGCCAAGGCTGCCCTGGCCGGCGAGGCCGTCGACCCCACGCAGCCTTGGATCCCGGCTTGGGATGAGGAGTGCGACATCGTTGTTGCCGGTTATGGCGCAGCTGGCGTCACGGCCGCCATCAGCGCTTGCGAGCAGGGCATGAAGACCATCGTCCTCGAGAAGAGCCCCATCGAGGACGGCGGCAACTTTGGTTGCTCCACCTCCAACCTGCACGACACCTTCCGCTGCGATCTTGACGAGATCAAGACCAAGGCCAAGCGCATGAGCTTCTACTGCGTGCCCAACGAGGACGCCATCGATCACCTCTGCGACGTCATGGTGCAGGACATGTATCCCTGGCTGACCGACGAGCTCGGCTTCAGCTTCTTCGAGGGCACCCGCGAGGGCACCGCTCGTCACGCCACCGACTCCGCCATCATGTTCTACCGCACTCCCGAGGGACATCCCGGCGCCGGCTATGAGTTCTTCGCCGCTCTCTCTCAGGTCGCCAAGGACAAGGGCGCCGAGGTGCGCCTGGGCTCGCCCATCACGGGCCTCGTGCAGAACCCGCTGACCCGCGAGGTCCTGGGCGTCGAGTACTCCGACGACGGTGGCGCCACCACCAAGACCATCAAGGCCAAGCACGGTGTCATCATGTGCGTCGGCGGTTTTGAGAACAGCAAGATCAAGCAGGCCTGGTACAACCATGCTGGCATCTTCCAGCAGTGCTGGGGCACGCCCTACAACACGGGCGACGGCATCGACATCTGCTCGGCTGCCGGTGCCGCCATGTGGCACCTCGAGGGCTGCGAGTGGAGCGCCTGCGCCTACCGTCTGCCTTCCGAGGAGGTCGGCTGTGCCGTCTCCATGCCTGAGAAGGGCTACGACCCCTACACCACCACGTACTTCTGGGTCAACAAGTACGGCTCGCGTTTCATGAACGAGCAGACCACGATGAACCACAACATCGGCAAGACCCCGCTCACCGACTGGACGCACAACAAGGGCAAGTACCCCAACGCCGACGAGTACCCCAACCTCCCCTTCTGGATGGTCTTCGACCAAAACATGTACGACAAGGTGCAGCTGTACCAGGGCACCGGCTACTGGGGCCTGCTCGACACTTACTGCGCCGTCCAGGGCCTGCAGCCCACTGAGGATTGGAACGATTACGCTCTCGACAAGGGCTGGATCGTCAAGGCTGACACCATCGAGGAGCTTGCCGCCAAGATGCAGGGCGTGAACCCCTCCAACGAGGTTGAGACCTGCGACGCCGAGGGCCTCAAGGCTACCTTCGACGCCTACAACGCTGCCTGCAAGAAGGGCAAGGACGCCGATTTCGAGCGCTCCGCCGACTCCATGCAGGCACTCTCGGAGGAGGGCCCGTACTACGCCATCGAGATGTGCTGCTCCTCGATCAACACGCAGGGTGGCCCTTGGCACGACGGTTACAACCGCACGCTCGACGCTCAGGGCAACGTCATCCCTCGTCTGTACAACTGCGGCGAGTTCGGCTCCATCAACGGTTTCGCCTACCTCATCGGCAACATCTGCGAGGCTCTGACGACCGGTCGTATTGCGGCCCTCGACTGCGCTGCTCTCGACCCGCAGTAAGTCGCGGAACCCCACGCGCGGCGTTGCGCGGAACCTCACGTACGCCCAGTACGTATCGGCTCCGCGCGCCTTGCGCGTGAGAACCCGCGCTTGGGAGGGCGGAACCTCACGCGCGGCGTTGTGCGGAACCTCACGTGCGCCCGGTACGCATCGGCTCCGCGCGCCTTGCGCGTGAGAACCCGCTTTTAGAGGTATGACGACGATGTCCTGCTGAGAAAGGGACAATGGTAACTATGACAACGTATGTTGACGGACTGTACAAGGGTACGGCGCGCGGTATCGGCGGCAAGGTGAACGTCGAGGCCGTCATCGAGGGTGGCCAGCTTGTGGACCTCGTGCTTGCGCGCCTCAAGGAAACGAGCGGCATCGGTCTGGATGCGGGCCCCATCGTGGCACAGAACATCGTGGCTGCGGGTGGCGTCGAGGGCGTTGACGGCCTGGCTGGCTGCACGGTGACCTCCAACGCCATTATCTCGGCTACCGAGCAGGCGCTTGCCGCGGCCGAGGGCGGCTACAACGACGGCACCTTCGCCGGCACCGCTCGCGGTATCGGCGGTCAGGTGAACGTTGAGGCGACCTTCGAGGCTGGCAAGCTGGCCGACTTCAAGCTCACCCGCCTCAAGGAGACGAGCGGCATCGGTCTGGACGCTGGCCCCCTGGTGGCCAACGCCATCCTCGAGGCCGGCACCTACGAGGGCGTTGACGGCATCGCCGGCTGCACGGTGACCTCCAACGCCATCCTCCAGGCTGCCCAGATGGCCTTCGAGGCCGCCTCCGGCGCCAAGGCCTACGAGGACTACCTCGCCGAGCAGGAGAAGGCAAGCAAGTAAGGCGAGCTTGTCGAGCGTTTACTGAATAGATGAGCGATGAAGCAGGGATGCCACGCCGGCACCCCTGCTTTTTTTGCCTTACAGGTGTCTTAAATTCGACCGATACGCGCGCAGCGCACCCTCTCCTACGTCAGACGCAATACGGTTCAGCGTATCGACGAGCTGCGTGCGCTGTTCGGGCAAGCGCCCTGCGAGCTGCACGGGGTTCGATGCGCCCATCAGGGCGATTTGCACGGGGATAGTGAGATTCTCCACCAGTTCACGGATTTCCTGGTATTTCTCGACCTCTTTTTCCTCTGCCCAGGCACCTGCATGAATCTCACTGTAGAGGCGCGAGTTGCGATAGACGGTGAGCATGTTCACGCCGATGAGCCAGGGATGCGTCTGGTTGAACGCCTCGGCGCTTGCCTGCGCCCCTTCCAGGCCACGTCCCCTGCCCGATATGCCTGCCAGGTAGAAGAATGCGTAGCGCATGCCCGCCGCGTCGAGTCTGTGGCACTGTTCCACGATGTCGGCGGGCGTATACCCTTTGTCCATGAAAGCGAGGGCCTGGGCGTCTCCTGACTCCACGCCGATGGTGAGCCCGTCGTAGCCTGCATGCGCCAGCGCCGCCAGCTCGTCGTCGGATTTGAGCGCGACGTCGGTTATGCGCGCGAAGCAGCCGATGCTGTGGCAGCTGGGGAAGTGTTTCTGGATGAGCCCCGCAATCTTGAGGAGTCGGCCCGTCTCGAGGGCGAACGGGTTTGCCCCTGCCAGGAATACTCGGCACTGCTTTGGTTGCGGCAGGTTGAAGAGCCTGGACGCTCCTTTGCGCTGGGGGTTGTGATACCAGGTTTGCGCCTCGACGAGGTCTTGCTCGATGTGTTCGAGTTTCGCCATGCGGAACTTGAAGGGAAGCTCCTCGTAGAGCGTGCAGAACTTGCACCGATGGTGTGTGCATCCGGCCGTTGCCTCAAGTATCAGCGAATCGGCCTCGTAGGGCGGCCTCCATATGGTTCCCGTGTAGTGCATAGTCGCTCCTCCCATGTGCCTGTGCGTGCAATCATCATGGGCGATATGCGACAGTCTTTGAAGTACTGACATTTTTTAGAGTATACAAGGAGGCAATATGGCACGCAGAACCGGTGAAGAGGTGCAACGCTGCCAGGCAATCTCAACCATCCAGCGCATGATTGGCGGCAAGTGGAAAATCGAGATCCTGTTCTACGTGGCATTCCGCGATGTACGCCATTTCGGCCAGCTTCGCCGCTGCATCGGTGGCATATCCGAGTCGACGCTTTCCAAACAGCTCCGCGAGCTTGTAGACGACGGCTTCCTCACCCGCATCGACCACGGCGAGGTTCCGCCCAATGTGGAATACGCCCTCACCCCACGCGGCCAATCCTTCGTCCCCATCCTAAGCGCCATGAAGGAGTGGGGAGAGAAGGAGCTTGGCGCTTAGGGGGCGATGGGGCTTATCCTATGCGCACTCTGCTGCGAGGTATTTGCGGTTGCGGCTGGTGGCGGGGGCGGTTGCCAGGACTTCTCCCGCATCGATGAGCTCGCGTACGGCACGGCGTGTGACGGGCAATGACTTTTCGCCGCGCTCGGCAATCTCATGGATGGTGAGGGGCTCAGGGTACCGCTCGCGCAGGATGTCGAGCACCCAGCCGTCTTTGGTCATCATAAAGTAACGGCCCTGCTCGTCGGCTTTTATCTGCGCGTCGGTCTGCTTCTCCTGTTCCTGTATGTACGCCTTGAGATTCTCCTGCCATTCCGCCATGGGGTCGTATCCTGCCGGATGGAATCCCTTGGCTTTTTCGGCGGCACTTGGCCCAAACCCCGCAGGTGTGAAGCCGTCCTTGTCAATCCATGAAGGAGACCATTCTCCGGTAAAGGCATAGTCGGGCAGGGAGGTTATGCGCGGCGCGTCTTCGGGGATGCGAACCTCGGGTATCTTGATCGGTGGATTCTCCGGAAACGTCACGTTGCCCCATCGGTCGACTTCCGGCGGCCAGATGCTCGGCCGGAAAAGCCGTACGGTAACCTGGTCGGGTGTCACCTTGAAGGACGGTGCGGGAAGTCCCTGGTCGCGCATCTTTTTCGTCATGGTAGGCACGCCGCGTCCGATACCTTCGGTTCCCGTGCCGATCTCGCTGCTAAGGGGAACGTCTCTCATCATGCGCATGAGTGTTGGGTTGCGACAGCGCGAGTTGCCGTCAGAGATGTTCAAAAGGTTTTTCCCACCCCACAGGCCTCCTGGGTTGGTAATTTCAACGTAGTCGTAATAGATGTTGACCCTGACCGGTCCGCCGCGGAATTGGGGGGAGTACTCACGATGAATTACGGCATTTGCGATTGCCTCACGAATGGCGTCCCTGGGTATCTCTGGGATATCTATGCGGCCGACGCCTTGTACGACGCCACAATGTCTCAGGTTTCTCATTACAAATGCAACAGCATCGCACACCATGACGGGGAGCGGCCCCTCGCAAATCAAACGGTCTATGTAGCGGAGATTGGCTTCAATATCGAATGCGGATCCGGGCCAGGCAATGACGTCTATAGAGCAGGTGGGCAAAAACTGCTGGGGGAATTGGCCGAGCGCCACAAGCCCACAGAGGGACAACTTTCCGCTCTTTGAGGTGACGCCGAGCCAGTGTAGTTGTTTGTCAATGGTTGAGATTCCTTCGAGTCTCCTGCCCTTGTTTCGCTCCAGAAATGCTCGAACGAGCTCTCCATCAAGATTCGCCATTGAGGAATCTTCAATTTCCTCGCGCTCTGATGCGCTGGGCGTCATGAGGTTGACCATCTCGAAGACGTCGGTCGTGCTCATCGTGACGTCGTGGTCATCGACGCGATGATAGGCCCCTGTCGGCAGTCCTCGTCCTGTGACGTAGCAGGGTTTGTTCTGCGGTTTGTTTTCCTCGATTCGAATGGCGACGGCTTGCCTGCCGTCGACTTCAACGCGCGCAAGCTCATATGCGGGCGGGTTCGTGAGACGTGCCCCACTGGCTGACCCATCGCCGATGCCGTCTATGAATTGGGCGATGACTTTGTTTGCGTCGAACCCGTCGGGTACGGTGAATCCTGCGTTCTCATCTATGCCAAGCAACAGCAGGCCGCCATTGGTGTTTGCAAAGGCCGATACGCTCGCCCACACGCTTCGTCCCAGTTCGTGCTCACAAGATTTAGCCTCACAGAGTCCGTCATCGGTGCCCTGCTGCCGCATCCTCTTGATGACTGCCGTCACTTCTGCCTGTGTCGGTGCTGCGCATTTCATTCCTGACCTCCAAACACACGCCAGTGCATGCGCTCAGAATACCATGAATGTAAGTGATTGTCACTGACAGTATGTGACTCCTAATCGTCTCCCGAGTTCGACGAGACGTTTTTTGTCAGGGAAAGCGGGGCTCGTGAAACCCCTGGATGCCATCCGAATGCAACGAAACGCCCTTGCCAGGGGAAGCGTGGTTCGTGCGGGCGGGGCGCTCCCAAAGCGCGGCCTCCGCAGTGAAGACAAAGAAAGAGGCATAAGCGCGAAGCGCCCATGCCTCGGGTTTCTGCAGTCTTCGGTACGAGGATACGCCGCGCGTCGGGAGCGCCCCGCCCTCGGTCCTCATTGAGGATGACCCGACCCACGAGGTAGCGTACGGAGCAGGCTTCTTGCGCTGTTGGCTTTGCGTCGGGAACTACCGCCCGTAATGTTGCTGGTATGTACGGGATGTTGGGCTTCACGCAGGCTGACGGCAATTCATTTGCCCTGGTCCCTAGAGCATCTTGGCCCAGTCGCGGGGTCCATAGAGCAGGCGCTCAACCACTACGGTATGGGCGCCTCGATCGGTCGTATAGAAAAGCATGAACTTTCCTACGGGAATCCATCGGTAGCCGCGTTTGGCGAGGTCGAAGTCGCTTACGAGCGGCCTGCCTTCGGGGAATGTAGACAAGTCGTCAACGGCTTCCTCGAATGTGTCGATGAACGTCTTCGCGGCTTTGGTGGAAAGCAGGGTGTCGCGCATGTACGCTGCGGCTTCACGTAAATCTTGATAGGCTGTCTCAGTGACAAGGACATTCCATTCGGATGCTGTCATGAGAACTCCTCGCGCAGCCTTCGAATGGCTTCGGCTGCCGGCATCGTCCTTCCCACTTCAACATCGGCATGCCCGCGTTCGAGCTCCTGAACGAGTTGGGCGCGCCGCGCAAGTGCCTCGTAGGCCTCGATGCTCATAACGGCAAGGTCACCGTCGCCGTTGCGCGTTACGAAAACAGGCGACATCTGCTCGTGACAGGTTCGCGACACCTCGTTGTACTCATTGCGCAACTTCGTGCTCGATATGATGCTTGGCATACTACCTCCTTAGAAAAAAATCTAAAGAGATTCTAACAGAATATCGTTAGCCCTGCAGTGCGTCCGCGCCTCGCGTCCCTTGGATATCCCCCGAACCCAACGAAACGCTTTCCGCCAAGGGAAGCGTCGTTCGTGCGGGGCGCTTCAGAACAGGCAGAGTCAGCCGTGCACTACGCGAGCCAGTCGGAGGGATTGATGGCTGTGCCGCGCTTTGGACGGTAGAGCGACGACATGTCGACGCCTTCATGCTCAAGCAGCTTCACTTTCATGTCAATGCCGCCGCCGAAGCCCGTAAGGCTTCCGTTGGAGCCGACCACACGATGGCAGGGAGCGATGACGCAGAGCGGGTTGCGGCCGACTGCGCCGCCAACGGCCCGTGCCGACTGGCGTTTGCCCGTCTGTGCTTCGATGCGCTTAGCAATGGCCCCGTACGTGGTCGTCTGCCCATAGGGTATGTCGAGCATGCTCTCACGTACAAGCAGCTGGAAAGGGGTGGCCCGTGCCAAAAGGGGCAGTTCTCGCGGATCGGGTTTCTCGCCAGCAAAGTAGCGGTCGAGCCAATCTCGTACCTGGGCAAAAACAGGCAGGTTGTCGCGTGGTGCCATGCTGCCTTTGACGCCATAGCCAAAATAGCGGTCGTTCTCGAACCAGCACCCCACGATCGCCTCGCCATCGCTTGCAATGGTAAGCGGGCCAATGAGGTCAGATTGGTACTGCGTGCAGTAGACCGTCATGTCGAATCCTTTCTACGCATGAGCCATGAGTTTACGCCCGCTTCCGTTTAAGAGAATCATGCAGCGCGGGCCCCTCCCAGAGCACGCCCCCACCTCGCGGTTCTTGGATACCCCCGAACCCAACGAAACGTTTTTCGCCAAGGGAAACGGGGTTCGTGCGGGGCGGGGCGGTCCCAGAGCGCGGCCTGTGCAGTGGGACTGTTTTTCGATATCCCCCGAATTCGACGAAACGCTTTTTTGCCAGGGGAAGTGGAGCCGTGCGGCGCGGATGATTCTCCCAGAGCGCGCTCCCAACTCGCGACCCTTCGATATCCTCCGAACCCAACGAAACGCCTCCCGTCAAGGGAAGCGTGGTTCGTGCGGGGCGGGGCGCTCCCAGAGCGCGGCCTCCGCAGTGAAGGCAAAGAAAGAGGCATAAGCGCGAAGCGCCCATGCCTCGGGTTTCTGCAGTCTTCGATACGAGGATACGCCGCGCGTCGGGAGCGCCCCGCCCCCTCGGCGCACAACCCTACTTCCCTGCCTTCTCCCTGTTGTAGTTGATGAGGCACCCTGCCAGCACAATCTGCCTCTCCTCGGGCGTCATGTCGGCCACGTAGAGCGAGATCTTCTCGACGCGCCCCGTCGCGGCGCGCACCACCCAGCAGGAGATGTCGGCGAGCTCGTTGTTCTCGAGCGCAGCCCTGATGCCCGGCACGTAGAGCCAGTCGCCCACCTCGAAGGTGGGGTCGCCGGCCAGCTGGAAGGGCACCATGCCCCAGTTCATGACGTTGGAGCGGTAGCGCTTCGTGGCAAACTCGCGCACGACGTTTGCCAGGCCGCCGATGACGCGCTGGCAGCTCGCCGCCTGCTCGCGGGCGCTGCCGTCACCGGGCTTCACCGCGTAGATCATGCTGCCGATCTCGACCTCGCCGGCCTGCGGCACGCGTCCCTCGAGCTCAGGGCAGCCGCGCAGCGCGGCGAAGGCCTGCGCCACCTCAGGCGCGACCTTGGAGGGGTCGCCGCCGGCAAGACGCGCCTTCTCCCAGGTGTCCACCGTCTTGGAGCGGCCCACGTAGCCCGGGTCGCGCCTGGAGAGCGTGAACTCGGCCAGGCCCAGGGGGTTCGAGCGGTACGAGCTCGTCTCGCCGGAGGGGATGAGCTCGTCGGTGGTGGTCACGGCGTCCATGATTTTGGAGCACACGCGCACGAGGATGTTGTCGGCCAGGGGCTCCATGGCGGGCCAGTCCTTGATGTTGGGGCCGTACACCAGCTCGCTTTGCGTCTGGGCGTGACCGAACCCCTGGTAGACACGTGCGTCGTAGGAGGTGCGGTCGAAGGTGTAGGCGGGATGCTCGTCCCAGGTGTCCTCGGGCAGGTCGGTGGCGGCCGTCAGCACGCCGCCCGCGGCGGCCGTGGCGGCGATGGAGCGCGCATCCATGAGGGCGACAGCGGCAAGCTGGCCGGCGCCGGGCTTGGAGCCCTCGCGGTTGGGGAAGTTGCGCGTGGTGTGGCGCACGGAAAGGCCGTCGTTGCGGGGCGTGTCGCCGGCGCCGAAGCACGGGCCGCAGAACGCCGTGCGCCAGATGGCGCCTGCCGCCATGAGGTCGAGTGCGGCTCCCAGGCGCGTGAGCTCCATGCACACGGGCTGCGAGGAGGGGTACACCGAGAGCGTGAAGTCGCCGTTGCCGCAGTTCTTGCCCTTGAGGGCGCGGGCTGCGTTCAGGACGCTGCCGAAGTTGCCGCCCGCGCAGCCTGCGATGACGCCCTGCTGCACGTGCAGCTTGCCGTCCCTCACCTTGTCGAGTAGGTGCAGCGTCGCCCTGCCGTCGCCCACCTGCTCGGCCGAGGCCTCGACCTCGTGCAGGATGTCCTCGAGGTTGGCGTTGAGCTCGTCGATCGTGTGGACGCGCGAGGGGTGGAAGGGCAGGGCGATCATGGGGCGCACCTGGGAGAGGTCCACGCGCACGCAGCCCTCGTAGTAGGTGACCTTGCCGGGGCGGAGCTCACGGTAGTCGGCCTCGCGACCGTGTGCGCTCAGGAACTCGCGGGTCTTGTCGTCGGTCACCCAGATGGAAGACAGGCAGGTGGTCTCAGTCGTCATGACGTCGACGCCGTTGCGGAAGTCGCAGTCCATGCTCGCAACGCCCGGGCCCACGAACTCCATGACCTTGTTCTTCACGTAGCCGCGACCGAAGACCGCGCCGATGATGGCCAACGCGATGTCCTGCGGGCCCACGCCGGGCACGGGCGCCCCTTCCAGGTAGACGCACACGACCTCGGGGCGCTTGACGTCGTAGGTGTCGCGCAGCAGCTGCTTGACGAGCTCGCCGCCGCCCTCGCCGATGGCCATGGTGCCCAGGGCGCCGTAGCGGGTGTGCGAGTCGGAGCCCAGGATCATCTTGCCGCAGCCGGCCATCGTCTCGCGCATGTACTGGTGGATGACGGCGATGTGGGCGGGCACGTAGATGCCGCCGTACTTCTTGGCAGCGGAGAGGCCGAAGGCATGGTCGTCCTCGTTGATGGTGCCGCCCACGGCGCACAGCGAGTTGTGGCAGTTCGTGAGCACGTAGGGGATGGGGAACTCGGTGAGGCCCGAGGCGCGCGCCGTCTGGATGATGCCCACGAAGGTGATGTCGTGGCTGGCCATGGCGTCGAAGCGCAGCTTGAGGTGCTCCATGTCGGGTGCGGTGTTGTGCGCCGCCATGATGGAGTACGCCATCGTCTGCGTGCGCGCCTCCTGGGCGTCGAGCGCGCATCCCGTCTGCTCGCTGAAGGCCTGCGCCTCGTCTGCTGCTACAAGCGTGCGCCCGTCGACAAGAAACGCGCCGCCTTCGAAAAGCTCAACTGCCGCCATCGGCTATCCTCCCCATACCTTGTGCGGGTCGGTCCCGCATTGT
>Ga0129308_1001719_pt1 | contig 21308 bp, 17 predicted proteins | sample L827metagenome_FD_94440 | JGI IMG/M metagenome (GOLD analysis project Ga0129308, IMG submission 94440) | Ring-tailed lemur group fecal microbial communities from Wisconsin, USA - L827 metagenome | ecosystem: Host-associated > Mammals > Digestive system > Large intestine > Fecal | place: USA... | reverse complement strand
GGATGCAGTTAAAGTACTGTGGAAGATTAATATTTATGCAGAGAGCGGAATGGGCTGTACCGGCCCGATCATCCGGGTATCTGATGCAAACCTTGCAAAAGCAGAGGAAGAGCTTAAGAAAGCTGGATATATCAATTAATACGGTATAGATACAGGTATCGATTATGAGGTTGCGTATAGAGATTGGGGAATCTCTTTTATGCATACAGAAATTTAGCACTCCAAAGTTCATCAGAGGCGTCGTGGCTAATGGGGAAAGCCACGGCGCCTCTGGTATTTTATTGCTGGCATATTTGCGTGAATGGCAGCCTGAACTGCAGTCCGTAATGGGTATTTTGTTTCTGAGGGCTTGAAGAGAAAAAAGGAATATGATAATATAATAAAGATATGTAAATACGGGAAAAAAACTGCCCTTGTTGGCAGGAAAGTCCCATTACAATAGAAGAATGACTGCCATAAGTGCAGTGCTTAGGAGGAGTAGAAGAGATGAGTAAAGTCAGAACAAGATTTGCACCGAGCCCCACTGGGAGAATGCATGTGGGGAATTTGAGAACCGCCCTCTATGCTTATCTGATTGCCAAGCATGAGAACGGTGATTTTATGCTTAGAATTGAGGATACAGATCAGGAACGTTTTGTTGAGGGAGCGTTGGATATCATTTACCGTACTTTGGAAAAGACTGGCCTTAAACATGACGAGGGACCGGACAAAGACGGAGGATACGGGCCCTATGTACAGAGTGAAAGGAATGCTTCCGGTATTTATTTGAAATATGCTAAACAGCTTATTGAGCAGGGAGATGCATATTATTGTTTCTGTGATAAAGAACGTCTGGAGTCCCTTCGAACTTCCGTTTCTGAGGATGGTACTCAGATTGTAAATTATGACAAGCATTGTCTGCATTTAAGCAAGGAAGAAGTAGAAGCGAACCTTGCGGCAGGGAAACCGTATGTCATTCGTATTAATATGCCGACAGAGGGGACAACCACGTTTCATGATGAAATTTATGGGGATATCACTGTACCGAATGCGGAGCTGGATGATATGATACTGATCAAATCTGACGGATATCCGACGTATAATTTTGCAAATGTTATCGACGATCATTTGATGGGTATTACTCATGTTGTAAGAGGAAACGAATACCTTTCTTCTGCGCCTAAATATAACCGCCTTTATGAGGCGTTTGGGTGGGAAATCCCGGTGTATGTGCATTGCCCGTTGATTACGGATGAGAGCCACAAGAAGTTAAGCAAGCGCTGTGGACATTCCTCTTATGAAGATTTGTTGGAGCAGGGATATGTAAGTGAGGCAATCGTGAATTATGTTGCACTTCTGGGATGGTGCCCGCAGGATAACAGAGAGATTTTTTCTTTGGAGGAGCTGGTAGAAGCATTTGATTATCACCATATGAGTAAATCACCGGCTGTCTTTGATACAACGAAGCTGAAGTGGATGAACGGTGAGTATTTGAAGGCTATGGATTTTGACAGATTCTTTGAGCTGGCTGAGCCGTATATCCGTATGGTTGTCACAAAAGATTTTGATTTGAAGAAGATTGCAGCATTGGTAAAAAGTCGTATTGAGATTCTGCCGGATATCGCTGAGCAGATTGATTTCTTCCAGGAAGTTCCGGAGTATGACTTGACAATGTATTGTCATAAGAAGATGAAAACGAATGAGGAGACTTCTCTTGCTGTTCTGAGCGAAGTTCTGCCACTTTTAGAAAAGCAGGAGGATTACAGTAATGATGCATTGTTTGCACTTCTAAAGGGATATGCGGAGGAAAAAGGCTGTAAGATTGGTTATGTTATGTGGCCGCTTCGTACCGCTGTGTCCGGTAAGCAGAATACGCCCGGTGGAGCCACAGAGATCATGGAGGTGCTGGGGCGCGAAGAGTCGATGGACAGAATCCACAAAGCGATTGAGTTGCTGAATAAATAAGACAGTATAGGAAAGACGGAGTTTAACTTTTGCGGAATCTTGAAGTATATAAGTAGAAGAAAATCCGTCTTTTTGATTGAATGATAAATGTTGAATTGAACTAATAAGGGGATACATATGAGATTAAACAAAGGACAAGAAGAAGCGATTCGCCATGGTACAGGACCTTGTATGGTGTTGGCGCCGCCGGGATCGGGCAAGACATTGATCGTAACGCGGCGCACCAAGTATTTGATTGAAGAGATGAAGATACCGCCGGAAGAGATTCTGGTGATCACGTTTACACGTTATGCGGCCAGAGAGATGAGGGAGCGATTTGGTCGTCTGACTGAGGGGAAGAACTATAAAGTAACGTTTGGCACATTTCACAGTGTGTTTTATGGAATTTTGAAGTGTGCGTACGGAATTAATGGAGGTAATCTTCTCTCGGAGCAGGAACAGTTAAAGCTATTGCGTGATGTATTAAACAAAATGGAGCTCCAGTCTGAGCCGGATGTGCAGGACGAGGAGGAGCTTCTCAGGGAATTGATGCGTGAGATTGGCGTTGTGAAGAATGGCCTTTTGCATTTGCGCGATTTTCACAGTGATTTTTTGAATGATGAAGAATTTCCGGAGCTTTTCCGCGCGTATGAACAGCAGAAGAAGCAGAGAAAGAAGTTTGATTTTGATGACATGTTGGTACAATGTTATGCGTTGTTCCAAAAAAGAGAGGATATTTTACGGAATTGGCAGGAAAAGTTCCGCTATATTCTGATTGACGAGTTTCAGGATATCAACCGGGTACAGTATGAAGTAATCCGTATGTTGGCGGCACCGGAATATAACCTGTTTGTTGTGGGCGATGACGACCAGTCTATCTATGGTTTCCGTGGGGCGAGGCCGGAGCTGATGCTCTATATGAAACAGGAATTTCCGAATATACGAACGATTCCGCTGACGGTGAATTACAGATCGACAGATTCTGTCGTTGCGGCTGCATCCAGAGTCATTTTGCACAATGATTCCCGGTTCTATAAGCGGGTACAGGCTTATAAGCCGAAAGGGGAGAATGTCAGAGTCCAGGAAGTGCTGGATGAGGCTGAAGAAAGCCGGTTCGTTGCGGAAGAAATCACAAAAATGCCGGAGGATACTCCATTTGGAGAGATTGCAGTCCTTTATCGGACGGCCACGCAGGCCAGGATGCTCAGCGAGGCCCTGATCGAAAGGCAGATTCCATTTGAAATGCGGGAGCATATCCCGAATTTTTACGAGCACTTTATCGCGAAAGATATGTTGGCATATATGAAGCTTGCTCAGGGATTTAGGGACCGCCCTCTCTTTTTGCGGGCAGCTAATCGTCCCGTGCGCTATATTAACAGGGAAAGTCTGGCGAAAACGCAGATTACGTTTGAAGAGCTCCGTATTTATTACGAGGATAAGGAGTGGATGCAGGATACCATCGATCAGTTTGAAGTGGATCTGAAGATGTTGGAAAATATGGCACCATATGCGGCGGTACAGTATATTCGCAAAAGAATCGGTTATGATAATTTTCTTAAGGAATATGGCAAGGAAAACGGAATTACCTGGGAACAGCTCATGCAGATTATGGCAGAACTGGAAGAGCGGTGTAAGCCTTACCGGACCGTTGCTGAGTGGGAAGAACATATCAAAGCCTATACGGAGGAACTGGAAAGACAGAAACAGCAGAACGCAGGCCGATCAGCGTTCCATAAGGACAGGGTGCAGCTTATGACGATGCATTCTGCGAAAGGGCTGGAATTTGATACGGTATTTATCATTCATGCGAACGAAGGCCAGGTACCGTATCTAAAAGCCAAGACGACGGAGGAGTTGGAGGAAGAGCGCCGGATGTTCTATGTGGCAATGACACGTGCAAGGGAGCACCTGCTCATTTCCTATGTGACAGAGCGGAATGGAAACGGTATGAAGCCGTCACGTTTTGTCGAGGAACTGCTGGGGAAACCGCGCTAGAGAGAAAACTGTGAAGTCTGGAACAAGTACCGGATAATGGATAATATCTATATAGAAGGGAAGAGGCATTGCCTGCGGCTGTAATTTGCGTGCTACAGCAGCGACAATGCCTTTGTATTGCCCACAAAGTATACCGAGATGACAGTCCATCAGACTGTCGCTCAGGTATGCATGGCAACTAAAAAGTATCCTCCATCTCCTCAAATGCCTGTGTATCCAACCATTCGTCGAACTTGTCCGCAACCATCTCATATTCTTCGTCATCTTCAATATTTTCAAGGTCGTGTTTGCCTTCGCCAGTAGTATCTCTCAGGAAACGGTAAAGCCATACATCTCCATCCACATTCTCTCCGTTCTCATCCATGGGAGAAAGGGCGATGTATTCTTGATTTGCTACGTCAAATGTGACGAGAATCGCGCAGTCAACCTCTTCGTCGTCATCCAGAGTAAGTGTCACAACCTGGCTTTCCAGCATCTGACCGTCTTCTTCGGTATGGTTATGTTGTGCCATGATAAAGATTCTCCTTTCGTTTGATATTACCACTGTAACAGACGGGCAGCGGATTTGCAAGGGGAAAACTATTGACATTGCCGGGAAAACAGATAAAATAAAAGAAAGGCAAGTTCATGGGAGGAAAAGTATGAAAAAGCAGATTTTACCGCTGGTTTTAGTGTTGCTTCTGGCTGCAAGTATGTTTACAGGCTGCAAGAAGAATGTGGGTACCAGCGAGGATAATGCGATAAAAGAAGAAGAGGATTCAGCAGAAGAGAAAGAAGAGTACCATTTTGGATTTAGTTGCATGACAATGGAGAACCCTTACTTTATCACTCTGGAGCAATCGCTCAGACAGGAGATTGAGGCAGATGGGCATACGATGGTGACAAAGGATCCGGCGCTGAATGTCGAGACGCAGATGGAACAGATAGATGAGATGATCGAGGAGGGAATTCAGGCAATATTTCTCTGCCCGGTATCTTGGGATGAGATTACTCCGGCACTTCAGAAGCTGAAGGATGCGGATGTGTGGATTATCAATGTCGATTCAGAGGTCAAAGAGACAGATTATGTAGATGCTTATATAGGGTCAGACAACAAAGAAGCAGGTTATATTTGTGGAAATGACCTGGTGGAGCAGTGCCCGGACGGGGGAAAGATCGTGATTCTGGAATGTCCGGAACAAAATTCGGTAAACGACAGAGTTACCGGGTTTGAGGAGGCGGTCGCCAATAGGGGGTTTGAAATCGTAGCACGAGATGATGTGCAGGGTGATTTGAACCTGGCGCGGGAAAAGGCTGCGGCCATTTTTGAAAAGAACAAAGATATTACGGCTGTGATGTGCGGAAATGATCAGATTGCACTGGGAGCACTTGTGGCGGCGCGGACGGCCGGTCTGAAGGACGTGATGATCTATGGGGTAGATGGATCACCGGATCTTAAGAAAGAGCTGGTGAAAAAGGATACGCTGATTCGGGGAACCAGCGGACAGTCTCCAATCAATATCGGAAAAGTGGCGGCGAAAACGGGAATCGCCATGTTAAATGGTGATGACTATGAAGAAGTGGTTTATGAGGATGTATTCTTTATTAATTCGGAGAATGTAGAGATGTACGGTGTGGATGGTTGGCAGTAATTCTGTAGTGACTGTTTCACCTACAAACAGAATAAAGGGAGATTTCAGGCTCCCGTAAATAATGGTGCATAGGCGGCAGTTAATGTCTGTGCTAAGCGGCAGGAGGCAGAAATATGAAGACAAGCATTGGGTATCCGCTCCCTCAGGGATGTACACTTACAGGAAATACAGCGAATTTTTCTATAGCAGTACCGGAAGGAAAGACATGCGAGCTTTTGTTGTATAGATGCGGAAAAGATGCACCTGATGAGCGCTTTATGCTGGAAGAGGACCCGGTTGCGGGGAATCTGCGGCATATCGCAGTGACTCTGGAGCATCCGGAAAACTATGAATATAGCTATCTGATCGATGGGAAATCCGGCAGGGACGTTTACTGCCGGGAATTCAGTAAGGCGAAGACGGTGGAAGATGAGAGCGGGAGTACACATACAGATTCACGTTACAGAATCGCAGGCTGCACGTTTGAATGGGAAGGTGATGCGCCTCTTCGGATTCCGGAGCATGAAATCGTGGCATACAGTATTCACGTGAGAGGGTTTACAAAACATACTTCCTCTAAAGTTAGGCATAAGGGGACGTTCGCTGGTGTAATAGAAAAACTTGCATATCTCCAGGAGCTGGGCATTAATCAGCTTCATTGTATGCCGGTCTATGAGTTTGAGGATCATCAAAAATATAAGAATTATTGGGGATATGGAGAAGGATATTTCTTTGCGCCTAAGTCCGGTTATGCATCCGGGGATGCGGTGACAGAGATGAAGGAGTTTGTAAGAGCTTTGCATAAGTCAGGAATTGAGCTGATTCTTGAGATGCCGTTTACCGGCGAGACACCACTTGGAAGGATGATCGATTGCCTGAGATTCTGGGTTCTGGAATATCATGTAGACGGTTTTATAGTAAATCCGGTGCTTTTAAGCCCTGAAAGCCTGAAAAGAGATCCTGTACTGGCGCGTACCAAATTATTACAGAAGGATGACACCTTCCAGAATGCTATGCGCCGTTTCCTGAAGGGGGATGAAGGAATGGTGCAGGAGGTGATCTGGCAGCTTCGCAGGCTGGGAGGCGCGGACGGACGGTTTAATTATATCACCAGCCATAATGGTTTTACACTTCGCGATCTGGTTTCTTATGATGGTAAGCACAATGAAGCAAATGGTGAGAATAACCAGGATGGACCGGTCTATAACTATAGCTGGAACTGCGGAGCCGAGGGGCCTTCCAGGAAGAATGCGGTGCAAAAGCTTAGGAAACGCCAGAGCAGGAATGCGTATCTGCTTCTGCTTCTGGCACAGGGAATGCCTTGCCTGCTTGCGGGAGATGAGTTCGGCAATACGCAAAAAGGGAACAACAATGTGTACTGCCAGGATAATCCCATAGCGTGGCTGGATTTTGGCAGGCTACCCAAAGAGCAGGAACTTCACGACTTTGTGAGAGATTTGATAGAGTTCAGGAAAGAACATAAGCTTCTGCATCCGGAACGGGAGATGAGCGGAATTGACCGGACGAGCTGCGGCCTGCCGGATGTATCCTACCATGGCGAGAGTGCATGGCGCGCGCAGGCGGACGTGGCAAGTCGTCAGCTTGGTGTATTTTATCACGATACGGCGAATGGCGAGGAGAATCTGTATGTGGCATATAATATGCACTGGCTTCCGCATAAATTTGCGCTGCCTACGCTTCCAAAGGGGTGTAGGTGGTATGAGTGTATTTCCACGGATGACGGAGTATTAAAAGAACCACGTCCGGTTACGTCAAGGAGAGAGATTGAGCTTCCCGAAAGAACGATACTTGTACTTATAGGAAAATAGGAGGAACTATGAAGGCTTGGCAGCATTTTTGTACGATCACACACCACAAACTTTTAGTTATGAAAGAATGCTTTAAGGTTGGTCTGTATAAGCAGGGACTTCTGCATGACCTTTCTAAGTATTCTCCTTCGGAATTCCTGGTGGGGTGTAAATATTATCAGGGGACGAGGAGTCCGAACAATGCAGAACGCGAAGCGACCGGGCTATCTACGGCATGGCTGCATCACAAGGGCAGGAATAAGCATCATTACGAGTATTGGCTGGATTATAGCCTGACACAGCCCGGAATTGCCGGGATGAAGATGCCGAAAAAATATGTAGTGGAGATGTTCATGGACCGTATTGCGGCATCGAAGATTTATATGAAAGAAGCCTATACAGATGCTTCTCCATTAAACTATTATATGAATGGAAAAGAACTTCAGGTAATTCATGAGGATACAAGAAAGCTGTTGGAGAAGCTGCTTATGATGCTTGCTAAATATGGAGAGAAAAAGACATTTGCTTATATCCGCAATGTGGTTTTAAAGACGGAGGATTATTAGAAATAGAATCGGGAACAGCTATGAGTAAGGAGGATGGCATTATGAGCGAATTACCCCGTGATCCGGTAATGCTTTTGAGTGTGATTAATACGAAATTGAGGGATTTTTATCCGGATTTGGAGAGTTTGTGCCGTGAGCATCAGGTTGAGAAAAATGAATTGATGGAAAAGCTACGCCAGATTGACTATGAGTATGACCGCGAACAAAACCAGTTTGTGTAATGCAGATGAAAATGCGTATGATAGAGAGGGCTAATGGATTATGAATACAGTAGACTGGAATTCAATTAATATACATGGTGAAGTGCCTGGTGAAGAACCTATGCGCCAATATTATTTTATAGCTAAGGCGAGGGAATATGTAAAAGAAAAAGAGAAAATGCTGGGACGTCCACTGACATTTTGTGTCACTACTTTCGGGTGTCAGATGAATGCCCGGGATTCGGAAAAATTAACCGGTATTCTGGAGCAGATTGGGTATACAAAGGAAGAGGAAGAAGAACAGGCGGATTTTATCATTTATAATACCTGCACCGTCCGTGAGAACGCCAATACTAGGGTATACGGAAGGCTGGGTTATCTGGGCAGGCTGAAAAAGTACAATCCGCATATGGTGATCGGACTGTGTGGCTGTATGATGCAGGAGCCGGAAGAAGTGGAAAAGATTCGCAAAAGCTATCGCTTTGTTGATCTGGTATTTGGAACCCACAATATTTATAAATTTGCTGAACTGATCGTGAACCGTTTTGAGTCGGAGAGTATGATCGTCGATGTGTGGAAGGATACGGACCAGATAGTGGAGGATCTGCCGAGCGAGCGTAAATTCTCGTTTAAGTCCGGCGTAAATATCATGTTCGGCTGTAATAATTTCTGCAGCTATTGTATCGTGCCGTATGTAAGAGGGCGTGAGAGGAGCCGCAGCCCGAAGGATATTATCCGCGAGATTGAAGCACTTGCCGCAGATGGTGTAGTGGAAGTCATGCTGCTGGGTCAGAATGTGAATTCTTATGGAAAGACGCTGGAAAAACCGATGACCTTTGCACAGCTTCTTAAGGAGATCGAGAAAATAGAAGGAATTGAGAGAATTCGGTTTATGACTTCCCACCCTAAGGATTTGTCGGATGAACTGATCGAGGTGATGGCGCACTCTAAGAAGATATGCCGGCACCTGCATCTTCCGGTACAGTCGGGGAGCAGTCGGATCTTGGAGAAAATGAATCGGAGATATACGAAGGAGCATTATCTTAATCTGGTGGAAAAATTAAGAGCTGCCGTTCCGGATATTTCCCTTACCACAGATATCATTGTGGGATTTCCGGGTGAGACGGAAGAGGATTTCCGAGAAACGTTGGATGTTGTCAGAAAAGTACGCTATGACAGTGCGTTTACTTTCATTTATTCTAAACGGACCGGGACCCCGGCTGCGGATATGGAGAATCAGGTTCCGGACGATGTGGTGAAAGACAGATTTGACAGACTTCTTGCTGAAGTGCAAAAAATTGCGGCGGAAGTATGTTCCGTGCACGAAGGAAAGGTCGAGGATGTATTGGTCGAGCATGTCAACGAGCAGGATTCTGCACTTGTAACTGGAAGGATGAGTAATAATCTTTTGGTACATTTCCCGGGAGAGGAAAGTATGATCGGAAAAATTGTTCCGGTTCGCCTTACAGAAGCAAAGGGATTTTATTATATGGGCGAATGTGATTTATAAAAATTGTAAAAATTGTCCACACTATGAAGAGATTATCAGCATAGCGAGGACAATTTTTTATGGGTAAGCAAAATAAGACAACGGCAAAGCTCAGCCGGAGAGCCAGTGAAATACTGTTTATATGGACGCTTGGCGGAAGTATATATTATCTTCTGGAAATCGCTTTTAGAGGATTCTCACACTGGAGTATGTTTATACTGGGAGGAAGTGTCCTTTTGTTCTGCACTGTACAGGGACAGGCGATGAGATGGACTGAACCGTTGTGGCTGCAAATTGTACGTGCAGTGTTGTTCGTCACGGCACTTGAATTTGCCACGGGAATCATAGTGAACAAATGGTTAAGACTTGATATCTGGGATTACAGTGATCAGCCACTCAATCTCTGGGGGCAGATTTGTGTACCGTTTATGATCCTTTTTTCCGGCCTGATCGCCATCGCGATCCCTGTTGGAAGCAGTGCGGCACATTTCCTCTACGGCGAGGAAAAACCCCGGTATTTCATACTTTAAGCCCTAATAACAGCTCAAAATAATGAGAAAAAGTATCGTTTCTATTTTGGGGATTCTATGATATAATGTCGATAGACACAGTGGATGGTGTGTGATAAAGAGAGAACTATAAGCAAAAATACGAAAGATGAGGAAATATAGATGCCAGAATTAACCCCGATGATGCAGCAATATTTGAAAACCAAAGAGGAGTACCCTGATTGTATTCTTTTTTACAGATTAGGTGATTTCTACGAGATGTTTTTTGATGATGCGTTGACGGCATCCAAGGAACTTGAGATTACCCTGACTGGAAAAAACTGTGGATTAGAAGAGCGGGCTCCCATGTGCGGAGTCCCTTATCATGCAGTGGACAGTTATTTAAACCGCCTGGTATCAAAGGGGTATAAGGTAGCTATTTGCGAGCAGATGGAAGACCCAAAACTGGCAAAAGGGCTTGTGAAGCGGGATGTGGTGAGAATCGTAACACCTGGAACGAACCTTGACACCCAGGCCCTTGATGAGACCCGGAATAATTATATCATGTGTATTGTTTATATCGCAGATCGCTACGGACTGTCAGTGGCGGACGTGACTACGGGAGAATACCTTGTGACAGAATTGGATTCGGGTACAAGGTTGAAAGATGAATTGTTTAAGTTTATGCCCTCGGAGATCATCTGCAATGAGCCGTTTTATATGAGTGGCATGGATTTGGATGACTTAAAGAATCGTCTCGGAATCGCAGTATATTCTCTGGATGCATGGTACTTTGACGATGCACTGTGCAGGCAGACTCTGGAGGAACATTTTAAGGTGAGAACACTGGACGGTCTGGGGCTTGCGGATTATGACTGCGGTGTCATCGCTTCCGGAGCACTTCTGAAATATCTGGAGGAGACACAGAAGAATGATTTGTCTCACATGAGTACGCTTACCCGGTACACCACCAGCAATTTCATGGTGCTGGACAGCTCGACGAGGCGGAATCTTGAGCTTTGTGAGACATTGCGGGAGAAGCAGAAGAGAGGTTCCCTTCTGTGGGTACTGGATAAGACGAAGACGGCTATGGGCGCGCGTATGCTCCGCAAATACGTGGAACAGCCATTGATTGACAAGGCTTCCATTAGTAAGCGTCTGGATGCGGTAGAAGAATTGAAGGACAACGCCATTTCCCGCGAAGAAATCCGGGAATATCTTGGACCGGTTTATGACCTGGAACGTCTGGTTGGTAAGATTACATACCAGTCGGCGAACCCGAGGGATTTGATCGCGTTGCAGGGTTCTCTGGCTATGCTGCCTTCTATCAAATACATATTGGAAGAAATGAAATCCCAGCTTTTGAAGGAAATCTATGGTGCGATGGATCCGCTGGAAGAATTGAATCGTTTGGTGGAAAATGCGATCACTCCGGAACCGCCTCTTGCCATGAAGGAAGGTGGGATTATAAAGGAAGGGTATAACGAAGAGGTAGACCGCCTGCGTAAAGCCAAATCCGACGGAAAATCATGGCTTGCAGAACTGGAAGAAAAAGAGAGGGAGAAAACGGGGATCAAGAACTTGAGAATCCGCTATAACAAAGTATTTGGCTATTATCTTGAGGTGACCAATTCTTTCAAAAACCTTGTACCGGAATACTATACCAGAAAGCAGACGCTTACCAATGCTGAGCGTTATATTACACCAGAGCTTAAGGAGCTGGAAGATACAATCTTGGGTGCGGAGGACAAGCTTTGTGCTCTTGAATATGAGTTGTACTGCGATGTCAGAAACCGGATCGCAGCTGAAATCACCAGGATTCAGTGTACCGCTGCGGCGGTGGCGGAGCTGGACGTACTTACGTCTTTGGCACTGACAGCAGAACGAAATCAGTATGTGAGGCCGAAGATTAATGAAAAGGGAGTCATTGACATCAAAGATGGACGCCACCCGGTTGTGGAGAAAATGATTCCCGGCGATATGTTTATCGCTAATGATACCTATCTGGATGATAGGAAGAAGCGCATCTCCATTATCACCGGGCCGAATATGGCCGGTAAATCTACTTATATGCGTCAGACAGCCCTTATCGTATTGATGGCGCAGATTGGTTCGTTTGTCCCGGCTTCTTCGGCAAATATCGGGCTGGTAGACCGCATCTTTACCCGGGTGGGAGCCTCTGACGATTTGGCGTCCGGGCAGAGTACGTTTATGGTGGAAATGAATGAAGTGGCGAATATCCTGAGAAATGCGACGGGAAAGAGCCTTCTGATCCTGGATGAGATTGGACGCGGGACCAGTACTTTTGACGGGCTTAGTATCGCCTGGGCTGTGGTGGAGCATATCAGCAACAGTAAACTTCTTGGGGCCAAGACGCTGTTTGCAACCCATTATCATGAGCTTACCGAGCTGGAAGGCAAAATCGACAATGTAAATAATTACTGCATTGCAGTGAAGGAAAAGGGCGATGATATTGTATTCCTTCGGAAAATCGTAAAAGGCGGCGCCGATAAGAGCTACGGCATCCAGGTTGCGAAGCTGGCAGGGGTTCCTGATTCGGTAATCTCAAGAGCGAAAGAGATCGTGGAAGAGCTGATTAATGCAGATATCACCACCAGAGTCAAGGACATTGCCGCACAGGGCAGTCATGAGAAGAAGAAAACGTCCTCAAAACGCCTGGATGAGGTGGATATCGCTCAATTTTCACTGTTTGACACGGTGAAGGATGATGATGTAATCGAGGAGCTGAAAAACCTGGATATCAGCCATATGACGCCAATGGATGCCATGAATGAACTATATAAGCTGCAGAATAAATTAAAGAATCGCTGGTAGCGGTGAAAAGCAGATGAAAAAGGAAAATCCAGATATTAGAAGGGGAAAAACATGCCACATATCGAATTATTGGATCAGATGACAATTGATAAAATTGCAGCAGGGGAAGTGATAGAACGTCCGGCATCGGTTGTAAAGGAGCTGGTGGAAAATGCAATAGATTCTGGCGCGACCGCCATTGTGGTCGAGATAGAAGACGGCGGTATCTCCCTGATGCGCATTAAGGATAATGGCTGCGGAATCGAGAAAGGCGATGTTCGCAATGCGTTTTTGCGCCATTCCACCAGCAAAATACGAAGTGCGGAGGATTTGTTTAAGATTTCTTCCCTGGGGTTTCGCGGCGAAGCGCTTTCCAGTATTGCGGCGGTGGCGCAGGTGGAGATGGTGACAAAACCGGAAGAGGATATCCTTGGGACAAAATATGTGATCGAAGGCGGGAAGGAACGGTATCTGGAAGATACGGGAGCACCAAACGGCACGACTTTCTGGGTCAGACAGCTTTTTTATAATACACCTGCAAGACGGAAATTTCTGCGCACCCCTATGACGGAGGCAAGTCACATATCTGATCTGCTCACCCGTCTGGCACTGTCTCATCCTGAGATTTCTTTTGAATTTATCAATAATGGACAGCAGAGACTGCATACTTCCGGAAATGGAAAGCTGAAGGATGTGATTTACCATGTTTACGGAAGAGACGTAGCAAATGAACTGATCACACTGGATTTTGAACGAGGTGGTGTACATATTACCGGTTTTCTCGGAAAACCGTTGATTTCAAGAGGGAACCGTAATTTTGAAAATTATTTTGTAAATGGAAGATATATCAAAAGCAATATCCTTGCAAAAGCAATTGAGGATGGCTATAAAGATTTTTCTATGCAGCATAAGTATCCTTTTGTTGCATTTCATATCACTATGGATCAGGACATGATAGATATCAATGTTCATCCTACGAAAATGGAACTTCGTTTCCGCAATCAACAGGAAGTCTATAATCTGGTTTACGAAGCGGTGAGTCGCGGACTTCATGAGAAGGAATTGATCCCGGAAGTTGAAGTGCCGGAGCCGCCGAGAGCAAGGCAGGAAGCCTGTGTGATCAGAGAGACAAAACCGATATACGGCGAAAAAGCAGAGCCAGAGTCAGTGGCTGTTCCGAGTAGAACAGATCCACAGAAAATCGATCAGGGCGCTTCTTCGGAGAAGGAAGAGAAGAACCTGGATTATTTTATGAAGAAAATGCGGGAACGTGTGACTTCCTATCATAACCGGAATTCACATGCGGAGGTGCTGGAAAACGGTGAGATTTCTGATCGGGCCGTAAAAGAGAATAAGATTGCGCAGGCAGTTAAGACACGGATTCTGGAAGAAACATCGAACCGGGAAATGGAGAAAAATGAACCCGACAGCTCTCAACAATACGAGAGTCAAAAATCTCGAAATGAACAGCAAAAAACAGAGCGCACTCTGAAAAGTGACGGATTAAAACAACAAAAAACAGAGCGCGATCTAAAATGCGATAATGTAAAAGAAGAAAAAACAGAGCATGCTCTTGGAAATAATCCACATTATCCACAAAATAATCCACAAGCCAGTCAATTAGATTTGTTTGAAGAGAATTTTCTGAAAAAAGATGTTCGGCAAGAGTATAAAATCGTAGGGCAGGTTTTTGATACCTATTGGATTGTTCAGTTTCACGACAGTTTATACATTATAGACCAGCATGCTGCGCATGAGAGGGTTCTTTATGAGAAGACGCTTGCAGGGATGAAAAATAGAGAGTATACTTCCCAGTATATCAGTCCGCCTATTATTCTGAGCTTGTCCATGCAGGAGGAAGAGGTGTTGAAAACCTATGGAAACCGGTTTGCGGCGATAGGGTTTGAAATTGAGCCCTTTGGCGGGGATGAGTATGCGGTGCGGGCCGTACCGGATAATCTGTTTGGGATTGCTAAAAAAGAGCTGCTTTTGGAAATGCTGGATATGTTGTCTGACGGTCTGGCAGGAAATGTGGGATCGGATCTGATTGATGAGAAAATCGCATCTATGTCCTGCAAGGCTGCTGTGAAGGGAAATTCCCGACTTTCTGCAGTAGAAGTTGACGCACTGATCGGGGAGCTTCTTACTCTGGATAACCCGTATCATTGTCCCCATGGCCGCCCTACAATTATAGCGATGACAAAAAGGGAACTGGAAAAGAAATTTAAACGAATTGTTTAAGAAATTTTTGAATGAGGAAGGATTTGCAAAATATGGATAAGTCGAAACGTCCGCTTATTATTCTGACGGGACCGACTGCAGTGGGGAAAACGCGCGCTTCCATTGGACTTGCGAAGGCTGTAAATGGCGAGATCATTTCTGCGGACTCCATGCAGGTTTACAGGTACATGGACATCGGATCGGCGAAGATCCGCCCGGAGGAAATGGAGGGAATCCGGCATTATCTGGTGGATGTGTTGGAGCCGGAGGAAGAGTTTCATGTGGCGCGGTTTCAACAGATGGCATATGAGGCGATGGAACAGATTTATGAAGCGGGAAAGATTCCGATCGTGGTCGGCGGAACCGGATTTTATATTCAGGCGCTGTTGTATCATATTGATTTCTCGGAAGGAGAAGAAGATACCGCTTATCGCAGAGAACTTGAGGTGTTTGCGAAGGAAAATGGTGCCGATGCGCTGCACGAGCGGCTGCGCCTGGTCGATGCGGCCTCTGCCAAAGCCATTCATGCCAATAATATAAAACGAGTGATCCGGGCACTGGAATTCTACCGGCAGACCGGAAAGCCGATCTCACAGCACAATGAGCAGGAAAGGCAGAAGGAATCACCCTATCGTTTTGCGTATTTTGTGCTGAACGATGAAAGACAAAGATTATACGAACGGATTGAAAAACGGGTGGATGTCATGCTGGAGGCAGGACTGGTGGAAGAAGTGGCTGCGCTTATGCAGCGCGGATGCCATAAGGAAATGGTGTCCATGCAGGGGCTGGGATACAAAGAGATTTTGGACTATCTGGCGGGGGAGGCTACCCTTGAGGAGGCAGTTTACAGGCTGAAGAGGGATACCCGGCATTTTGCGAAGCGCCAGATCACCTGGTTCAAACGTGAGAGGGATGTTATCTGGATTCCGAAACAGGATTATGGATACGATGAAGAGAAAATTTTGGATGCCATGCTTGGGCATTTGCGTAAGAAGGAGATTATAGGAAATGGCAGTTGTAACTGAGATGACGGAGAAATTGTATAAAGAAATCGGAATTTCGCCGGAGGTATATGCCTTCGGACAGAAGGTGGAAGGAGAGCTTGCGGGTCGTTTTGAGCAGATTGATCAGATGGCGGAGTTGAACCAGCTCAAAGTCATTTCCGCCATGCAGAAGGCAAGGGTGAATGCAGAATGTTTTAATTACGCTTCGGGTTACGGATACAATGATTTCGGCCGTGACACGCTGGAAGCAGTGTACGCCAATGTGTTTCACACGGAGGATGCGTTGGTCAGGCCGCAGATCACATGTGGTACTCATGCGCTTGCCCTTACTTTGTCGGCGAATCTGCGCCCCGGCGACGAGCTATTATCCATAGCCGGAAAGCCTTATGATACGCTGGAGGAAGTGATCGGAATCCGTCCGTCCAAGGGCTCCCTGGCGGAATACGGAGTTACTTACCGGCAGGTGGACTTAAAAGAAGACGGAAGCTTCGATTACACAGCCATCGCGGAAGCAATCACCGAGAAGACGAAATTGGTCACTATCCAGCGTTCCAAAGGATATCAGACCAGGCCCAGCTTTTCTGTGAAACAGATTGGTAAGGCGATCGCTTTTGTGAAGGAGCAGAAACCCGGACTCATCTGCATGGTAGACAACTGTTACGGTGAATTTGTGGAGGAGCTGGAGCCAAGTGATGTGGGAGCAGATCTTGTGGTCGGTTCTCTGATCAAGAATCCAGGAGGCGGTCTTGCACCAATCGGAGGTTATGTTGCCGGAAAGAAGGAATTGATCGAGCAGTGCGCTTACCGTCTGACTTCTCCGGGGCTGGGGAAGGAAGTGGGCGCATCGCTGGGAGTGATGCAGTCATTTTATCAGGGGTTGTTTCTGGCGCCGACTGTGACCGCAGGGGCACTGAAAGGGGCTGTTTTTGCTGCCAACATTTACGAGAGACTGGGATTTGCAGTGGTGCCAGGCGGTTCGGAGGAGAGACATGATATCATTCAGACGGTAACGCTGGGAAGTGCAGAGGGTGTGATCGCGTTCTGCCGGGGAATTCAGGCGGCCGCGCCGGTTGACAGTTATGTGACACCGGAGCCCTGGGCGATGCCCGGATATGACAGTGATGTGATCATGGCGGCAGGTGCGTTTGTGCAGGGTTCTTCCATTGAGCTAAGTGCGGATGGGCCGATCAAAGAGCCTTATGCGGTTTATTTCCAAGGTGGGCTTACCTGGGAACATGCAAAGCTTGGTATCCTGATGTCACTTCAGAAATTGTATGAGGCAGGAATTGTAAAAGAACTGTAAGAGGAGCCGGAAAGAATGAAGAAACAGGTACTCATAGCGGGCGGCGGTGCGGCCGGAATGATGGCGGCGATCACGGCTGCGGAAAACGGTGCACAGGTGACGGTACTGGAACAAAATGACCGGGTGGGGAAAAAGATTCTCGCCACAGGGAACGGCAGATGTAATTTTACGAATACTGTGCAGGAGCCGGGATGCTACCGCAGCGACAACCCGATGTTTCCCTGGGAAGGCGTGAGCAGATACGATTCCAGACAGGTCATTCGCCGTTTTCTGGATTTGGGGGTTTATTCGAAGAATAAAAACGGGTATGTATATCCATTTTCCGAACAGGCAAGCGCAGTCCTGGACGTGCTCCGCATGGAGATGGAACGCCTGAAGGTGCAGGTGCATACGGATGAGAAGGTGACTGAGGTAAGGAAGAAAGGGAAGAGCTTTCTGGTACATTCTGAGTATCGGGAAGAAACAGAGAAAAAGGGAAAGAATAAAAAGCTGCCGGGAACAGCAGAACAGCATACATGGAAGGCAGATGCCCTGATCCTTGCAAATGGGTCGAAAGCATCCGCGATTCCGGGAAGCGACGGGAGTGGTTATGTGTTGGCCAAATCACTGGGACACCATTTGATCCCCGTGGTTCCGGCCCTGGTTCAGTTAAAATGCCGGGAGGAATTCTATAAGGCGCTTGCGGGAGTCAGAGTGTATGGAAAAGTGTCTTTATATATAGAAGACCAATTGGTGTCTGCTGATACGGGGGAAATACAGCTGGCTGCTTATGGGATCTCGGGAATTCCGGTGTTTCAGGTGAGCCGCTATGCCGCGTCTGGATTAAGAGAGAAGAAAAAGGTACGTGCCGTTTTGGATTTTATGCCAGATTTTGACGATACAGTATTTGACGGATTCTTGGAAAGACGTATCCTGAGTGGCCCCGATAAAAAGATGGAGCATTTTTTTACCGGATTATTCCACAAGAAATTGGCAGTAGTTTTGCTAAAGCGGGCACAGATCCGACCAGAGAGATGTGCCGGTGAACTAAGTGAAAGTGAAAGATACAGGCTTTTGCAGACGGTGAAATATTTTGAGACACAGGTGACGGATACCAATTCATTTGAAAATGCCCAGGTCTGCGCGGGGGGCGTGGATACAAGGGAGATTTCAGTTATGGATATGCAGTCCCTTCTGGTACCCGGTCTATACTTTGCGGGAGAGATTATGGATGTGGATGGAATCTGCGGAGGTTATAATCTGCAGTGGGCCTGGTCCAGCGGTTATCTTGCAGGGAAAGGAGCAACACGATGTTAAGAGTCAGTCAGTTAAAAATAAAAACGGGGCATACAAAGGAGGAGCTTTTTCAAAAGCTTCTTCATGTGCTTTTGGTGCAAAGTCAGGATGTGATGGAATGGAAGATCCGGAAACAGTCATTGGATGCGAGAAAGAAGCCCGATCTGTACTATGTGTACACGATTGATGTGGAAGTGAAGCGGGAAGATGCGGTTATGAAACGTCTGAAAGGAAAGCGCCGGGGCTGTGAAATCGGAATCTGTACAGAGAAGCCTTATGAATTTCCGGATGCCGGGAAAGAACAGTTAAAGAGGCGCCCTGTCATTGTGGGCTGTGGCCCTGCCGGGCTTTTTGCTGCGTATTTCCTTGCAAAAAGTGGCTATGCTCCGCTTATCATTGAGCGGGGGGCTCCGGTAGAAGAGCGTGCAGAGGATGTGGAGGAATTCTGGAGGACCGGAATCTTGAAGCCGGACTCTAATGTGCAGTTTGGAGAAGGCGGTGCGGGAACGTTTTCTGACGGAAAGCTGAACACTCTGGTGAAAGACCCCGAGGGGCGTATAAAACAGGTGCTCGAAATTTTTGTGAGCCTGGGTGCGCCGGAGGAGATTCTATATGTAAATAAACCACACATCGGAACAGATGTTCTGATGTGTGTAATCCGGTCGATGCGTAGGCAGATCATAAGCTGGGGCGGTGAGTTTCGTTTTCATACTACGATGACGGAAATTGAATCTGATGAGACCGGGAGAATCTGCGGACTTTACACGACTTCTGGATATCTGGAGACGGAGGTTCTGATACTCGCGCCGGGACACAGCGCAAGAGATACCTTTGCCATGCTTCATGAAAAAAAGGTCCCCATGGAAAGCAAGGCTTTTGCAGTCGGTGTGCGCGCCGAACATCCGCAGGAGATGATCAATCGTTCCCAGTACGGAGAAGGATACGATCACAGCCTGCCTTCCGCCGCGTACAAGCTTGCGGCAAAGCTGGATAACGGAAGAGGCGTGTATTCCTTTTGCATGTGCCCCGGCGGATATGTAGTGAATGCTTCCTCGGAGGAGGGGCATTTGGCAGTGAACGGTATGAGTTATCATGCCAGAGACGGGAAAAATGCGAACAGTGCTATCGTAGTCACGGTTTCCCCTGAAGACTATGGGACGCAAGGCCCGCTGGCGGGAATCGCTTTTCAGCGGAAACTGGAAAGGGCAGCCTATCTGGCGGGAGGCGGGAAAATCCCGGTACAAAGATATGAGGATTTTGCCGGAAAGGGGACCGGTTCTGAAGAAAGGAATCAGGGCCGAAGCACCTCTTATCTGCCTCAGATAAAGGGGCAATACTGTTTGGCCGATGTCAGGAGTATATTTCCGGAAGAGATTGCCCGGTCTATCGCAGAGGGAATCGAGAAATTTGGTGACAAAATCCGTGGCTTTTCGCATCCTGACACCCTGCTTTTAGGGGTGGAGAGCCGAACCTCATCGCCGGTGAGGATTCTCAGGGGAGAAAATATGGAGAGTGCATTTTGCGGGCTTTACCCTTGCGGAGAGGGGGCCGGGTATGCGGGAGGCATCACGTCTGCGGCGGTGGATGGCATGAAAATTGCCGAGAAGATACGCAGAAAATACGCGCCTTTCGACAAATAGCAATGTACTTTAAGAAAAATTTAATGAGGAAAAAGGCTATACACACTTTTTAAAATGTGATAGAATACACCTAGTTTTAGGATTTATAAAGAGGAGGAGTACAAATGAGAGGAGCCGGCAGTAAGAATTCCTGGGCATTGTTCCTGATGATTTTAACGGGAATTGTTCTGGGAGGTTTTATTGGTATGCTTGCGGAAGGGGTTTCGGCGCTTAGCTGGTTATCCTATGGACAGAGCTTCGGGCTTAGCAGCCCTCTGGTTCTGGATTTGGGAGTGCTTGTGCTTACCTTCGGGCTTAATATTAAGATTACCATCGCAAGTATAGTCGGAATGGTAATATCCATTATCATTTATCGTTTCTTATAGGATATGAGAGTTTTCCATATTTATGGGTCAGCAAATTCTGCAAAAGAAGATGAATCAAAAAAGTACCATGAAAGAGATGTTGGCAGATGAACGCCCATACGAGAAGTGTGAGCGTTTTGGGGCGGGCAGTTTAACCAATATTGAATTGCTTGCCGTTTTGCTGCGTAGCGGCACGCAGGGGATGAATTCTCTGGAGCTTGCCAAAAGACTTTTATACCCGGAGGAGGGGAAATCTTCCGGTATGATGCATTTGCAGAATTGGACGAAGGATGAGTTGATGCGGATTCGCGGGATTGGGAGGGTAAAAGCCATCCAGATACTGTGCCTCTGCGAACTGTCCAAGCGCCTTTCACAGATGGAGGCCAGAAACGGACTGGATTTTGCAAATCCGTCCACAGTAGCAGGATATTATATGGAAGATATGAGACACCGCAGACAGGAGTATATGAAGCTGGTGATGCTCAACACTCGTTCCCGTGTGCTCGGTGAGAGTGAAATTTCCAAGGGAACTGTGAATATGTCGGTGATCTCTCCACGCGAATTATTTGTAGAAGCATTGCAAAAAAATGCGGTATATATTATACTGTTACACAATCATCCGGGGGGAG
>Ga0129308_1001718_pt1 | contig 21321 bp, 24 predicted proteins | sample L827metagenome_FD_94440 | JGI IMG/M metagenome (GOLD analysis project Ga0129308, IMG submission 94440) | Ring-tailed lemur group fecal microbial communities from Wisconsin, USA - L827 metagenome | ecosystem: Host-associated > Mammals > Digestive system > Large intestine > Fecal | place: USA... | reverse complement strand
TTCCATGATTTCTTTTTTTACGTTTTTTAGGATCTAGTTTTTTATCTAGTAACATACCATAATATGTCAATATTGGTAACAAAGCAAATATCAAAAATGTATATCGACTCCCATAACCATCTACATTACCTTCAATATTCCAATGTACAGGTATAACCTCAGGCATTAAGAAAATAATACTTACAAATATAATAGATATTACCCAAACTACAATATCTATAACTCTTTTATTCATCATTGTTTCCTCCATTATCCATAAACTCTAAAAACCAACTCATGATTTCTTGAAAAACAGTCATATTTAAACTATATATAATATTTTGTCCTTGTCTTTCATCTATCACCAATTGACTATTTTTTAAGATTGTTAAGTGATGTGAAATAGAAGGCTTTGATATTTGAAATTCATCTGCTATTTCTCCAGCAGTTAATGGTTTTTCTTTTAATAATTCTAATATTCTTCGTCTTGTTGGATCACCCAATGCTTTAAATACATCTCCCATATTTCCTCCTTATTAGATATTTAGATAATTATCTAAATATCTAATAACATTATATACCTTTATTTATAAAAAGAAAAGAAAAAGAATGAAATTACTCATTCTTTTCAAAATAACTTTTATCTCCTGTTTTTAAATAATAACGATAATTTTCAATAATTTGTTCTAATTCCTGATATGTATTAACTTTAGATAACATATTTTTTATAACTGAAGAAGATTTTAAACCTTTAATATACCAGGGAGCATGACCTCTCATTTGACGAATAGCGCCTTTTTCTCCTTCAACATCTATCAATCTTTTTGCGTGTACTAAACACTGATTTAGCTTTTCATCAGCACTTGGTTCTTCTAATAAACGATTATATTCCACATATTCAACCATTCGTCTGATGACCCAGGGATTACCTAAAGCCGCTCTACCTACCATCACTGCATCACAACCTGTTTCTTCCAACATTCTTTGAGCATCTTCAGGCGTTTTTACATCACCATTTCCAATAACAGGAATATGAACAGCTTCTTTTACTTTTTTGATCCATTGCCAATTAGCATGACCTTCATACATTTGTGAACGAGTTCTACCATGTACAGCAATTGCACTTGCCCCTGCTTTTTCAATAAGTCGAGCAATCTCAACACAGTTGATATGATCAAAATCAATTCCAATTCTTATTTTGACTGTTACCGGTTTATTGACAGCTTCAACAACATTTTTTACGATTTCATAAACCAAATCAGGGTATTGTAATAAATAACTGCCCGCTTTTGCTTTTAAGACCTTATGTACTGGACAACCCATATTAATATCAATAATATCACAGTTAGAATGTTCATCAACAAATTTTGCAGCTTGAACCATGGACTCCACATCACCACCAAATACTTGTATACTTACAGGATGTTCATCTTCATCAATAGTAAGCATTTCAATTGTTTTTTGATTACCATAGCATAATGCTTTATCACTTACCATTTCACTAACAACTAAACCCACACCAAATTCTTTGATGATTTTTCTAAAAGCAACATTAGTAATTCCTGCCATTGGTGCCATAACTATTCTATTTTCTATTTCAACGTTTCCTATTTTCCACATATTTTTCACCATACCATAATATAACATGATTTCTTGATAAAACAAAGACATATTATTGTTATATTATACTTGTAACAAGGTTACAAAATAATAATTAAATAATTTTTTCATTTTCCCCTTGAAAAAGAATGGTTATTCCCTACTCCATTCTTTTTCATCTTTTTTTAAATTGAATGTATAAAATTATATTTTGAGGTAATGCTATATATAGATAACTTACACTTTCCCCTCTATTTTTCCTCCCCTTACAAAAATAGATGTAAGTTATCAATTAGTTATATTCCTAGTATTGGTTGTCCAATAGAGTAAAGACAAGGCCGTCCACCTTGTCTTTATTTTATTTCTTCTAAAATTTCATTTAATTCATCTTCATTAAATGAATAATGTGTATTACAAAAATGACAAGTCATTTCACAGCCATGATCCTCATTGATCATTGCTTGAATTTCTTTACTTCCTACCGTCATTAAAGCTTCTTTCATTTTATCTTTTGAACAATCACATTCAAAGAACAAATCTTGTCTATCCAATATTTCTACATCATCAAATAACATCTTTAATATATCTTCTGGTGTTTTTCCTTCATTGATCAATGAAGAAACTGGTGGAAAACCATTCATTTTATTTTCAATATATTCAATATCTTCTTCCGTAGCATCAGGTAATAATTGAATAATAAATCCCCCACTTGATAATATTTCATTTGTATCATTAACAAGTACACCTACTGATACAACAGAAGGAGTTTGATCAGAAACCATAAAATAATATGAAAAATCATCACCAATTTCACCAGTTTGTAATGGTGAAGTCCCAACAAAAGATTCCTTTAATCCCATATCTCTAATTACTTGAATTGTTCCCTGATTTCCTACAGCCACACCAACAGCTAGTTTACCAGTATCATTATAAGTATAATGGACATGAGGATCACTTACAAAGCCTTTAATTTTACCATCACTATTCGTTGTTGCAATCATTGTACCAATAGGTCCACCACCATTGATCGTTACTGTCATTTTTTCATGATTTTTATTCATAGCTCCCATCATTAAAGTTACTGACATCATTCTTCCAAGGGCTGCACTGGCAGTTGGCCACATATCATGAGAAACTCTTGCTTTTTCTAGTAGATTTGTTGTTTGACATGAAAAAACACGACAATTTTTAGATTTTACAATACCTCTCACTAAATAATCTTTCACATTTATCACCTACCCAAATACAAAATACAATCCTGTTCCAATTAATGGTAATATCATACATAAAACAATAAACCATATAAAAAACTTTCTCATATTTTCCCTCCTAAAGAAATAAGCACCTTAAGTGCTTATTTCATTTCATCTAATAAATCATCTTCTCCATCATCTTTTAATGAAGTTTCTGTTAAAGAATCTAAGATTGAAGTATCTACATTATTTTCATCAAATCCTTCTAACATCTTACCATTCTTATATAATTCTTCAATTTGTTCACCATTTAAAGTTTCATGTTCTAATAATGCATTCGCAATCAACTCTAATTTTTCTTTATTTTCAGTAATGATCTTTGTACATTCACTATAACATTCATCAATAATAGCTCGTACTTGCTGATCAATTTCATAAGCAATTTGTCCTGAATGAGTATTGCTTGTTGAAGAATAATCTCTTCCTAAAAAGACAGCATCATGTCCTGAATCATATTTGATTGGTCCTAAATCAGACATACCTAATTCAGTTACCATCATTCTTGCTATTCTTGTAGCCTGTTCAATATCGTTATGAGCACCTGATGAAATATCACCAAAGAAAACTTCTTCAGCAACTCTACCACCCATATATCCTGTAATACTTGCTTTTAACTGAGTCTTAGTTTGGAAATAAGTTTCTTCTTTTGGGGTCATTAAATTATAACCACCAGCTTGTCCACGAGGAACGATTGTGACTTTTTGAACTTTGTTCGCATCTTCTAATGTTAAACCTATAATAGCGTGTCCAGCTTCATGATAAGCAACTAATTTTCTTTCTTTTTCAGTATATTTTCTTGATTTTTTAGCAGGTCCGCCAATAACTCTATCAATTGCTTCATCAACATCATCAAGAGTAATCAATGAATGATTTTCTCTAACTGCAAGTAAAGCAGCTTCATTTAAAACATTAGCAAGTTCTGCTCCAGAGAAACCAGGTGTTCTTTGAGCAATGTTATCAAAATTAACATCAGGAGCAAATTTTTTGTTTCTTGCATGAACTCGTAAGATTTGTGCTCTTGCTTTTTTATCAGGATTAGCAACCATGATTTGTCTATCAAAACGTCCTGGACGAAGTAAAGCAGGGTCTAAAACATCTGCACGGTTAGTAGCAGCTAAAATAATAATTCCTTCATTACCACTAAATCCGTCCATTTCAACAAGTAATTGGTTCAATGTTTGTTCACGTTCATCATGTCCGCCACCAACACCTGTACCTCTTTGACGACCTACAGCATCAATTTCATCTATAAAAATCAAACATGGTGCATTTTGTTTTGCTTTTTTGAACATATCTCTTACACGACCAGCACCAACACCAACGAACATTTCTACGAATTCTGAACCAGAAATTGAATAGAAAGGAACATTAGCTTCCCCAGCAACTGCTCTTGCAAGTAAAGTTTTACCTGTACCTGGAGGCCCTACTAATAAGACACCTCTAGGAATTTTCGCACCCATATTTTCAAATTTCTTTGGTGCTTTTAAGAATTCAACTAATTCTGTTAATTCTTCTTTTTCTTCATCAGCACCAGCAACATCTGTAAATCTTGTTTTTTGATTTTTTTCAAGTTTTGCACGAGAATTACCAAATTCAAATGCTTTTGCATTTCCACCAGCACTACCATTGATAGATTTCATCACAAAGAACATTGCACCAATAAGTAATACATAAGGGGCAAAGTTCAATATGACAGTCCAAACCATATTAGATTCTGCTGAATCTTCTACTGTTGTTGTAATCTTTTTATCTTGTAAAACTTGCATTAAGGTATCAATTTCTTGACTTGTTTGTGGAAGATTTGTTTTAAATGTATAAGAAGTTTCTTTACCATTTACTTTTTTCTTATAAACTCCTTGTACTTTTGTTACATATTTATCTGGTGTAACAACCACTTTTTCAACTGTTTCATTTTCAAGAATTGTCATAAATTTATTGTAATTAACTTCACTGCTTTGTCCCCTACTTAAAAGAGGAACTAAAGAAGTTAAAACCAATAAAACGACAATCCAAGGCAATATTGCCTTCATCAATGTTTTATTCTTATTATTCATACGTTCTCCTTTTTACATATAGACTTCTTCTTTTAGGATACCCACATATGGTAGGTTTCTATACTTTTCATCATAATCTAATCCAAAACCTACAACAAATGCTGTGGGAATGACATATCCAACATATTTAGCTTCAATTGGTAATAGTCTACCTTCTTTTTTATCAAGCATAGTTGCAATTTCAACACTTTTAGCTCCACGTTCTAAAAGCATTGATCTCACTGTTGTCAAAGTTTTTCCAGTATCCAATATATCTTCTACTAATAAAATATCTTTTCCTTTAACATCTTGATCCAAATCTTTTTTTATCGCCACTGATCCAGAATGAGTTCCTTCATAACTGCTTACATCCATATAATCAAAAGTAACATCTAAATCAATATATTTAGAAAGTTCAGCAAGAAAAGGAACAGATCCCTTCAACAACCCTACTAAAATAAGATCTTTATCATGATAATCATTCATGATGGCCTTTGCTAGTTCCTTGCATTTTTGTGTAATTTCTTCTTGAGTATATAAAATCTCCTTTATGTCCTTATGCATTGTTTATCCTCCTCATATGTTTTCCTATTTTATCACAAAAACATTTGGTTTTGTAGTCAAATAATCAATGTTTTTTGCAATATGTGGAACTAAAATGATTGTTTGGTTCTTATTTAGCACAACTGGCCATGTTTTTCTTTTTAATGCCGGTATTTTAGCATTGATAAATAGCCTTGAAAGTTTTTTGGTACCACTACTTGTCATAATGCTATCACCTTCCTGCATTGTTCTAATGGTGATTGGATAGTCATCTTTGCTGAGATAAACTCCTTCATTGATGTGTCCAGTTTCTAATAAATGAAAATGTTCACAGCCAAATAATACAAATTCATTAAATACATAATGATAACCTTTGATTTTAGCCTTATCAATGATATAGATATTATCGTATTCTTTTATGAACAGATAATTAACTGGAAGATTCATTTGAATATTTGGTTTAACACTATGAATTTGATGTTTGATTTCTTTAATCAAAGATGAAGAAATCAGTTGCGGATGCATAACATCTTTTAAAATCAAATATAAAAACATATTTCTTAATTCTTTAGGAATATAGTAATAATAAATTTGTCCATCTTCTTTATAAAGTAAATAATACGGCTCTACTTTCTTTTCTTCTTCAGTAATTCTCTTATTATGTTCATGAGCTTTTCTTAATAATGCTTCCTTATCTTCTCTGCTATATTCATTTAAAATCGTATTCCTTACCTTATCTCTCGTAAAATCAGTTTGAAAATTCGTATAATCATCATGATAGTCAATCTTATTTTTTGCACAATAATCAAGAATATCTTCCTTATAAACATCTCTAAAGGGTCTTAGTATTTTCATCTTTTTGACCATGGACTCTTTTTTTATTCCAAGATAATGAGTTGTATTATGTTTATTTAATTGCATATAGATCGTTTCCAAATGATCATCTAAATGATGTCCTAAAATAACTCCATCACAATGATAATGATCATAAATTTCACGATAAAAAGAATAACGCAAATCTCTTGCACGATCTTGAAAATTACCAGTTTCATAATCATCTTTATGAAATTGCTTATAATAAAAAGGTAAGCCATATTCAGCACAATAATCAGAAACGACTTCATAATCTATATCCGTGTCATGACGATAATTATAATTCACATGAGCCACTAACAAAGAGTAACCTCTTTTTCTTAAATTATCTAATAAAGCCATGGAATCACACCCACCAGATACACCAATGACATATCGTCCTTTTATATTTAAGATACTTTCATCAATATTCACATTCATCACCTTAATCATTATAGCATACAAAAAGAGAGAATATAACTCAAGATGACTATAAATCAAAGATAAATTTATAAATCATTAAAGCCATATTTTTCTTTGGTTATTTCAGTATATAAATAAAACTCATATTCTTTGACATACATATCATATAATCGATCTAAATCACTAGATTTTAAAATACCCGCTTCAATAAGTTTATGAGTTTTATCCATTCTTAGATCAATATTATCTTTCCTTTCAAGAATAGTATATGCATAATCACTATAAGGTTGTAATTGAGAAGAATCAATGATCATTAATTTCATTTTTAGACTATTTTCAATATCTACTATTTCTTTTAATAATTTTAATTTTTGTTCGTTCAACTCATCTTCTTCTCTTTTATACATATGGGTTACCTCTTTTGATTCTTCATTTTATAGTCATAATTTTATTATATGTACACATTAAATACAAGTGTAAATGACATTATAATTTAAGTGTATATTATATATTAGTTTTCTAATAATATAAGTATTAGAAAGAGGTGTAAACCGTAATGGCGTTTAAAGTAGAAAAGAAGGAATATGTAAACAGAACTTTTAGGATAGAAAAAAAGTTAGTTGATCAATTATATAAAATATGTGCTGATAAAAACATTTCATTAAATAAATTAGTCGTTCAATGCATTCGTTATGCATTAGATAATCTTGAAGAAGATAAATAGAAAAAGGGATTTCATTCCCTTTTTTATCTTTGTTTAACAACTTTTAATACAATTAAACTTAAATCATCATTAATATCGTTTTCTAAAGCTCTATTCATAAGAAAAGTCGCTATTTCTTGAGGGTGATCATCTTCAAAGAAAAGCTTAGAATCGTTTAATAAATGAATGAATGGTTGATTAAATCCATCAGTCACCATAAATAATAAGTCGTTTTCCATTAATGTTGTCTTTTGAATTGATAATTCTAATGGTGATACAATTCCCATTGGTAAAGATTTTGCCTCTATTTCTATAATCTCATTTTTTCTAAGTATATATGTTGGACATGATCCATATTTTACAATCGTTGATGAAGCATTTGATAAATCTATTGCAATCATATCTAAAGTGGTAAACATATCATTACGATTTTTTATCCTTAATAAAGCATTAACTGATTGAATTGCTGAATTTAAAGAAACTCCATTACTGATGAGCTGTTTTATAATATTTAATGTCAGCTTTGAATCTTCATTTGCTTTTCTTCCTTGACCCATACCATCACTTAAAGCAAAATATTGATAACTTGGCATATGAAATAATGAATAGCTATCACCACAAACAAGCGGATCTTTAGAAAACTGTGAAACGCCATATTGAATACTATAACGTGTACAGTGTTTAGCAAGTATATATGTATAACCTAACTGATGCATAGGTTCTTTGATTGTTTGTATTTCTAGATTTTCATTTAAATATGTTTCTAATAATGGAATCATTTCTTGAATGATTTCCTGTTTACAAGTATTGTACATACCTATTTCAATATAATATGTAGATTGTGACTCATAGTATTTTTTCAAATATTCAATATCAAAATGATAACCTTTTAAATGTTCAATGATATGTCTTTCTTCTATTTTACCAATCTGTAATTTATGGGAGAAATTGGAAAAGACATCAGAAAGCAAAGAGAATTGACGATAAAGCTCTTTTTTCATTGATTGGTATTCACTTCTAATACGCTGTATCTTTTCATAATCCTTTTTATATGTTTTCACTAAGTCTATATAAAGTTCTGGTTCTAAACAATAATTTTCGATAAAAGTACGATCTTCTTTTCCTAAATCATCTCTAAGACCTTTATTCATCAGTTTCACTAAACGATTGGGTCCATATTTTTGATTAAAACAGTTATCATGGCTTGAACAGTCTTTACATAAATCTTCATATATGTATCCTACGTACTCATAAATATGTGAATTGAGGGAGGTTTCATTGAATAACGTAGTCATTGAATGAAAAAGCTCGGTAAAAGAATCTATTTGTTTAATAAGCTGATTTTGTAAAGTTGTATCTTCAAATGAGTCAGAAATGACTTTTTTGTTTTTATTCTCTAGGGGAAGGAGCATAAAAACAATAACTGAAGATACGATCATCAAGCCATGATAAGTATAAGAAAATTCAATAAAAAAAGGAAGTATGAGGTGCGAGCATAAATATAATGATGCAATCATAAGTTTTGTACGTGCTTCAATCATGTAAAAAACGAATAAAGGGAGTATGAGTGAAATTACATCACTTTGATAGTGTAAATTACTAAAAAGCATAATTAAAGACACATAAAAAACAGAAGGCATAACATCATCAATACCTAAATAAAAGATCGTTATGAGTATATAGAGTCTAATGAGAGTAAAGGTTATTAATGACGAGTAAGGGAGTAATGAGCTTATCGCTATAAGCATCACTATATTTAATGCTCTTATTCTTTGATGGGTCAATAAATGATTTCCATGTATAACAAGTGGTGGTAAAAGCGAAATCACTTTTATATTGGTATAAGTTAAAAATGTAGAGAGTAAAGTTACATAAATATTTTGAGTTAAATAATAATAAACTGCACTGATTATACATATCATGTAAGGTAAATGATTTAAGCGTATGTATTTAATTCTTAAACAAATTTCTAAAATCAAAAATAAACCAAGACTTACAAAAAATGCATCATATGATGTATGAAACACAAAATAACTTATAACAAGTCCAATAAAATAACCAGCTATTTCTTGATAACCACATTGAAAACATAGAAAAAATAAAGGTAAAGCAAACATCATTGAATTGTCAAATATTTCTAATGATGAGAATAACAATGATAAAAGTGTCATATATACAAAACGTTGTATTTTTAAATGACTGACTTCTTTTTGTTCTAATAATAATTCCATACTTTCACCTCACAGCTATATTATAGCCAAGTGATCATGAATTATTTGTCATATTTATTGGTATATGAAAAAAAATCAATCTTTTTAAAAATTGATTTTTTTATTTAAATTCAAAATAGAACAATACACCTTTTCTTGTGTTTTTAGCACCATATTTCATACCATGAAGTTCTAATGCTGCTCTACATATTGATAATCCTAAACCAGTGCCTTGATCATTTCTTGATTTATTAGTTTTATGAAAAGCTAACCATACTTTTTTGAGTTCATCTTCTGGAATATGACTACCTTCATTTTCAACATAGAAACCAACATCATTGATTGTAATATAGATATGTCCATTTTCATGAGTATATCTAATAGCATTAGCAATTAAATTCGTAATGACCATTTCCATTTTTTGATAATCAGCTTGTAAAATGCATGAATGGAAGTCTTTTTCGATCATAATCTTTTTTTGTTGAATATGATACATCATTGTTTCTAAAGTATCTTCACATAATTTAACAAGATCGACTTCGCTCATATCTAATGAAATATTTTTTGATTCTAATTTTGATAAATCTAACATAGCTAAAACTAATTGATTAATTTTTCTTGTTTCTTGTTGAATAATATCGATATATTCATTTCTTTTATCTTCGTCTTGTTCTATTTCTATCAATTCACTAAAACCATTAATGATCCCTAGTGGTGTCTTGATTTCATGAGTAAAATTAGATACAAATTCTTTTCTCAAATCCTCTAGTTGTTTAACATGATCAATTTCTAAATGTAAGTTATTAATCGTTTTTTCTAATTCACTGCTCATGGAGTTAATACTACGAGCCAAGCTACCAATTTCATCATGACGATTAGATTTTAAACGATGATGAAAGTCTTTTTGAGTAATTGCCTGAGCTGTCTGTTCTATTTTTCTTATTGGTTTAATTATGAAATAAGCTAGACCTATACAAATAAGTCCCATTAATAAAACTGTTAAAGAATAAGTTGTAATATTATCAATAATAAATTGTCTTGTGGCTTCTAAATAAAGATGATTATATTGTTGTGTAATAAAGCAATATCCTTCTATTCCTTGATTTTCTAATTCTACAAGATCCGTTGCTGTCTGGTTTGATTCCTTAATACTATACCAGTCTACAAATTTACACATTGTCGTTGAATAAGAAAGATTAGAATTTTCTGGATCTTCAATTAAATCTAATAAATAATATGATGAATAACTTGTATTCATAAAATTATTACCTTGATCAATAAATGCATTAAAATTATTTTCAATTTCTTCTTCTAAATTTTTATGCATTGATGAATAGTCATAAATAACGACCTTTTCTTTAACAATTTCACCATTTAAACCATCATATAAACTATTACTGATCACATTTTCTATTTCATAAAGCATTAAATAATCTAAATCTTCAAAATACCCTAAAGGTCCTTCATATGTTTTTGTTTTACCTTTAAGCTTAGTATTAAGATAAATTTTTGTATTATCTACATAGAGTTCTTTTATTTGGATTTTATAGAAAGTCGATATTTCTTCTTGATCCGATGTACTTCCAGTAAATACTATTTTTATTTTTACATCTTGATCTGTGTGGTTAAGAAGATAATTTTCTAATGAATGTAAAGCTTCTTCATGTAATGTTTCGATATTAAAATAAATCGGCTCTTTTGTGTCATTATCAAATTCTCTTAAAATATGAATAGCTGGGTTTTTATATTCAGCACGAGAAATATCAATGATATTTCCTTCTTTATCAACAAGACATTTCATTTTTGAAGAATCATCTAAAAAAGAATCATATGTTGCTAGAAAGGAATCACTGGACATTCTATTCACTTTTGTCGTATATTCTTCGATATAAGATTTTTCTAATTTTTCTAATAGTCTTGCATTCGTTGAGGCATCACTTTGAAGTGTATTATTAACATATCGGTCAACACCTAAACGTATTTCATTTCCCAATATAATAACAAATGCTACAAAAATCATGAAAGCTATTTTAACAATCAAACTTAAATTTTTAGTTCTCATAGCTTATCCTTTCTCATGGAACATATAACCTGATTTCACAATTGTTTGAATATATGGTGAAGCCTCTTTCAATTTCTTTCTTAATTTTTTTATATATGTATCAACGATACGTTGATCGCCATAGTAATCATATCCCCAAATTTGATCTAATAATTCTGTCCTAGTGATGACTTTTCTTTTATTTTTCATAAAATAAACTAATAAATAATATTCCTTATGTGATAAAGAAATCAATTCACCATTCACTTTCACTTCATGAGTATCTTCGTTGACTTCAATAATTCCTTCTTTTAATTCTTTGTCACCGTTCATTCTTCTTAATAAAGCATTACACTTTGCATACAAAAGAGAAGGCGTAAAAGGCTTAGATATAAAATCATCGCCACCTAAATCATATCCTTTTAATTTATTTTCTTCTTCACTCAATGCACTAATAAATAAGATTGGAATATTACTTTTTTGTCTTATCAATTTACATACTTCATAACCATCAATGCCAGGCATCATAATATCTAATAAAACAATATCAAAACTATCATCTAATTTAGATAATGCTTCATATCCATCACTAGCTTCTATGACCTCAGCGTTTTGTTTTTTAAAATATTCTACAATAAAAACTCTGACCAGCTTTTCATCTTCTACTAATAAAACTTTCATGCTTAACCACCTCGTTCTTATTATAATATAAATATATGAAAAAGATATGAAAAGAATAGCTGATTTCTCAACTATTCTAAATCCAAATCATCTAAAACTGCTTTTAAAGCTTTTGCAGAACTTTGTAATTTCTCATTTTCTTCATTATTCAAGAAAATATCTACAACCATTTCTACCCCTTCTTGACCTATGACTGTAGGAATACTTAAACATAGATCATTCAAACCAAACTCGCCGTTCATTAAACTAGATACCGGTAAAACAGCGTGTTCATTTTTCACGATTGCTTCAGCAATTCTTCTTACAGCTACAGCAACTCCATAATAAGTTGCACCTTTTCTTTCAATGATTTCATAGGCACTGTCACGAACTTCTTTATAAAGTTTATCCATCGCTTCTTGATGTTTAAAATGACCTCTGAGTTCACAAAAATGATTGATATGAATACCTGATACTTGTGCTCCTGACCAAACAGCTAATTCACTGTCACCATGTTCACCAATAATATAAGCATGAACGTTACGACTATCCACTTGTAAATGTTGTCCTAAAACATATTTTAATCTTGCTGTATCTAATACTGTTCCAGAGCCGATAACTCTTGAAGCAGGAAAACCTGATAATTTTAAAGCAACGTATGTTAAAATATCTACTGGATTAGAAACAATCAATAATATTCCTTCACAATTTCTCTTTTTAATTTCTGGAATAATACTCTTAAATATTGCAACATTCTTTTTCACTAGATCTAATCGTGTTTCGTTAGGTTTTTGATTAGCCCCTGCTGTTATAACTATTAACCCAGCATCTACAATATCATCATAATCACCAGCATAAATTTTCATTGGTGTTGAATATGCACTACCATGACTTAGATCCATCGCCTCTCCTATTGCTTTTTGTTTATTTGCATCTATTAAAACCATTTCTGAAAACATTCCACTTTGAATAAGACTAAATGCTGATGTAGCTCCTACAAAGCCACACCCAATAACTGCAACCTTTTGTATATTTGCCATTATAATCTCCTCACTTTCACATACAGTATAATCTTTTTTCTATTGTTTTCAATGATTATGCTCAAAAAAAGATATGTCACAAAATTCTGACATATCCTTCATCATCATAAAAATAAGATTCACTAAACTTTTCAAATCCTAGCTTTTTTAATAAATGTAATGATCGAGTGTTATTTTTATAAACATAACAAATGACCTTTTCAAAATGATATATTTCTTTCATATATTCTAAAAAAAATGTAATCATTTCACTTGCATATCCTTTACCCCAATAATCACTATCAAATGTATAACCTAAAACAAATGATCGTGATTTATCTATTTCTACAAATAGATCACCAATCAATTTATTATTTTCTTTTAAAATAATTGCGAATTGATAATTTCCTCTTTCTTCAATATTTTGATGTTTTAGACAGTAATGAATACGTTTTTTCGCATCTCTATAACTATATTTATTCCATGTTTGATACTTTGCAACTTCTTTTTTATTACGATATTCACTTAAACGCTGAGCATCATCAAGAGTAAAATGTCTTAAATAAAGCCTTGGGGTTTCTAATATCATTTTATTTCTCCTCTAAATGATAATATATAAATAACATTCTATCTTTCCCATTCATATCTTTAATAATTTTATATGGACAATCCGGAAAATAATAACTCAATGCTTCTTCCATTAATTGACGTTGGTCAAAGCCCATTTCAAAAGCGAGTAATGCACGATCTTTTAAAACTAATTTTGCTTTTTCAAATATTTTTCGATAAAAGTATAGACCATCACTTCCACCAAATAAGGCAACATGAGGTTCATTATCTTTGACAACGTTCTCTATTTCCTGGGAAATAGGAATATATGGTGGATTAGATACAAAGATGTCAACTTTTATATTTCTTTCAATCAATGGTTCTAACATATCACCTTGATAGAAATCTACTTTAGCTCCTAATTCTTGAGCATTTTGTTTTGCAACTTCTAAAGCTTCTTCACTAATATCGGTTGCTGTAACATTGAGTTTTGCTTCTTCCAATGCGAGTGAAATCGCAATTGCTCCAGAGCCTGTACCAACATCACATAAATCAATAGTTTCATAATCTTCAAAATAATCATCAATATGATAAAGAATATTTTCTACCAGCTCTTCTGTTTCATAGCGAGGAATTAAGACATTTTCATTAACAATAAAATCTCTTGAGAAAAAAGTTTCTTTTCCTTTGATATATTGGATAGGTTCACCAGCCAAGTATCTTTTCATACCTTTTTGAAATTCATTATATAACTGTTCATCAACTTCTTCGTCCATCATTAAATATAGTTGATGAGGTTCTTTATTTGCAAGATGATAAAATAATACTTTTGGTACATTGGAATCTTTTTGTTTTTCATCAAGGCTTCTTTCAGCCTCTTTGATAAGTTGTCTTACTGTAACCATTATTCCTCACCTAATAGTTTAAGTCTTTGATCTTCGTTGATCAAAGCTTCAATAATATCTTCAAGTTTTCCTTCCATGATACGATCTAATTGTTGGATCGTTAATCCAATACGATGGTCTGTGACACGATTTTGTGGATAGTTATATGTTCTTATTTTTTCAGCTCTATCTCCTGTACCAATTTTATTTTTACGTTCGCTTCCTAACGCTTCTTCTTGTTCACGTAATTTCATTTCATAAAGTTTTGTACGCATTGCACGCATTGCTTTATCTTTATTATCATGCTGACTACGACCATCTTGACTTGTTGTCACTGTTCCTGTAGGAATATGAGTAATACGCACAGCCGAATCCGTTTTATTAATATGTTGTCCTCCTGCTCCAGAAGCACGATATGTGTCAATTCTTAAATCCGATGCATTAATTTCAACATCGACTTCTTCAGCTTCTGGCATAACGAGAACAGTTGCTGTAGAAGTATGAACACGTCCTTGCGTTTCTGTCTTAGGAACACGTTGTACACGATGAGAACCAGATTCAAATTTAAGTTTTGAATAAACACCCTCACCTTTAACCATAAATGAAATTAATGAATAACCACCAGCTTCTGATTCTTGAGCTTCTAAAACTTCAATTCTCCAGCCGACAGATTCACAATACTTCACATACATACGATATAAGTCACCAGCAAAGATATTACCTTCATCTCCCCCAGCAGCTCCTCTAATTTCCATAATAATATTTTTATTATCATTAGGGTCTTTAGGTATTAACTCTAAATGCAATTCTTTTTCTAATTCTGGCAATCTTGTTTCTAGTTCATCTAATTCTATTTCAGCCAATTCTTTGATTTCTGGATCATTCTCTTTGACAAGCTCTTTAGCTTCTTCAATTCCTTCTAATGTTTTTTTGTATTCTTGATATAATTGATAAGCTTTTTCTAGTGAGGCTTGTTCTTTTGATGCTTCTGTTATTTTTTTAACATCTCCTGCAATACTAGGATCCATCAATATTTCATTTAATTCTTCATAACGATTAGCAATTGTTTCTAATCTTTCCATCATATTATTCATACACTAACCTCCAAATCGTTATCATTATATAATATTATGTTTAAATAATCAAAACAATTTCATTTTATCATAGGGAAGTTGAATTATTTATCAAATAATGTTGTTATTTTCATGTATATTTGATTTTATCAGGTTGACAGTTTTTTATTTGTTATTTATACTTAGGAAGGAGGAGATTATATGGTAAAAGCAGTTATTTTTGATATGGACGGTTTGATGATCAATAGTGAAAGAGCAACTTTTGAAGAATATCAAACAATTTTATCAAAACAGAATTTAACAATGAGTGAAAAATTTTATAAACAACTATTAGGAAAAACTTTAAAAACTGTATATCAAATTTTTTATAAAGAATATGGTGAAGATTTTCCTCTTGATGATATTATTCTGGAAGTTCATGATTCACTTGCTTTGCGTTTTTAACAAAAAGGTGTTCCACTTAAAAAAGGACTCGTAAAATTATTATCATATTTAAAAAATAATAGTTATAAAACAATTGTAGCAACTTCAAGTGAAAGAAAACGTGTTGATACAATTTTAGGACAAGCTCATCTTACAGAATATTTTGATGATTCAATCTGTGGTGATGAAGTTACAAAAGGGAAACCAAATCCTGAAGTTTTTTTGAAGGCTTGTGAAAAATTAAATGTTTTACCAAGTGAAGCTATTGTTTTAGAAGATAGTGAAGCTGGAATCGAAGCAGCTTATAATGCTGGTATTCGTGTTATTTGTATCCCTGATATGAAATATCCTGAAGCTAAGTATGAAAAAATGACATATCAAATGTTAGATTCTTTAGATCAAGTTATTGATTTATTGAAGTAATATTTTGATATTCAAATAAATTCCATATTTATATATTATACTTAGAGTAGAAGGAGGGTGTATGTTTAAAAAAATTATAACATTTGGCATTGGTCTTATTGTCATTGCAATCGCATCATTAATTGTTATTAATCTTTATATGTGTGAAAGCGTGAGTGATCAAATTGTTAATGAGAGTTCTTCATTTGAAAATGTAGATTGCATTCTTGTTTTAGGGGCAGGTGTCAAAAATGGACAGCCTACTCCAATGTTGAGCGATCGTCTATCAGAGTCAGTTTTCTTATATAAAGTTAATGCCTCTTCACGTATATTAATGAGTGGTGATCATGGTACCAAAAATTATGATGAAGTTAATGCAATGAAAAAATTCGCAATTTCAAAAGGTATCCCAACTTCTCATATCTTTATGGATCATGCAGGTTTTTCTACATATGAAAGTATTTATCGAGCAAAAGAAATCTTTCAAGCTAAAAAAATCATTATCGTAACTCAGGAGTATCATTTATATCGTGCTTTATATATTGCTAATGAATTGGGTGTTGAAGCCGTTGGAGTCAGTGCTACAAAACGTGATTATGGTGGTCAATTTTTACGTGATGCTAGAGAGTTTTTAGCAAGAGGAAAGGATTTTGTAACTTGCATTATGAAACCGGAGCCAACTTATCTTGGAGAAGAAATTCCAGTTAGTGGTAATGGTAATATTACTGATGATTAAAGTTTCTTAGTAAAATTATAGTGATCTTTATTATAATGATGTCTTTCGTAAAAACGATGGGCATCTTTTCTTTTAACATTTGATGAGAGTTCTAATTCAACAAGTTGCTTTTTAACAGCAACTTTTTCTATGTGATCAATTAGCTTTTCACCAATTTTCTGTCCTCTATAAAGAGGATCAACACATAATTCAACAATTTCTCCTGTTTTATGGCAATGATGTAAAGTTTCTTTTATTAATAAGGATATAACTCCTAGTATTTGGTTGTTTTGTTCATATACATAATAAAAATAATAATCATTTTGAAGATGTTTGTTATATATTTGTTGTAATTCATCAGAATTATATGTTCTTTCTTCTAATATTGAAATTAATCTTTGAATTTCTGTAAAGTCATTTACATTTGCTTCTCTTATCACAATGAACACCTCTTTATATAAAAAGTACCGAAAAAAAGATTCGCTGTCAATAGCGAACCTTCTTTTGTATGTTTTTAAAGGGAGTTTTAAATATTTCTTTTTTCTTACTACACCTATAATATAACTTGTCAATATGAAGTTAATATGAACTTTTTTATTTTTTACATAATAGTTATTATATTTTTAATGTTTTTACAATATAACACTGTTTTTTATAAAAAGAAATACCATAACCCGCGCTATGAAAATAACCTCTATTTTTAATTTGTTCAAAATAGTTTTTATTAATGATTTGATTTGCTCCTTCTTGTGCATCTTTTAATAATTCATTTGTTTGGGTAGAATGCTTACATTCAATAATAATCGCAGTTCCTAAAATATTCCTTGGTAAAATCATAATATCAAATCTGCCATTACCTGACTCTTTATTCGATTCTATTTTCAAATAACTAAATAGTCTTACTAGAAATCCATGATAAAAGTTTTCTTGATTATCATAATAACTAATACTTTTATTTAATACATCATTTAATAATAGATTAGCTTTATCTGTATTTTCATCAATCAAAGCTTGATATAATTCTTTCCTTTTATCAAATGTATAATCAACAAAATAATCTTTAAATATTTGGTTATAAATTTCGTAAATCTCTTGATTAGGAATAATAAGTTCATACTCATTCTGTCCTATTGCTTTAACAATTTTTAGATACCCTGTTAGTAATAAGAAACTGTAAATATTATGGATATTATCCATATCTCTATATGTTAATTCCGGTTTAATAGTTTTTGTAATTGGTTTTCTTTGCATTAATGTTTCAAAATCTTCATCAGCATTTTTAATATAATTATAAACGATATCATTACTACTGGTATTCGTCCAAAAAGACTCTGGCTTTGCTTTTTTTCTTGGATATATTTCTGTATAAATTTTAACACACTCCAAGGATTATAGATTTCTGTATTACCAAATAAATAACCATCATACCACTCTTTAATATTGTTTATTTGATCTACACAATTATAATCTCGTAATATTTTTTCTACTTCAATTTGTTTAAAGCCAAAATAAGAACTTGAATAATTATCCAAAATAGAGTATACGTTAAAATTATTTAAACCTGTAAATATACTTTCTTTAGATATTCTCAAGCACCCTGTCATAATTCCTTTTTCTAAAGCATCATTTGTTTTCAAGGAGCTACTGAAAACACTTCTTAAAAAATCAACCATTTGATCATAATATCCATTTAAATATGCTGAATGTAATGGAACATCATATTCATCTATCAAAAGTATAATTTTACTTTCATAATGTTTTTCCATACATTGGGAAATGAATAATAAACTATTTTTAAGCTCAGTTAATGTGCATCTTTCTTTTTTATATCTTTGTAATCTTTCTATTTCATCTTCGTCTAACTTTTGGCTTGTAAAAAGTTCACTATATTTACTTAACATATTGGAAACAAGAAATGAAAACTGTTCTTTTTGTTCTAAAAATGTCATTGCTTTCATATCTTTTAATGTCATAAAAAGAACAGGATATTGATTTTGATATTTCATTATATCAGGATATTTTGTAATATTTAAGTTATCAAATAAATATTTATTTTCTTTTTCTTTGTTAGAAAAAAATAATAAAGCATTGACATATTTAAAGTCTTACCAAAGCGTCTTGGTCTTGTATATAAAACGAATTGTTCATTGATAATATCTGAAATAAAATCTGTTTTGTCTATATAATAGAAATTTTTATCTATCATGGTTTTAAAATTTTCTATACCAATTGGTAATGTTTTCATATCATCAGCTCCCTATCTTTTTACTTATTATACCTTAAATAACTTTTCATTTTTATGATTATCACTTTATCATGTATTATAATCAATATAAAATATTTTTCATAAAAAAAGAAAAGGTACTAGGGGATGTACCTTTTCAAAAGGGATATATGATAGTTTGAGGGGAATCAATGCTATCGTATATAGTTTGTCTTTCGACAATTAATAATATAATCCACAAATGTGTCTTGAAAATGAACTTTAGAATTTTTTTGGTTTATTTTCAATTTCGTGGCAATGTCTACATCTTGGTTCATAATGATCAACTGCTCCTACTAAAACAATTGGATCTTCAAAAGAAGCTGGTTTTCCATCTACAAGTCTTTGAGTTCTTGTAGCTGGGGCACCACATTTTGCACATACAGCTGTTAGTTTTGTAACAAATTCAGCACGTGTCAATAATTCTGGTAATACACCAAAGGGTTCTCCTCTAAAGTCTTTATCTAACCCTGCAACCATGACTCTTAAGCCTTTATCAGCTAAATATTCACATACATCGACAATATCTTCATCAAAAAATTGAACTTCATCAATTGCTACGACTTCTGTATCTTCTTTAATGTGTTCAAGAATTTCTTTAGCATTTGATACAACTACACATGGTACATGAGTTCCTGCGTGTGATACGATTTCTGTATCAGAATAACGATTATCAATTTTTGGTTTAAAAACAATGATATTCTTTTTTGCAAATGATAAGACATTGATTCTTCTAATGAGTTCTTCAGTTTTTCCAGCAAACATACACCCACAAATGACTTCTAGCCATCCTTCTCTATATTGATTATACATACTTCATCCTCCAGTCGCTTTTTCTATTATACAAATTTTTTTGATAATTGTACATATTCACTTAACAAAAGTCATATAAAATATGAAACGGTGATAAAAAATGAAATGGCTTTATAAATTTATGTATGGTCGTTATGGCCCAGATCAATTGAATATGACTTTATTAGTATTGAGTATTATATTTTCTTTTTTTGGAATGTTTTATAGACCTTTAATTATTTTTTCTTATGTTTGTCTTATTTTATGTTGTTTTAGAATGTTTTCTAAAAAGATTTATAAGCGTAGAAGTGAAAATGATAAGTTTATGAGTACAACTGCACCTATTAGAAAATGGTTTAATAGAACTAAGAATAAATGGAAATATAGAAAAACTCATAAGTATTTTAAATGCCCTGCGTGTCATCAATATTTAAGAGTTCCTAAGGGAAAAGGACAGATTGAAATTACTTGTCCACATTGTCATAATCATTTTGATAAAAGAACTTAATGTTCTTTTTTGTTTTGTCATTTTTAGTACAGGTTATTGTCATGATTTACCTTTTATAATCATGAGATTTATGATAAGATATGAATATAGTTAAAGAAGGGATAGATTTTATGACATTAAAAAAAGTAAGAAAAGCAGTCATACCAGCAGCGGGACTTGGGACAAGATTTTTACCTGCAACTAAAGCTCTTGCTAAAGAAATGCTTCCTATTGTGGATATTCCTACGATTCAGTATATTATTGAAGAAGCAGTGAAAAGTGGGATTGAAGAAGTTTTAGTTATTACTAACAGTAATAAACACGCAATGGAAAATCATTTTGATGTGAACTATGAACTTGAAGAAAGATTAAAAGCAAGTGGTAAAACTGAACAGGTAAAGATGATCAGAGATATTGC
>Ga0129308_1001715_pt1 | contig 21346 bp, 14 predicted proteins | sample L827metagenome_FD_94440 | JGI IMG/M metagenome (GOLD analysis project Ga0129308, IMG submission 94440) | Ring-tailed lemur group fecal microbial communities from Wisconsin, USA - L827 metagenome | ecosystem: Host-associated > Mammals > Digestive system > Large intestine > Fecal | place: USA... | reverse complement strand
TTGATGGTGTCCTTACAGTGATTACAAAGAGCTTCTCCCTCAGGAGTCAGCGTCACATAGGTGCCGCGGCGGTCATTTTTATTCAGTGTTTTGCTGATGTAGCCTTTGGCGGCCAGCTTTTGCAGACAACGGGAAACTGTTGGAACGGATACATTCAAAAGAGCGGCTATTTCCGATACGCTGACGCCGCCTGCCCCGGGCTGCTTGTTCAGATCCTGGATGGTGAACAGCGTGCCGATTTCGCTTCCCGGCGGGAGCTGGAGCTTATCTGTGAGGTGAAGCATCAAAAGCTTGCGCCTTGCTTCAAAAAATTTTGACGTTAAATCCATGATATCCTCCGGAAGTGTTGTCAGTTTTTATCATAAATTTTCAGTTGTACAAAATATTTTCTATATATCAGTATATCACGGAAATCGGGGAAGTCAAAAAGTAAATTGTTTATTGTTTTTTAATTGACTTGTATATGGAATAAATGTAAGATAGGTCTGAAATACTTAGCGATGCTAAACATTGGAGGAAATGAAGGGATGAATACATATAATCGTTTGGGAAAAGCTGTCTCGTTGATCCTGGCGGCAGCGCTGGTTGTGACAGGCTGCGGCGATGCAGCTCAAGATTCGTCTTCGGAAGCGGTCTCTGCGATTGCGGTAAAAGCGGTTACGTCAGAGGTGGGTACCCTTTCGATCAGCAATCAGTTTGTCGGAACGGTATCGCCCCAACAGCAGGTCAGCATTGTGCCGCTTGTTTCGGGGGAGATCGATGCGATTTATGCGGAGGTCGGTGATGAGGTATCAGCCGGCGATGTGCTGTTTCACATCAATGACGAGGCGGCGAGGCTGCAGAAGGAGAGCGCCGAGCTTTCCAAACAGAGTGCTGAACTTTCTGCCCAGAGGACGCTGGGATCTGCGCAGACCATGAGCAATATTCAGATGCAGTCCAATATCAAATCGCTGGAATATCAGGTGAAGATGGCGCAGGATCAGTATGATTCGGCGGTGAGCGGGGCTGCCGATGCCAGGGAAGCCAGCAGTAAAATGGATGACATGATCAGGGAAATCGAGAATGGCGCCGGCGAGCTTGAGAGCAGTTACGCGGAAATGAAGAAAGCTGTGGCGATGGCAAAGCAGTGCATCAGCTGGAATGGCCTGACCGGATGGCAGTTTCGGAGCATTTATGTATGGCCCCAGAATCCGGATGCCTATGACTGGGACAAAAGTATGGAAGAAGAGGAACCGGAAAGTTCTTCCGCGATCATGCCGGATTTGTCGGATCTGATACCCGGGATGGAATCGGAGAATGGCACGGACCAGGGAAACGGAAAAGATGAGCTGCTGCCATCCGCTGCGGAAACGGAGAGCGAAGAAAGCGGGGGAGCAGATGAAAAAGCTCCTGCCCAAAGTGTGGAAGCTTCTACGGAAACCGATACAGCGGGCGAGGAGGAAAATGTGACAGAAGCTGTTTCAGAGTCCGAAGAAAGCGGGCAGACGCAGAACATTTCTGACGGGGCCCAGAACAGCAGAGAGGTGCAGACATCCAAAGACGGTGAGCAGCCTGCGGGCGAAGAGCCGTCGGAAGAGAAGGACCAATCTGCCGGGGAAGAGGCGCAGGAAGAGGAGGCACAGCCTGCAGCAGGGGAGGAATCAGCGGCTGCGGAAGAAGAAAATGCCGGAAAGGGCGTTTATTTCAGCCAGACGAAGGTCTCGGCAGCAGATGTCCTGGAAGAACTGCTTGGCGGTTCGGATGCTTCAGGGCTGACTCCCCCTGACGTATTCTCTTCTAAAGAGGAGGCCTGGGCAGCATATGAAGCGCAGCAGGGAATAGACCAGGCGCAGCAGGCGCTGGCGGCCATGGGCTATACGGCGGATGATCTGGGAGAAGGGCGCGTGGACGAGGATCTTAATACGTATGCCAGTCAGATCGCGTCCATGAAGACGCAGGCGGCTACGTTAAAGAGCAATCAGGCATCGCTGGAAAGCAGCATAAAGACAGCGGATGATGCGAAAGAGTCCACGGCAAAGGCCATTGATTTTTATTATGATAATTTAAACGATGCGGTGACCACTTATCAGATCCAGAACGGGGAGGCCTATGAGGATACGGCAAATGCGCTGGCTACGCAGATTGAAGCCGCAGAGGTGGGTGTAAAAAGCGCCGAGATGCAGCTGGAGTACTATTCTCCTACCACGCCTATTTCCGGAACGGTGGTCAGCAAAGGGGTGGAGCTTTACGGGCTGGCACAGCCGGGGTATGCGGCTTATGTGATTTCCAATCAGGACGCGATGAATGTCACCTTCGCGGTGAGCGGGCAGGTGAGGGCATCCCTGCAGATCGGCATGCCGGTGACCATCGGGAAGGACGGAAAGGAATATGCCGGAACGATTACGGAGATCGGAGAGGCGGTGGACGCCCAGTCCGGCGGCCTGTTTAAGGTGAAGGCCATCACGGAAGCGGATGGGGACCAGCTGGTTGGCGGTACTGCGGTGAAACTCACCGTGGACACCTTCCGCTCTGAAAATGCGGTCCTCATTCCCTATGATGCCGTTCATTTTGAAAGCGAGCAGGCCTATGTATTTGAAATCGTGGATCATAAGGCGGTACGCACGCCGGTGTCGATCGGACTGATGAATGAGGACATGGTGGAAGTGACCGAAGGACTGGCGGCGGGAAGACAGGTGGTCGCAACCTGGTCTTCCCAGCTGGAAGACGGTGCCGAAGTGAGGATTATCGGGGAAAGCCAGACCGCGGGAAGCGATGACGGGGAGGCGGCAGAATGAATCTTACAAAGCTTGCTTTAAAAAGACCGGTATCCGTCGTCCTGATCATTCTGGCGCTGGCTGTGTTCGGGCTGACTTCCATTCCGGATTTTAAAATGCAGCTGATCCCGGATATGGATATGCCCATGCTGATCGTCATGACGACCTATGTGGGCGCGGATCCGGAGAGCGTGGACGAACTGGTGACAAGTGTGGTGGAGGACGCGGGCGCGACCCTGAGCGGTATCGAGACCGTGACATCCCAGTCTTCTGAAAACGTGTCCATGGTTCTGTTTTCCTATGAATACGGGGTGGATATTGACGAATGCTATTCGGATCTGCGGACGGCGCTGGATACGGCCAGTCTGCAGATGCCGGAGGATGCGGGCACGCCGGTTGTGATCGAACTGAACATGAATCAGACCGCAGACATGATGCTGTCCGCGCTGACCGATGACAATATTGACCTTCGCAAAAAGATTGAGGATGAGCTGGTGCCGGAGCTGGAAGCCATTGCGGATGTGGCGCAGGTGTCCGTTTCCGGCGGTTCCGAGGATTATATCCGTGTTCTGTTGAAAGAGGACGCTATGAAGCAGTACGGTCTGACCATGAGCAATGTAGCGACCTACCTGGCAGCGGTGGATTTCACTGTGCCTGCGGGCAGCATCAAACAGGGCAGTCAGGATGTGTCCGTGAGCGCGGCGATGGAATATAACAGCGTGCAGAAGCTGATGCAGGTGCCCATCATCACGGCGACGGGCAGTGTTGTCACCCTGTCTGACATCGCGGATGTTTCCCAGACAAAGGAAGCTGCAGACACCATCAGCAAGAGCAGCGGAAGGGAAAATATCAGCATAAATATCCAGAAAAAGCAGAGCGCCAGCGTAGTGCAGGTGACGGACAGGGTGCAGGCTGTGATGGATGAGTTCTCTGCCAAAAACCAGAACGTCAGCCTGGTAATACAGTATAACAGCGCGGACAGCATCATAGCGTCACTGTGGTCCGTGGCAAAGACGCTGATCGCAGGCGTCATCATTTCCATGGCGGTGCTGTTTTTGTTTTTTGGTGACATCAAAGCCAGTCTGATTGTGGGAAGCTCCATGCCGATTTCCCTTCTGGCCACGATCATCCTGATGCATGCCATGGGGTATTCTTTGAATATCGTAACTCTGGGTTCTCTGGTCATTGCGATCGGCATGATCGTGGACAACTCCATTGTCGTCATAGAAAGCTGTTTCAGGGCGCAGGATGAGGAAAAGAGCTTTAAGGAAGCGGCATTTCGCGGGACAAGGATAGTTACCATGTCAATCATCGCTTCTACGATCACAACGGTGGTAGTATATCTGCCGATGGCATTGGTGGATGATCTGGTAGGACAGCTGTTCGGACAGTTATGCTTCACCATCGTATTTGCCATGACGGCCTCCCTGATTTCGGCCATGACGCTGGTTCCGCTTTTCTACAGCATGTTTCAGCCCAGGGAAAAGAAGGAGTCCAAAATCAATTACGTTCTGGATCGTTTCACGGCCGGTTATCAGAAATTTTTGCGGAAGATTCTGCATCATAAGCTGCTCACCGTGGGCGTGACACTTCTTCTGGTGTTGGTATCAGGGCTGATGCTGACGCAGATTAATATGGAGCTGATGCCGGCTGCGGATGAGGGAATTGTGGATGTGGCAGCCTCCTTCCGCCCGGGTACCACGCTGGAGACGAAGGAGGATGCCATGCGGGCGATCGAGGAACTGGCGAATGCAGAGCCGGACGTGGCTTCCTACAGCCTGACGATCAACAGCGATTCCTCGGCGAGCCTGCGGGCTTATCTGAAGAGTGACAGAGCGCTTACAACGGCGGATGTGGTGGAAAAATGGAATCAGGAGACGAAGGATTATACCGATATGGAACTGACCATTTCCTCCGGGGGCAGCTCCATGAGCGGCAGCATGATGAACACCAATACGACGGAAATTGACCTGCAGGGTTCCGATATGGAAGCGCTGAAGGAAGCCGCCAGGGATGTTAAGGCCGAAATGGAGCAGGTGGACGGCGTGATCAAAGTGGTTTCCTCAACCTCCGATGCGAGCACGGCGGCAAAAATCAGGGTGGATCCGCTGATGTCCATGCATTACGGCATGATGCCCGTGCAGGTGGCGCAGGAGTTAAACCACATGTTAAGCGGCATGAAGGCGCTGACGATCACCAATCAGGGCGCGGAATATGATGTGAAGCTGGAATATCCGGACTATTTATATGATGATATTAACAGCCTGATGGATGCGACGCTGGTAAACAGCCGGGGAATGCAGGTCCCGCTGCGGGAAATCGCAGAGGTGGTATATACCGACGCGCCTCAGACGATCACCAAGGTGGACGGGCGGTATCAGGTGAGTCTGACGGCGACCACCACGCAGGAAGCGCAGTACAGCGCGAAAAATGAAATCAGGAGCAGGGTTGGAAATATGGTACTGCCCTCCGGCGTAGAGCAGTCGGAAGACATGATGACCTCCATTATGAATGAAGAGTTTGGGGTGCTGTATGAATCCATTCTGGTTGCAATTTTCCTGGTATTTCTGGTGATGGCGATGCAGTTTGAATCGCCCCGTTTTTCCATGATGGTCATGATGTGTATTCCGTTCTCTCTGATCGGCTCCATTTTCCTTCTGTTCATCACGGGTTCTACGCTGAGCATGGTTTCCCTGATGGGATTTCTGATGCTGGTCGGTATCGTGGTGAATAACGGTATTCTGTATGTGGATACGGTGAATCAGCTGCGGGAGGAAATTGTGCTGGAAGATGCGCTGATACAGTCCGGAAGCATTCGCCTGCGGCCGATTTTGATGACAACGCTGACCACCATTTTGTCCATGCTGCCGTTGGCAGTCGGAATCGGGGACAATGCGCAGATGATGCAGGGCATGGCGCTGGTTATTGTGGGCGGCCTGATCGCATCCACCCTGCTGACGCTGCTTTTGATGCCGACGATCTATCTGATCATTGACAAAAGAAGCAGAAAGGAAAGAAAGACAGCGGCCCTGATACCGGACAGAGAGGAAGCGGTCGGAGATTGAAAGTTATAAAAAGGTATTTTTAAGAAGCGGGTGACGTCCCGGAATATTTCCTTATGAAAAGGGAATATTCCGTGGGCGTCATTTTCGTTCGTTTTTTAAACTGGCGGGAAAAATAGTGGACGGAGGAGTAGCCGAGAGCTGCAGCAATTTGTGTAAAATTTAAGTCGCCAATGCGGATCAGTTCTTTGGCGGTCTCGATTTTCATGCGGGCAAAAAAGGTGATAGCCCCGCAGCCCGTTTTGTCGTGGAAGATTTTTTCAAGGCGGGAGCGGCTGATGGAATTTTCGTGACAGATCTGTGCGATGGTGACGGAGGTGTTGAGGTGATTTTTTAAATAAAAAAGCAGAGTTTGCCATATCCGGCTGTTTGCTGCTTCATCCGGCTGCCGTTGCAGCAAAAGCCTCAAAAGCTGCTCCAGCAAAAGCGGGCGGATGGGATCGTCGGACAGGGAACTGTTTTTGGTTTCCAGAAGCAGATGTGCAAGAACTCTGTGCTCCGTTTCGGAGAGCGTGTAGGCTTGCCCCGGGAGGCAGGACGGAAGCGGGAACGGGCAGGAAAAGGAGATGAGCAGGACACAGGGCGGTGCCTGACAGGCCGGACGCAGGGTGAGCGGGGAGGAAGACTGCAGAAGCCATGCGCCGCCGGGTTTCAACAAATGGTGTTTTTGGCCGATGGTCAGGATGGCTTCCTGACTGGCTATATACAGGAGCTCATATGCAGGAAAAGGAGGGGCAGAAAGCAAAATGGACGAAGAACAGAAAAAATGGCGGACTGAGCCGATGCTTTCAACGGACAGAGCGGGCTGAAAAAGGAAATTGGCGGATTGCATGGAAGAGTACCTCATGATAGGATTAGAATGATGAGAAAAGATCTTTAACTGAGTATAACATGGACAGGCGCGTTTGGAAAGAGGAACTGAGATGAAAAAGAAGACATTGTATGTAACGGATCTGGATGGAACCCTGTTGAACACGAAGGATCAAATCAGCGAGTACAGCCTGAATGTGATCAACAGTCTGGTGGACAGGGGAATGCTGTTTACTTATGCCACAGCGCGTTCGCTGGTTTCCGCTTCCGTGGTGACGAAAGGGCTGTCTGCCAATATTCCGGTGATCGCCTACAACGGGGCGCTGATCATTCAGCCCGGCACGGGAGAGGTGCTCTCTTCGCTGGACTTTTCAAAGGAGGAGAGGGAGGCGGTCATCGCCGTTTTAAAGGAAAACGGCATTTTTCCGCTGGTGTACTCTTATGTGGAGGGGAAGGAAAGGGTGTCCTGGATGAGGGCGCGGGAAAATGAGGGGATACAGCGCTATTTGAGCAAACGGCAGGGTGACAGGCGGCTGAGACCGCTGGAGGCGGAGGAAGAGCTGTATGCCGGGGAAATTTTCTATTTCACCTGCATCGGGGAAAAGGAGGAGCTGCTTCCCGTTTTTGAACGCTTCTGTGCGGATGAGCGCTATACCTGCACGCTGCAGCAGGAGCTTTACAGGCCGGAATACTGGTGTGAGATCATGCCGAAAAAGGCGACGAAGGCCAATGCAATTCTGAGGCTGAAACAGCTGTGGGGGTGTGACAGGGTGGTCTCCTTCGGGGACGCGGTCAACGATATTCCCATGTTTCAGATTTCCGATGAGAGCTATGCCGTGGAGAATGCGGTGCCAAAACTAAAGGCGCTGGCCAGCGGTGTGATTAATAGCAATGACCGGGACGGCGTGGCGCGCTGGCTTTTGGAAAATTGCCGCCAAGCGCGAGGTCAGGCCGGATTGTAATCAAAACGGCGGCGCAGCCACCGGGAATATTCGGAGACTCAGATGCTTTGCTGCAATAACGTGTAAAATCATATTGCACTCGGCATGGATTTCGTTTATACTCATTTATAAGTTTTAAGTCAAAAACCCGGGCGATGCAGCGCGTTCCTGCGCATGGCCGGGACAGGATAAAAGGAGGCAGATATGGTTACATTAGCAAACAGCGGCGCTTATCTGATCAACGGCAGTGAGCTGATTTTAGACGGCCCTGAGGCGCAGGCAGCCCTGGCGGCCAGAACCGGACAGGCCGTGACAAAGGAAGAGGCGGCAAAAAATACGATTGCTTATGGCATTCTGGAAAGTCACAACACTTCCGGCAATATGAACAAGCTGAAGATTAAATTTGACAAACTGACCAGCCATGACATCACTTTTGTGGGAATCATCCAGACGGCGAGGGCATCGGGCCTGACAAAGTTCCCGATCCCCTATGTACTGACTAACTGTCATAATTCTCTGTGCGCGGTGGGCGGTACGATCAACGAGGATGACCACATGTTTGGTCTGACCTGCGCGAAGAAATACGGCGGCGTATATGTACCCCCTCATCAGGCGGTCATTCACCAGTTTGCCCGTGAGATGCTGGCGGGCGGCGGCAGAATGATTTTAGGTTCCGATTCCCATACCCGCTACGGTGCGCTGGGCACCATGGCCATGGGCGAGGGCGGACCGGAACTCGTAAAGCAGCTTTTAAATCAGACTTATGATATCAATATGCCCGGCGTTGTCTGCGTCTATTTGACCGGTAAGCCCCAGAAGGGCGTGGGCCCTCAGGATGTGGCGCTGGCGATTATCGGCGCGGTATTTGGCAACGGATATGTGAAGAATAAAGTGATGGAATTCGTGGGGCCCGGCGTGGCTTCCTTAAGCGCTGATTTCAGAATCGGCATCGACGTTATGACCACGGAGACCACCTGCCTGTCTTCCATCTGGCAGACGGATGATGAGATCAGGGACTTTTATGAGATTCATGGCAGAAGTGAAGAATATAAAGAGCTGGCTCCGGGCGCTGTGGCTTACTATGACGGCCTGATCGAGGTGGATCTTTCCAAAGTGAAGCCCATGATCGCAATGCCCTTCCATCCCAGCAACACCTATACGATTGAGGAACTCAATGCGAACCTGACGGACATTCTGGCTGACGTGGAGAAGCGGGCGGCGGTGAGTCTGGACAACGCGGTGCCTTACAGTTTAAAGGACAAGGTGCGCGACGGAAAGTTCTATGTGGATCAGGGGATCATTGCAGGCTGCGCGGGCGGCGGCTTCGAGAATATCTGCGCGGCTGCAGACATTTTAAAAGGGAATTATATCGGAAGCGACGGCTTTACGCTGAGCGTTTATCCCGCTTCCATGCCCGTTTATATGGAGCTGATCAAAAACGGCTGTGCGGCGGCGATTCTGGAGACCGGTGCGGTGATGAAGACGGCGTTCTGCGGTCCCTGCTTCGGTGCGGGAGATACCCCGGCGAACAATGCATTCTCCATCCGTCACTCCACCAGAAACTTCCCGAATCGGGAAGGCTCCAAGCTGCAGAACGGTCAGATTTCTTCCGTGGCGCTGATGGATGCCCGTTCCATTGCGGCTACCGCTGCAAATAAGGGTCTGCTGACTCCTGCGACGGACTTTGACGGACCGATCGGAAAGTACAAATATCATTTTGATGAAAAGATTTATAAGAACCGTGTATTTGATTCCCACGGCGTGGCGGACCCTTCTGTGGAGATCCAGTTTGGCCCCAACATCAAGGACTGGCCGGCGATGGTTGCGCTTCCGGAGAATCTGGTGCTGCGCGTGGTTTCCGAGATCCATGATCCTGTCACCACCACAGATGAACTGATCCCTTCCGGTGAAACGAGCTCCTATCGTTCCAATCCGCTGGGACTGGCGGAATTTACCCTGTCCAGAAAGGATCCCGCTTATGTGGGTCTTGCAAAAGACATTCAGAGAGCCCAGAAAGCTGTGATGGAGGACAGATGTCCGGTCGAGGAAAAGCCGGAGTTAAAGGAAGTGATGGAGGCGATCCATGTGCAGTTTCCGGATGCCGGCAAAGGCAATATCGGCTTTGGCTCCACCATTTTTGCGGTGAAGCCCGGTGACGGTTCCGCCCGTGAACAGGCTGCGAGCTGCCAGAAGGTGCTGGGCGGCTGGGCGAATATCGCCAATGAATATGCCACCAAGCGTTACCGTTCCAATCTGATCAACTGGGGTATGCTGCCTTTCCTGATTCCTGCAGGAGAGCTGCCGTTTAAGAATCTGGACTATCTCTTTTTCCCCGGCATCCGTCAGGCGGTAGAGGAGAAGGCCTCCGAGGTGAAGGGCTATACGGTAACTGCGGATGGCTTGAAGGAGTTCACCGTAACGCTGGGCGAGCTGACGGATGAAGAAAGACAGATCATTTTGAAGGGCTGTCTGATCAATTACAACCGCGTGGATGAATAACCGTTCAATTCCCTCCATATAATATGGGGGAGGGATGAACCATGCGTGAAACGAATATGGAAAAAAGAGCGATGAGAACCGTGAGAAGGAAAAAGGTACAGGACCTTCTTGCGGTTCTTTTCTTTTTGCTGCTTCTGCCCTATACCTGTTCCATGCTCAGCGGAGTTGTGCAGGAAGATGCGGTGGAAACAATCAGCATGAGCAAGCAGGACAGCTATGTGCTGTGGGAGAGGGACAATGGCGTCTGGCAGATCCCTCTGGAAGAATTTTTAGTGGGGGCGCTGGCCGCGAACATGCCGGAGGAATACCGGGACGAGACGCTGAAAGCACAGGCGGTGATCCTGCGCAGCATTTGTATGAGGGAGATAGAGGATAGCGGAACGCTCAAAAAATCGGACAGTCAGCTGGAGTGTCTGGAGGAGGAAGCGCGCAGAATACTGTGGGGAGAGGATTTTGAGGAAAATGAAACCCGTTTTAGGGAAGCGGTCAATGCGACAGACAAAATTGTGCTCACCTTTGACGGAGAGGTGGTCAGTCCGCCCTATTTTCGGCTCAGTGCCGGGAAAACCAGAAGTATGGCGGAAATTTGGGGAATGGATGACGGCGCTGCATCTGCGGGGGGAGGGCAGGAGCAGGAAAGCGTTGGAGCCGTGTGGGGGCAGTGGTGCAGAAGCGTAGAGTGTCCCCATGACCTGGAGGCAGAGGAATTTTTACAGGAGACGAGGCTGGACCGGGATGAGTTCATCAAAAAACTGGCAGCTGAGGGGATGGTTTTGCCCAAAAGCGGAGCGAAGATCGTTCTGACCCGGGACAGTGCAGGCTATGTGCTTTTTGTGCGCTGCGAGGATGACCGGATGGAGGGCGAGCGGTTCCGAAAGCTTTTTGAACTCGCTTCTTCCTGCTTTTACCTGAAGGAAGAGGATGGGAAAATCATATTGCAGACAAAGGGGATCGGTCATGGTCTGGGCTTTGATCAGTATGGCGCGGATCTGCTGGCGGCAGAAGGAAAAGATTATATAGAAATTCTGGATATTTTTTTTAGCGGGTTAAGTCTGGAAAAAATGGAATAAACAAATCATTACTGGAAAAACTAAGCTTGAGAGAATTCTTATAAGTCAGTTCTCAAATCGTATACAGAAAGGACGATTGACATGAAAAGAAGGAAATCAGGCGGAGAATACCGCAAGGAGAAAATAATCGTGGTGGCATCCAGTGTGCTGGTGCTGACGGCGATGACAGTGACAGGAGTGTATCTATATAACAGCGGTCAGTCTGTTGAACCGGAGAACAATGTGGTGGATTTTTCGGCGTTGGAAAACAATACTGCAGTGCAGAATGAGCCTGTGGCTCAGGCCGAAAACAGTTCAGCTCAGAATTTGACCAGCGGGCAGCAGGACAGCGGTGAGCTGGATTATGATCCCTATTATGTTGAACAGGACAGGATTTTAAACGGACAGGGGGCTGAAAACGCGGAAGCTGATCAGGCGACTGTCGATCCCCAGGCTGTAGAGGAAGCGGCTAATGAAGAAGAACTGTTCATAGGCTACGCAGAGATCGGCGGAAACGATGCAGAGCAGGGTGAAAGCACCCTGGCAGAGGGAGGGCCGGCGGAAGGTTTAAAAGGACAGGAAGAGCCTGCAGAAGATGCTGCAGAAACACAGAGCGGCGAATCGGACGATGAAAGGGCGGCTGCAGAAGCCGGAGAGGAGCCTGCGCTGGAGGCGGTTGCCGATGTGATGAGGGCAGAGGCAAATCTTCATTTCACGGAGGATGACAAGCTGGATTGGCCCATTGCAGGAAATGTGCTTTTGAATTACAGCATGGACAAAACCATATACTTTCAGACCCTTCAGCAGTATAAATACAATCCTTCCATCGTGATCTCCGCTACGCAGGGGACAAGCGTTGCCTGTGCTGCAGACGGCGTGGTGAAGTCCATTTATCAGGATCCGCAGACCGGGACAACGATCGTGATGAATCTGGGAGACGGCTATGAACTGACCTACGGACAGCTGCAGGAGATCATGGTGGAGGAAGGCGATTTTGTGGAAGCCGGCGTATTTTTGGGAAAAGTAGCGGCACCCACAAAATATTATACCGTGGAAGGCACCAACGTGTATTTCAAGCTGACAAAGGATGGAGAACCCGTAAATCCTTTGAACTATCTGGGATGAAAAACATGCTGCTGATTAAAAACGGAAATGTGGCAGCGATGAATCGGGTGCTGCCGGACGATCCATGCAGGCAGGAAATCAAAACCCAAAGACTTGATATTTTGTGCTGTGGAGGTAAAATCGAGCGGATCGCGCCCGGGATAGAACTGCCGGGGCTGGCTGAGGCGGAAGTGATCGATGCGGAGGGATGCCTGGTGACTCCCGGCCTGATCGACGCACATTGCCATGTCGGCATCACGGAGGAGAAAAAAGGCGCAGAGGGTGATGATTGCAATGAGAACGTGGAAGCGGTCACGCCCTGGCTGAGGGCCGTTGATGCAATCAACATGATGGATGCCGCCTTTGACGACGCGGTGCGCGCAGGAATCACTTCCGTGATGGCAGGGCCGGGCAGCTCCAACGTGGTGGGCGGACAGTTCGCCTTTCTCAAAACCAGGGGGCGCTGCATTGACGATCTGATCGTGCGGGCTCCTGCCGCCATGAAGATTGCCTTCGGGGAAAACCCGAAGGCAAATTTTTCGGGTATGGGTAAAAGTCCCGTCACCCGCATGGGAATCGCGGGAATGCTGCGCAGAGAGCTGTTTGAAGCAAAAAGATACTGTGAAGGCCGTGCCCGAAATGGCGGCGTGGGCGTGAGCAGACGGGAGAAGGAGTCTGATGAAGGTGCAGACTTCGCTCTGGAACCGTGGCTTGCGGTTTTTGCTGATGAAATTCCGCTGAAAGCGCATGTGCACCGGGTGGATGATATTTTTACGGCTATCCGGATCGCGAAGGAATTCGGATTGAGCATGACGCTGGATCACTGCAGCGAGGGACATCTGATTGCGGATCAGATCGCGGAAAGCGGATTTCCGGCTATTGTCGGCCCGGATCTGTCCTGCCGCAATAAAATTGAGATTCAGAATGTGGACTTCAAGACACCGGGCATTTTGTACCGGGCGGGAGTGACGGTGGCGATCTGTACGGACCATCCGGTATCCACAATTCAGTCGCTGCCGCTGTGCGCAGGGCTTGCAGTCAAAGCCGGGCTGCCCATGGAAGCCGGGCTTGGTGCCATCACCTGTAATGCCGCCAGGATCTGCCGGGTGTTTGACCGGGTGGGCAGCCTTGAGGCAGGGAAGGATGCTGATATCGCAATTTTTACCGGGAATCCCATGGAGGTGTTCACGAAGACGAGGTACACTGTCATAAACGGAGAAGTGGTGTACCGTGGATAGCGCTGCGGGTTAAAAGCAGGAAATTTTGCAGTATTTGACTTTACGATAAAATTATTTGGGCGTATACTATACAAACAGGGCACCGTTTGTAAGAAAGGCGGGTATGTTATCCGGAAGATTTTTGCAGCCGGTGCAAATTATGTTCAGGTAAGGAGAGCGCGATGAAAGTAGTCGTATTGGCAGGCGGAATCAGCACAGAAAGAGACGTTTCCCTCATTTCCGGGAAGATGATTTATCAGGCAGTAAGACGGCTGGGGCATCAGACGGTGCTGCTGGATGTGTATCTGGGAATGGAGCGGGATGATATCGATACAATCTTTGAAAGCGATGAGGACTTTGCGAAGGACATTGCCGATATACGGGAAATCAACCCCGATATCAGCGCGGTGAAGGCGATGCGTAAGGACGGAGGAAAGAGCTATTTCGGGCCCAATGTCATCCGGATCTGTCAGATGGCGGACGTGGTCTTTTTGGGGCTGCATGGCGAGGACGGCGAAAACGGCAAGGTGCAGGCGGCATTTGACCTGCTTGGCATCCGTTATACGGGAACCGATTACGTGAGCAGCGCTCTGGCCATGGATAAGAGTCTGGCGAAGGAGCTGTTTGTATACAACGGCATTCCCACTCCGGCAGGATGTGTGGTAAAGAAGGGGCAGAAGACGAAGACTGACGTGCCTTTCCCGTGTGTGGTGAAGGTGTGCTCCGGCGGCTCCTCCATCGGCGTTTCCATCGTACGGGATGAGAGTCAGTATGAAGCGGCTCTCGCAGACGCTTTCCGATATGACGATGAAGTGATCGTAGAGCAGTATATTCAGGGCAGGGAACTGACCTGCTGCGTGATGGACGGAAAAGCGCTCCCCATTGTGGAGATTGTACCCAAAGAAGGATTTTATGATTATAAGAATAAATATCAGGCGGGCTCCACTGTGGAGATCTGTCCGGCACCCATCGATGAGGAGAGCACGAGGAAGGTGCAGAAGATCGCAGAGGATGTGTTTGGCGTGCTGCGCTTAAAGAAGTATGCCCGCATGGATTTCATGATGGATGAAGCAGGGAACCCTTACTGTCTGGAAGCGAATACGCTGCCGGGCATGACTCCCACCTCTCTGATTCCCCAGGAGGCTGCTGCGGTGGGCATCGGCTATGACCAGCTGTGCCAGAAAATCATGGATATGGCGATGGAGGATTGAGAACGGCTATGAAGAATATGACACTGTGGAATATCGCCCGGGCATGCCACGGAAGATTCATCATTCCCACGGACAAAAAGGTGTCCGGAGCGGAGCAGCGGACAGAGGGCGGTCAGCCGAAGGTGAACTTCGGAATCATCCGTGCCGCATCCAACCGGGAGGCGAAGGGCATTGTGCTGGATTCCCGCAGGGTGGAGCCGGGCTTTGTGTTCGTCGCTACCGTGGGAGAGCGGGTGGACGGCCATCAGTTTATCGCCGAAGTATTTGAAAAGGGCGCCATCGGCGTGATCTGTGAAAAGGAACCGGAGGAGCTTTCCGGCCCCTGCATTGTGGTGAAGGACAGCTTTGCGGCGCTTCGGGATGTGGCGGAATTTTACAGGCAGCAGATGCTGGTTCCGGTTGTGGGCATCACGGGAAGCGTGGGAAAGACGAGCACGAAAGAGTTCATCGCATCCGTGCTGGCACAGAAGTATAAGACACATAAGACCCAGGGAAATTTTAATAATGAGGTGGGCGTGCCGCTGACGCTGCTGGCTATGCCGGAGGATGCAGAGGCCGCAGTTGTGGAAATGGGCATCAATCACTTTGGAGAGATGCACCGCCTGAGCCGGATGGTGAAACCGGACATCTGCGTGATGACCAACATTGGCCAATGTCATCTGGAATTTCTGGGCAGCAGGGACGGGATTCTGAAGGCCAAATCCGAGATTTTCGATTTCATGAATCAGGATGGCTACGTGTGCATCAACGGCGATGACGATAAGCTGGTCACGATCAAGGAGGTACACGGAAAGAAGCCCATTCGTTTCGGCCTGTCTGCCGAAAATGATATCTATGCGGATGAGATCGTCAATAAAGGACTATTTGGGAGCACGGCAGTCATTCATGCGGGCGATGTGAGCTTTCCGGTATCTATACCGCTGCCCGGAGCGCACATGGTCATGAATGCGCTGGCGGCGACTGCAGTCGGGCTTCGGCTGGGTCTAAGTACAGAGCAGATCGCCGCAGGGATCGCCGCCGCAGAGGCGGTAAGCGGCAGAAGCAGAGTGGTGCAGGCGGAGGAACTGGTGCTCATCGACGATTGCTACAATGCGAATCCGGTTTCTGTGAAAGCGGCGGTCGATCTGCTTGGCCTGGCGCTGGGCCGGAAGGTGGCAGTGCTGGGGGATATGTTTGAGCTGGGTGAAAAGGAGAAGGAGCTGCACGCGGAAGTGGGCGCCTATGCGGCAGAGCACGGAGTGGACTGTCTGATTTGTGTGGGGAGTCTTTCGGAAAATATGTACAGGGCGGCGCAGGAGGCAGGGGTGAAGGAGGCATATCACTTTGCTGACCGGGATGCGCTGCTTGCCGGAATCAGGGAGCTTTTATGTCCGGGGGATTCCGTGCTGGTCAAAGCTTCACATGGTATGGGCTTTGAGAAAGTCGTGAAGGAACTGGAAGGATAAAAATATTGTGTACATTTGCGCCACAGGCGGTATAACCTGCGGCGCTTCCGTTTGGAGAAAAGTTATGTGGAAGAGATTTCAGAGAAAGTTTTTGGGAGACAGAGCATTTTACAGACGCGTGCTCTATCTGGCGATTCCCATGATTGTTCAGAATGCTATCACCAGCTTCGTGAGTTTTCTGGACAATATAATGGTGGGTCAGATCGGAACGGAGCAGATGTCGGGAGTTGCGATCGTAAACCAGCTCCTGTTTGTATTTAACATCTGCATTTTTGGCGGCGTTTCCGGTGCCGGAATTTTTGGAACGCAGTTTTATGGGAAAGGGGATTATGAGGGGCAGAAATATACCTTTCGTTTTAAGATGTATGCCAGCCTGGTGATCGCCTGTCTGGCGCTTTGCCTGTTCGGCTTTTTCGATACGGAGTTGATTTCCCTGTATTTAAATGATACGGGAGGTGTCGGGGACATTGGGCTCGCCCTGAAATACGGGAAGGAATATTTGCTGATCATGATGGCTTCGCTGCTTCCTTTTGCCATCAATCAGGCCTATGTTAATACTATCCGGGAGACCGGGCAGACCTTTGTGCCCATGCTGGCCAGCATCACTGCGGTGTTGACGAATCTGGTGCTGGATTACCTGCTCATTTTCGGAATCGGATTTTTCCCCAGGATGGGCGTTGCCGGAGCTGCGATTGCGACGGTGATCGCGCGTCTGCTGGAATGCCTGATTGTGGTGATCTGGACGCATACCCATGCAGAGAAGAATCATTTCATCAGGGGAGCTTACAGAAACCTTTATATCCCGGGAAAGGTCTGCAGGGACGTGCTGACCCGGGGAACGCCGCTGATGCTCAACGAAATGCTGTGGGCGTCGGGAATGGCGGTGATCGCTCAGTGTTATGCGGTGCGTGGCCTGGAGGTGGTGGCAGCGCAGAATATTTCCTCTACCATCACCAACCTGTTCAACATCGTCTATCTGCAGCTGGGCTCCTGCATTTCCATCGTGGTGGGACAGCTTCTGGGAGCCGGAAAGGTGGAGGAGGCAAAGGACGCCGATACGAAGATGATCTTTTTCAGCGTGGGATGCTGCACGGTGGTGGCCGCCGTCATGGCCGTGGTCGGAAGGTTTTTCCCTTCCATTTACAATACGGAGGAGAGCATCCGGGAGCTGGCGAAGAACTTCATTACGATTTCTGCATTGGTGATGCCTCTTTGTTCGTTTTCACACTGTACATACTTCACGCTGCGCTCCGGAGGAAAAACGGGAGTTACGTTTCTGTTTGACAGTGTGTACACCTGGGTGATTGTTATTCCCTTTGCCTATATTCTGGCGAATCATACGGCGCTGCCGATCACAGCGGTATTTTTCTGCGTTCAGTTTACGGAGATCATCAAGGTGACGTTGGGATTTTTTATGGTGAAAAGCGGGGTCTGGCTTCAGAATATTGTAGCTTAGGTGATTGGCTGCTGTTCCGTAAGAGGAATATATCTTTATTGTACAAAGGGCGTGTGTCCCTTTGTACAGTCAGTGCTTTTGCTTTTCAAAGCCGTGAATCCAGTCTGCTTTTAAAAAGTAAGTTAAAAAGATGATGGAGCTCAGGGTCCAGGTCAGCGGATATGCCCAGAATACGGTGCGGATGACGGGAACAATCCTCACTGCTACGGTAATATAGGTTACGCGGATAATGCACCAGCAGAGCATCATTGTGAACATGGGAACAGTGGCTTTTCCGGCGCCGCGCATGATCCCTGCGATACAGTGGGAAAAGGACAGTAAAAAGTAAAACAGTGTCACCGTGCGGGCCTGCAATACGCCGAATGCAACGACTTCGGGATCGCTGTTGAAGGCGGCGATCAGGTAAGGGGAAAAGACATAGATGCAGATGCCGATGATTTCAGCCAGCGTGATGGAGCAGAGTATGCCGAAGCGCGCTCCCTTTTTGGCTCTGTCATATTGTCTTGCGCCCAGATTCTGACTGATGAAGGTAGTAAGAGCGAGAGAAAAGCAGGTGATCGGCAAAAAGCCGAAGCCCTCGATTTTGGAGTACGCTCCGCAGCCGGCGACCGCCATTTTTCCGAAGCTGTTGATATTGCTCTGGACGACCACATTTGCCAGCGCAATGATGGAATTTTGAAGGCCGGAGGGCAGGCCGTTCTGGAGTATCTGCTTTAACATGACCGGATCAAAGCGGATTTTCCGTATGGAGACCCGATATTCTTCCGGACTGTGCAGAAGCCTGTGAAGGCAGAGCAGGGCACTGACAAACTGGGAAATGATTGTCGCCAGAGCGGCGCTGCCCACGCCGAGATGGAACACGCCTACGAAAAGAAGGTCCAGCACGATATTAATCATGGAAGACAGGATCAGATAATAGAGCGGGTGCCTGCTGTCTCCGATGGACTGCAGGATGCCCACCAGCACGTTGTACATGACAAAGGCCAGTGAACCACAGAAATAGATCCTGAAATAGAGAATGGAATTGGGCATCACATCTGCCGGGGTGCCCATCCATACCAGCAGCTTCGGCGTGAGAATCAGGCCGATGATGGTCAGTGCGATGCCTGCCGCCAGCCCGAAGGCAATATCCGTGTGAATAGCCCGCTGTACATGATCTGTCTGGCGCGCACCGTAGTAGCGGGCCACGACAACGCCTGCGCCCATGGCGATTCCGTTAAAAAAGCCCACCATGAGAAAGATCAGGCTGCCGGAGGAACTGACTGCCGCCAGCGCATCGCTGCCCAGAAAATTGCCGACAATCAGGGAGTCGGCGGTGTTGTAAAGCTGCTGAAAAAGGTTGCCAAGAAAAAGAGGAAACGCGAACATGGTGATTTTCTTCCAGATCGGTCCCTCTGTCATCAGAGTATTTGATTTTACGGTGCTCATAAAATTCCCCATTCCGGAGCGTCAGCGACGGGGCACAATGCGACTATAGTCGCATGAGAAAATCGCGAAGGCGATTTTTTTCTGCCATCAGAGCTGCGCTCCATGTTTATTTTGTAGAATAATGCGATGAATCTTTGCAAACGCTGCGCTTTTTGCGAAGTAGCGTAAAGGAACCTTCGCAAACGCTGCGCTTTTTGCAAAGCAGCGTAAAGGAACCTTCGCAAACGCTGCGCTTTTTGCAAAGTAGCGTATCAGAACATCCCAAAAGGGATGTTCTGATACTTCATTATAGCATGATTCGGGAAAAAGCGACATAGTGATTGTGTTAAAATGAAACGTACCCAAAATGAAACGTATGAAAACGTGGATGGTGTTCACGCAGACGGTGCGAAAATGCGGTGGAACCGTTATTAAGAAAATCTTATGGAGTTTTTAAAAAAGTTTTGATATGTTCCAACTTTCTTTCTAAGAAAAGCGTCTTATACTTATGGAAGAAAATGGGGATGCTGTTTAGGAAGAACTTTTTTGGGGGAATGGGAAAGGTATGGTTATCGGAATGAAGAAGAGCAGTGCGGCAGGCGTGAAAAAAATAGCGGTGAGACAGTGGAAAAATAATTTTCCGCTTTGGCTGTCAGGGACGGCAGCTTGTGCAATTCTTGTGAGCGTGTCCATGTGTCTGGCGTTTCAGGAAAAAAACTGGCACATTGTGCTCATCATAATCTGTACCTGTATTGCGCTGTTTCTGATTGGAAAAAAGACAGTCTGTCCGGATCAGGAGTATGTGGAAATGCTGAAGGAGGACGGAGTGACGCAGGAACAGATTGGGAGCGTCATGCGTTATCAGATGGCGTGGATGTTTTTATGTGCAGTTCCCGCAGGAGTGTTGCTGGGGCTGATTGTGCGGCCCTTCCTGCCGTGGGCATGAAGGCAGCTGTGTTAAAGTCAAGCATAAGAAAAGGCCGCGTTTTCGGGGATGAATTTCCACGAAAATGCGGCCGTATATTTTTGAAGAAACCTGCTTATAAAAGTTCTTTGTTTTTAAAATACATGGTCCTGATTGCTTCCATAACCTTGTCGTTTAATTTCTTCTTTTCATCCCGATCCAGATCAGCGGTATAGATGGGTTCACCATATTCGATAATTACCTTTGTTTTTTTGATTTTTGGAAGATGGTCTTCGAAAATATCCCCTGCATTGACGATTGCCATAGGCACGATGGGGCATTTGGATTTTTCGGCAATTTTCAGGCTGCCTGCATGGAAGGGAAGGAAGGTATCCGCTACGCGGTTCCTGGTGCCTTCCGGAAAAATACAGATGGAGATGCCGGATTTCATCTTATCAATGGCGGCGAGGATCGTCTTCATGCCTTCTTTTAAGTCATCACGGTCCAGAAACAGACAGTGCAGATTCTTCATCCAGTTGACCAGCAGCGGGTAACGAAGCATTTCTTTTTTGGCGATATAGCCTGTGGGGCGGGGAACCCGCACGTAGGTCATCAGAATGTCGAAATAGCTGCGGTGGTTGCCCACATAGAGGACAGCCTTGTCTTTAGGGACATTTTCTTCTCCGATGACAGTCAGCTTTACGCCTGCCACTTTCAGCATCAGCTTAAAAGCCGTCTGCACCATCCTCAGGCAGCTGTAGTCTTTGGCTTCCTGATTAAATTTTCCGACAACCCATTCTATCAGCAGAACCGGGATTCCCAGAATGAGATAGAGAAAAAGCATCAAAACAATAATGACGGTCCGTATCATAAAAGCCTCCTATCTGCCGAACAGCTCAGTCATTTGCCGCAGGCCCTGTGCCATACCGGAATTTAAATCTCCGCTTTTGTAACGCCATGTCCAGTTGCCGTGAGCTACGCCTGGCGTATTCATCCGGGCCTCGCTGCCCAGCTTCAGAAGATCCTGAACCGGGAAAATTGCATAGCGGGCGATGGTTCCAAGGCAGATACGGATAAAGTCCCAGCTGATGCTGGAGGCGTCCGTATTCATGTACCGGCGGACCTTGTCGCGGGCATATTCTGACGTATGTTCATACCAGCCTGTGCTGGTGTCATTGTCATGTGTACCTGTGTAGCAGATACAGTTCCTGGTGTCAAACTGATGGGGCAGGAAGGTACTTTCCCCGCCTTCATAAGCAAATTGAAGAACACGCATTCCGGGGAAACCGAAGGAATCGCGGAGATGCTCCACCTCAGGCGTGATGGTTCCCAGATCCTCTGCAAAGATAGGAAGATCGTCGCCCAGCTCCGCCTGAATTGCCCGGAACAGATCGGCTCCGGGGCCCTTCTTCCAGGTGCCGTTGACAGCAGTTTCTTCTTTAGCCGGGACCTCCCAGTAAGCTTCAAAGCCCCGGAAGTGGTCAATGC
>Ga0129308_1001712_pt1 | contig 21389 bp, 21 predicted proteins | sample L827metagenome_FD_94440 | JGI IMG/M metagenome (GOLD analysis project Ga0129308, IMG submission 94440) | Ring-tailed lemur group fecal microbial communities from Wisconsin, USA - L827 metagenome | ecosystem: Host-associated > Mammals > Digestive system > Large intestine > Fecal | place: USA... | reverse complement strand
TGTTCTCACAACCTACTGGCACAATACTGCTGCCGTGGGAAGATTAATACGCTTATTACTTCGCCGTACACCTCGGCGAGGTTTTTATTTTCGGTGCGAACGCTGGTTATTTGACGCTTACAACTGAACAATAAATATCAGCCCTAAAGCAATTTTAATCAATCGCTTTAGGGCTATACTTTTTTATGAGAATCTACTTTTCTGCTTTTTGCATATTGAAACGATGTATTTATTTTTAATAATGTGTTGTACGAAGTTGTACCCGTCCGAATTTGACAGAATTCTGCCGTTTTCAAAGGAAAACTCAATATCGCGCATGGGATAAGACAAGCCCATTCCTACAGCCTTTATATAGGCTTCTTTAAGAGTCCACAAACGAAAAAACAGCATATCACGTTCGCTTTCGGGAGCTGCCATGATCGTTTCCTGTTCCGCAGTTGTGAACGCTCTTTTCATAACGCCCGAACGGTATTCACGAATCGGCTCGCAGTCGATACCGCATTCCGTATCTGAAACAATGCAGGCGGTTATCCCGTCGGCATGGGAAAGATTATAGAAAACCTCGGGATAGTTCGTCAAAGAGGGCTTGCCGTACTTATTTTTAGTTATCGGCATATCCTCGGAATAGGCGATACCAAGAGGTTTAAGGCACTCCCTGAGCAGTCTGTGCGCATGGAAGTGCTGTTCTTTTTTAGGTATATCCTTTATTGAAATAATAATCATAGTGTTATTAGGGCATAAGATAGGCACAGCATATCATGTTATTAATAAGGGAACGCCCTCTCTTGCAGGGCGTTCCCTCTTTCCCAACAGTCCACAGGACTGTTGGGAAATTCACCCTTTGCGGAGCGCTTAACGCTATGCAGGGCTTTGCCCCGCACCCCACCAGAGGCGCTGCCTCTGGACTCCGCCAAAGGGACACCGTCCCTTTGGAATCCCAATGTTAGGTTACTTTAGTTGTGTATGGCGCATTTACATAAGCTCGCAGATAAGATTTGAAAATTCAACGGGATTGTCGATAGGCATTCCCTCGATAAGGAGAGCCTGAGTGTAAAGCATTGAAGCGTATTTGCCCAGCTTTTTTGAATCGTTTCCGATAGCTTTCAGCTTTGCGAAAATTTCGTGGTCGGGATTTATTTCAAGAACACGCTGAGCCTTTACCTTCTGATCGCCGGGCATGGAGTTGAGGACTTTCTCCATTTCGAGAGTTATCTCGCCCTCGCTGGTGATACATACGGGGTGAGACTTCAAACGCTTAGAAAGAACGACCTTAGATACCTTATCGCCGAGGGAATCAGCCATTGCTTTGAGCATATCGGCGTTTTCTTCCTCTTTAGCCTTTACCTCCTCCTGCTTTTCGGTATTTTCGATACCGAGGTCGTCGGAGGAAACGTTTCTGAACTCCTTTTCCTTGTAGTTCATGAGCATTTTAACGGCGAACTCGTCAACGTTGTCGGTGAGGTAAAGAATCTCGTAGCCCTTATCCTTGACAAGCTCGGTCTGTGGGAGCTGCTCGATACGCGCGACACTTTCGCCCGTTGCGTAGTAGATGTACTTCTGATCCTCGGGCATTGCCGTTACATATTCGTCCAATGTCACAAGCTTGCCCTGAGACGATGTGAACAGCAACAAGTCCTGAAGCTTGTCCTTATTCATTCCGTAGCCGCTGTAAACGCCGAATTTAAGCTGAATGCCGAATTCTTTCCAGAAGCTTTCATACTTTTCACGCTCGTTTTTGAGCATTTTTTTCAGCTCGTTGCTGATAGTTTTTTCAATGCTCTTTGCGATGACTTTGAGCTGTCTGTCGTGCTGGAGCATTTCTCTTGAAATGTTAAGCGACAAGTCCTCGCTGTCCACAAGACCCTTTACAAATCCGAAATAATCGGGGAGCAGATCGCCGCACTTATCCATGATAAGCACTCCGTTGGAGTACAACTGCAAGCCCTTTTCAAACTCCTTTGAATAGAAGTCATAGGGAGCTTTTGACGGTATATAGAGCAGAGCGTTATAGCTCGGCATACCCTCGTTGACAACGTGGGAATATTTCAGCGGCTCGTTGTAATCGTAGAACTTCTCTGTGTAGAAGTGCTTGTAGTCCTCCTCTTTAAGCTCGGACTTGCTTTTCTTCCAAAGGGGAACCATGCTGTTGAGAGTTTCTATCTCGATGTAATCCTCGTATTCGGGAGCTTTTCCAGCCTCCTTATCCTCCTCGGACTGCTCAACGGGACGGCTGTGAGAAACCTCCATTTTAATGGGGAAACGGATATAATCGCTGTACTTGCTGATAAGTCCCTTGATACGGTAGGTATCGAGAAATTCGCCGTACTGCTCGTCGTCGGTATCATCGAGAAGTTCGAGGATTATCTCCGTACCAACGGACGTTTTGTCGTCCTCGGAGATCGTATAACCGTCAACGCCCTCGGATTCCCAGCGGTAGGCGGTATCAGAACCGTATGCCTTTGAAATTACCGTAACTTTCTTTGCGACCATAAACGCCGAATAGAAGCCTACGCCGAACTGACCGATTATCTGATTTTCCTCATCGAGCTTGTTTTCCGTCTTGAATTTGAGCGAACCGCTGTTTGCGATAGTACCCAGATTGTTTTCAAGCTCCTCGGCAGTCATACCGATACCGTTGTCGGTGATCTTCAAGGTACGGGAATCCTTGTCCGCATAGATCCATATAGCGAAATCGTCCTTTGAAAGTCCGACCTTATCATCGGTAAGAGACTTGAAATAAAGCTTGTCAATAGCGTCGCTTGCATTTGAAATAAGCTCACGGAGGAAAATTTCCTTGTGAGTATAAATTGAATGAATCATCATATCAAGAAGTCTTTTAGACTCTGCCTTGAACTGCTTCTGTTCCATTTTAAACATCTCCAAAAAAATTGATTAGCACTCTTATGCTGTGAGTGCTAATAATAGTATAACGCTTTTTAATGCTGTTGTCAATAACAGCGGAAAATGTTTACGATTTGTTCATAATTAAGCCCTTAGCTTGTGATTTCAGAAAACGTAAAAAGGAGCGATTGGGGTCACTCCTTGGGCTTTGTATACTCAAATTTACCTAATTCTTATTTTTTGCCGAATTGCATAAAGAGCCAAATGCTATAGACATTGTACTGCAACATATTGACATTCCTGCATTATTTATTTTTCCTGCAAGCAGCAAAACTCCTCCGACAAAAGTTAACATCAAGAATATCATTTGAAAAATAAAAAAAATCAGAGCTTTTTTATTCATTTTTTTCATATGCTTACCTCGCTTTTTATAAATAGCAATTTTTACAACAACATCATATCACATTTTAAAAAGAATGTCAATCCTTTGAAAGCCTTTTTTAATGCTTTGCGAATTGGAGGGAGCATAGGCAAATATTTAATTTAAGTTAAAAAAAACGCTCTGGTTCATAAATTTAAAAAAATTTTAGAAAATATTCAAAAAAATGTTGCGAATCGTAAATAAATATGTTATAATGGTTGTATGATAATATGGCACATTATAGCAACTCCCTGTCACTATTGCAAATTTAGTTGTCTTTTTGTAATATAATCGGTAATATGCGCCTATATATTACTTAGAGTATAAAATTTGGTTAATATTGATAAAAAAAGCGTGATTATTTAAGTCAAAAACACGGTTGAAAAATAACTTTTAATATGTTATAATTGTTATATTAGGGTAGTGCGTATATGTGCCCCTGCGTCCCGAGGCATCGGACACGGTTTCCGGGAGGCGTATCAAAAAACACGGAGGTGGTTTTATGAAGAGTTATTCCTACATAGCTCAGGACGCCCGCGGCAAGCAGGTAAAGGGCAAGGCGAATGCCGAGAATGAGCAGGAATTCCTCGAAAAGATGAAAGAACGCGGTCTCTTTATTAAGGATTATGCAGAGGAGACAGGCGGTTCATCCAGATCGATCTATAAGTTCAGCACAAAAGAGCTTGCGTTCTGCTGCCGACAGCTCAGTGCAATGCTTACATCGGGTCTTACCCTCGTAAAGTCTATCGACATTATGAGAAACGAGCAGGAAAACGACAAAGCCAAAGCGATATGGCAGGACATTTACGAGAACGTGCAGAAGGGCGAATCCTTCTCGGCGACCCTCGAAATGCACAGAGGCTCTTTCCCCGACTTCCTGATCTCAATGGTCGGAGCGGGAGAAGCCAGCGGTTCTCTTGACGTTATCATGACGCGTATGTCCGAGCAGTACGCAAAGGAAAACAAACTTATGAATACCGTAAAGGGAGCTATGGTATATCCTATTATCCTTGCGGTACTCTGCGTAGTCGTGGTTATATTCCTCTTTACCTTTATCATGCCTACGTTCATTGATATGTACGAAGATCCTTCGGAAATGCCTGCGCTTACAAAGGTCATGGCGGCTATATCGAACTTCCTCAGACATCAGTGGTATTTGCTTATCATCATTGTCGTTGGTCTGTTCTTCGCAATAAGATACGCTCTGAAAGCGCCGAATATACGGTATAAGGTCGATCGTATGATACTGAAAGGGCCCGGCTGGGGACCTCTCGTAACGAAAATTTATACGGCACGTTTTGCAAGAACCCTTTCCTCTCTTTATTCCAGCGGTATTCCGATGGTAGAGTGTCTCCAGAGAGCGTCGGCGGTACTTGGAAATATGTACGTTGACGAAAAGTTTGAAGATGTTGTCGATGAGGTAAAGCAGGGCGAAACGCTTTCGTCCGCTATAACAAGAACGGAAATATTTGAATCAATGTTCTGTTCTGTAATATACGTCGGCGAGGAATCGGGCGCGCTTGACTCGATCCTTGAAAAGACCTCCGAATACTACGAGGAAGAATCCGACTCGGCTGTTGAAAGACTTGTTAACATGGTCGCGCCTGTAATGCTTATCTTCATGGGTATCATTATCGGTATGGTAGTAATCGGTATTTACCCCGCACTCTACGGTTCAATGGAATCTATCGAGAACGAATAAACACGGAAAGGTGGAAAAAAGAAAATGCTGTCATTTGATATTACCGATAGAAATATACGTGTTGTTAAGGGCGTTGAGAGCAACGGAAAAATAAAGATCAGCTCCGCAGCAACTCTTAACCTCGAGGAAGGACTTATCGTGAACGGTCATGTTAAGGACGTTCCGAACGTTGCGACACTTGTCAACGGTGTCCTCAAAAGAAACAAAATGCCCGACAAGGAGGCTATCGTTTCCCTGTCCTCGAACCTGACTATCTTCAAGGAGCTTATCGTTCCAAGAGTTAAGCCGCAGGATATGCAGAAAACTGTTAAGCAGCAGATGCAGGCTGAGCTTAACCTTGACGATACCTTCTCCGTTACATACGTTATCGTTGGCGACGCCGAGGAGAAAGGCGAAAACGGCGAATTAATGATAAAGGTCCTCGCTACGGCATGTCCCTACGAGATCGTAAACAGCTACAGAGAGGTGTTCAAGCTTCTCGGCGTTTCCCTCAGATCGGTAATGGTAGGCTGCAACTGTATCACAAAGGTGCTTCTTGCCGATACGAAGATCAAATCGAAAATGCCGCTGCTCGCTGTTCAGATCGACCCCAACTTCATTTCGCTCAACCTTTATGAGCAGGGTCAGCTCTCGTTCTCACGTTTCGCTTCCGTTGACCCCGACGACTACGGCGGATCGGCAGACTACGTTTTCGAGGCTGTAAACGAGAATATCTTCCGTATGCTCCAGTTCCACAGAAGCCGTAATACGGGAGAAGTAATCGAGAACGTTATCCTCTACGGCGATACTCACGACTACGTAAGGATCACCGACGAGCTTGAAAAGCTTGACCTCAACACAAGCCTTATCAACGTTCCTCCGCAGATACACGGCCATGAAAACCTTGAATTCTCGCTGTATGCAAACGCTATCGGCGCAATGTTCAAGCGTAACAGAGAAACAGAGAAGATCAACCTTCTTGAAACAGAGCTTAGCTCCGCTTTGAAGAAAGCCGGCGGAAGCGGCAAAACTCAGGACGAAAACGCAGGTCTCGGACTTATGCTCGGTCTTGTTGTCGGAGCTGCCGTTATTGTCGGCGGTACATGGCTCGGAATGTCTATGTACGACAACGGTATCCAGAACGATATGACTGAAATTCAGACGTATCTCGATTCCGCCGAGGTAAAGAATCAGCTTGCTCACAGAGATAAGCTCCTTGCAATGCGCGATACCGTAAACGCATACAATACAAAAATGGTGAACTCCCACGACGCGTTCTACTCGCAGCCCGTTATCAACGGCGATAAGTATGAGACTATTCAGGCTGTTCTCGATAAGACTGCCGAGGATCTCAACCTTGACGAGTGCTATATCTCACTTCCGTCTTACTCTGCCGGAACGTTCAACTTTACGGTCGAGGCTGCCGGAAGCGAGGACTTTGTACAAAAGCTGCCTTCAATGTTTATTGATAATCTCCTTGACGAGAGCTTCACTGAGAATAAGGGCTACTATGCGGCGGCGTCCTACAGCGGCTACACGGTAAACATTCAAAAGGAACAGATACAGGTCGGTGAGGGCGAGGACGCTCAGACCGTAGACGGTGAAGAGATCGAGACCGTATCATTCAGCGTAACTGCTGCCATAAACGGCAGAGAGAGCGCATATCATCCGGCGGAAGAAACCGATGATACGAATGAAGAAGAAGCAGCGGCAGCTTAATGGGAGGTAGATGAAAATGAAACTTAATTACAGAGATAAGGTTATCCTTGGCGTTCTTTTGGCGCTCGTACTCCTTATTGCAGGCTTCTTCCTTTTAATAAAGCCAAAGAACGAGGATATAAAGACAGACAAGGCGGCTCTTGCCGAACTGCAAAAGCAGCGCGACGAGGTTGACAGCAAGATCGCCGAGATCCCCGGCATCAAGGACGACATAACAAAGTCTTACAACGAGGCATCTGCCCTTGCAGGCGATTTTGTGGATTACAACAGTATCTTCAATGCCCGCAAGGTCGATCAGTACATGCAGAAATTCGCTGAGGAAAACGAAGTAAAGGTATCTACTCTCGCAGCAGGCGACATCGGAACAGGTACGCTTGATTATTACTACTTTACCCCTTCGTTCGTCGGCGAGGATATGCTCAGTCAGGCAGATATAAACGGTTCACAGCAGCAGATCATTGCCAAGGAAAAGGCAGAAAGCGCGGCGCTCTCAGAAAGAACCGCCGAGACAGCTCTCCAGGCGCAGTATACTATCAATGTATCCGGCGAAAAGGAGAACATCTGGAACTACATGAAAGCAATCGAGGAGCAGAAGGAAACGATCATTATCAATTCCGTAGGTCTTACGGATATTGAAATCAAGGAAAGAGAAGACGCAGCCCCCACGAACGAAGAGGAAGAAAAAGTTCCCACAGCTCAATTTACTATAACGCTTTACTCTGTATACGAAATGGATGCACCTAACCTTGAAATGGCAGAATAATTTTTTCCTCGCTGATGTTATTTTATAACGGAAAGGCGGTAAGTAAAATGAATACGCAAAAAAAGAGAAAACTGCATGGTTCGGTTCTGCTGACAGTAGTATTCGTTATGTCTATCCTGATAGTGTTCCTGTTCGGTACTATGGCTCTTGCACTGGCAGCCAACAACAGGGCGCACGTTAATTACTCCAGCGCGCAGACGGGTATTACTGCCCGCTCTGTGGCGGAGAGCGCAGTTGCCGCGCTTGATAAAAATGTTGCAGGAGCTGCCCAGTATAAAAATGCGGTAGGCGCGCTTAAATCGGACAGCACTCCCCTCAAAGTGCAGGTAGGTTTAAGCAATCCCGGCGGCAGCGACAGTTTAGCTTCAATGGGTAACATAGATGATGTTACCATTTCCTATGCGGGTACAAAGAAGTTTTACGACGAAACCAAAGAAGAATGGCTCGAAAGAGATCTTCTGAAATTTACTTCAAACGTTACAATGTCAGGCGTAACGTCTTCGGCTTCCGTTTACGTTCTTAAGCATGATAAGGAAGATAACGAAGGCAGCGGCAGCGGCGGTGCAGGATTTGTTACTACGGCTGAAGCAAGTCTTGCTACTCAGACCAGTATTTGGGGCGGCGCTTACATTGGTTTGCCGAAAAAAGATGATGCTCAAACTTATAAATATGTTGATGCAACGGGAAATTCCAATCATAGTGTATTTATGGGAAGTTCAAGCAATCTTATAGAGCCTTATGACGGAACTGATAAAACAGCATTGAAAGGAGTTAACAGCGGAGCAAGTATTGAAACTCCATTATATGTATGTAACAATATGTATGTTGAGAACTGGTCGCATTTTATCTTTCCAACCAAGGGTTCAGGAATTACTGTGTGGGGAGATATGATGTTCCACAATAACTCTCCCTCTCAGCTTACATATGTCTACAGCGGCAGTGCGGCAGATAAATGGAATTTTAACGAGATACCCTATGTGTATGTTGACGGCACCATAAGCGGAACAGTAAATTTGGGATTTTTTGAAAAGCATGTTGACGGTGCAGCGCCAATCCCAAAGAATGTACCGATGAATGTATTCTGCGGTAATATCCAAGTAGATAATCCAGATAGCAAGATAAAGATAAATGGAAACATTTACTGCATGGATACAGATACAGGCGTTACAAACAAAATAAAGGCAATGAATGATACCGCTCTTTATGCGTGGACTGGTAATGTTATCAATCGTTATACTGCTCAAACGGTAACAGATGAGGTGGTTGGCGATATTTGTTCCAAAGGAGATCTTGAACTGCAAAACGTTACAATTCAAGGAGATGTACGTGTTGAGGGTAATTTGATTATCACTCAAAGACCGGGTGTGGCTGGTGATAAGGTAACAGTAAACGGCGATGTAGTTGTCGGCGGAGAGATCGTGGGTGAAGAGAATCTGATAGTAGCCGCAGGCAAATCTATATACAACGCTACCAAAGGTTCAAGAACCGTTGAAATGGACAATTTGAAGGGTACATACGATATATATACCCCTCAGCAGGGAATCATAGAGGGATTCGAAGATGATGGTTTCAAGTGGTTGGATAAATACAATCAGCTTTTGAATGACGGAGATGTATTTGTAGATGGAGTTTTTAACCCTGATAATAGCAAGGGAATTGCTAATCCCAGTGATTTGAAACTGTATTATACGGTAGAGACGAAAGAAGACGGTTCGGCAATTGATCCGATATTTAGTTATGACACAGACGCCTTATGTTTGGTTGGTGGTACTGATAATCAATTTTATGCTCAGACTTTTGTAACGAGTTTTACAGATAAAGATAATTATGAGTTGAAAGCTGATTACAGCATAAAGGTTCCCAATCCTAAGTTTGAATATAATTATTCAGAAGGTCCTAACGTATATCTGAATAAGATCGGCGAAAGTCATATATATCCTGAATATGCTGAAAAAGCAGTTATTCTTGGAGATAACGATGATACAAAGGTAGTGCAGACAATTGAAGAAGTTCTAACGGATGTTGCAAATCCTTATGAAAACAAGGTTAACTTGACTTCAAATGAGGTTCCCGCAAAAATATCAGAATTAATGTCTACAGAGGAATTTAAATCAGCGAGTTATTTAACGAAATTAGAGGATATTACTGATGCGGATGGAAATTACGTAATCAACAAAAGCTGTAAGCTTGATATGAATGTAGGCGAAATAAGCGGAAAAGAAATTTTGATTGATCCGGGTTCAAATCATTTGCTTATTCTTGTTAAAAATCTTACTATTGATAACGGAAAAATAATTGTCGATGACTCAAATGGCGGAACGGTTCATATCATTATTGAAGAAACTACTGTGGGCGGTTATGATGCATGGGGAAATTTAGCTTGGCAGACTGAGGGTCTGATACTCAAACAAACACCCTTGTTGACAAGATCGTATCAAAAATTGCTTAACGGCGAATATGGCGACAAATTTAAGTATATAACCGATAAAAAGAAAATATCCGATTTAATAAGCGGAACAGGTTATGAAGACGTTAAAGATCTTGCTACAACTTTAGGTGATAAGGTTAAGCCGAATGTAAATATATATGGTACATCGTCATCGTATCTGGTAGCGAGCAGCGGATATAAACCTATATCGGCAAACGTAATTTCACCTGACTTGAAAGTTGATTTCGCATCAAGCGGAGGAAACTCTTATACGGATTTCAACTTTACGAATTTCTACTATAATAATGTTGATATAAACAACCTTCATGGTACAGAAAAAAGAGCGATGTATTTCGGCTGTCTGAATTCTCAGGCTGTTAAATCCGCAAACCCGTTAGAAGTAGTCTTTGCTACTGACGGCGGTAAAATTGGCGATGACCATACAGATGACGGCGATCCGTTCTGGTATAAGATACTGTATTACAGCGAGTTCTAAGGAGGGTCTGCAATGAAAAAAAACAAATCGAAAAAAAGAGTTTTCAAGGGCATGACACTCATGGAGATAATTATTGCGATAGCGATAGTTGCTGTAATGTCTACCGTTCTTGTAGTGGCGGCAAGTGCAATAAACAGCTATCTCCGCTCCGCACGGCAGGTAAACAGAAGAGTTGCCGATCAGGCGCCCGTAGCCGAGGTAGGATATGACAACGCTGCTGCTCCGACAATAGCCGGTGGAGTTCAGATAAATCTCCAGCCGGACTGCGGAGGAAATATAAACCTGAACGGAAAGGTTTACAAGGTTTATACCGATGAAGAAATGACAGCTCACAGCGATGAATTCGGAAGAGGGCTGAATATGAAGTATATTACCGAGATTCAGCCTGTTACCGAAGCTGCCACAACATAATGGAGGGTACGAACTTGAATAGGAAAAGAAAGCAAAAGGGCTTTACCCTTATTGAGTTGATAATCGTACTTGCTATTTTCAGCATAATTCTTACTCTTGTTTTGTCGTTTATCGACCCTGTCGCAAAGCTGATGTCGAAAGCCTCCATTAAGGAAAGGACGGCGGCTTACGTTGATAATATTGAAGAATATGTTGACAATTCAATTCACTATGCGAAATTTATAAGAATTTATGAAGGCGGATATTGCTTGGCTTCGGACGAAACGGAAGGTGCATATACGCCATTATCTGGAGGATCTGCATTAACCGGCGAACAGGCTGCTGTAAAAAGCTTTGTAGACTGGTTTCTTGGCGGAGTTATAAGTCCCCCTGATGATTCCGGAGATGTTCACCCGGCTGAGGGAAAAGTCCATGTGATGAAACTCATCAACAACGATGTTGATTCAGACGGCGATGGTACAGTGGATCTTGAGGCAGGTCATATTTATGAATCCGTTTACGATTTTACAGCAGCAGAATCTTATGAGAAATTAGAATATGAAGCAGACGGAATAACACTAAAAAAACGAGAGGTTCACATCCGTCCCGGCGGCAGCGACAGCAGTATCACTCCTGTTCAGCAGAATGTGGCTTCTATCAATTCCGAGCATTTTAAGGATTATAATTATTATTATAAGATGGGTTTCTATAACCTTGTGCCGATCGAATCAACTTCTCCGGCTTATAAGGACGCAGGTAAAACCTCTTACTACAGTTGGCTTGTTCCGATGAAAGACAGTGCCGGAAATGAAATAACATACGACAGCAATACAGGTAAGAATTTTGCTCTTAACGTTGTTGCCTATCAGAACGGCGGTAAGGAAGCGCATACGTACAATGACGGTACTAATGATGTAACTGCTGATATTTTCAAATCACCATGTCACATGAGTACGGCAAGTATGGCATTTATTAACGCTATAAAAACTAATGAAGCAAGTTCAGCGCCTTTTTACAGATTGAAAACTAAGGCAGACGGTTCTCTTGATCTGAAAGACGGCAATGTGCAGTTTGAGTCGATCAACTCGGTTAATATGGGGCTTGCATTCAGATTAATGAAGCCTCAGGTGGATGCAAATGGTGACGGAAATATTGACAGCGCAGACAAAGACGGAAACATTTATATTGTCTATATTCTCCCTGAAGAAATAAAAGATACACAAATAGTTTACAAATAATAAAAAACAGGCAGCAGTAAAGATGCTGCTGCCTGTAATTATTTACGCCTTACTGCGGCTGAGCGGTAAGAAGCGATATGTACCAGCCGGCAATGTCGCTGCCCCAGAGCATTCCTATGGCAATGCCTATCGAGAGGAACGGTCCGAAAGCAATTTTGGATTCTCTGTGGAATGCAAACTTCAATACTGCACCGACAACTGCCGCAATTACAATACCGAAAAATGCTGAAACGATAACAGCCTGTGTTCCGAGCAAAGCTCCGGCGGCAAGCATAAGCGCCGTATCTCCAAGCTCAATTGCGCGGAAATCCTCGCCGCATTTTTTACGGATAATTGGTCGGCTTACCTCGCCTATTATAAAGAAGGGTACGCTGATGACCAATGCGCCGATTATCCTGTGAATAAGCTTTACATCGTTTGTAAAGATAGCTGCGGGAACTGCAAGCAGAAGTATGATACCGACAAATATCATGTCTATCTCCTGAGTGTCCCAATCCATGAAGCCTATGATTATAAGCAGGGACATCAGAACGCAGGTTATTATGGCTTTAGCATTAATATCGAGAACCATGAACGTCAGAACGTACAAAAGTCCGTTGAGAGACTCCACAATGGGGTATCTTGCAGAGATCCTTTCACCGCATGAGTGGCATTTTCCTCGGAGAAAAAGCCAGCTGAATACGGGGATAAGATCGATAGGTCTAATTTTCGTACCGCAGTTCATACAATGAGAGGAACGCTTTATCAGCGATCTTTCTTCCGGGTCTTCATTGGGCAGACGTATGATAACAACGTTCAGAAAGCTTCCGATACAGATGCCGAAGAGAAAAACAATGGTTAAAAACATGAGCTTGAATGGCAGCTCCGTGAACGGGTCGTGGAGCATATTTGCAAAGTCAGACATGATTTTGACCTCCTTACATAATAAATAGTGACATAACTTATTATAACATACCATTACATTTTTTTCAAGTATAATTTAAGATTGTATCATAAAGTATTTACTGTTTTTTCGGGGACGGCTCCGCCCTCTTGACAACGGTTCAAATATATTGGTGCAGCTTTAAAAAATTAGCGGAGGTTTGAATATGAGAAACGAGAGAATTGGCGATTACTTAGTTAGTCAGGGACTTCTGAATGAGGAGCAGCTTCAGAAAGTTCTTCAGGGTCAGAAAGAGTCCAAAGGCGCTAAGAGATTCGGCGACGTTGTTGTTGAGCTTGGTTTCATGACCGAAGTCAACTTCACAAAGGCTTTGGCGGGAAAGCTGAGAGTGCAGTACGTTGACCTCGATAATATCGAAATCAATACGGACGCTGTACAGAAAGTTCCCGAGCAGCTCGCAAGAAAGCATACGGTCATCGCTATAAACATTCAGGGAAAGCGTCTTACCGTTGCTACAAACGATCCTGTAAACTTTATCGTACTGGAGGACATCAAGGTTTCCACAGGTATGGACACCGTTCCCGTACTCGCTACGACGTCTGCTATCAATAAGGCTATCGGCAAATGCTACTCGATGCAGAACGTTGATACCGTGCTTGAGGGCGTAAACGCTCTGGCGAACGACCTCGGCGGTTCTATAGAAGAACAGGAGTCGCAGGACAGAGTTGAGTCCGCTCCTATAGTTAAGCTTGCGACAACTATCGTTGAGAACTCTTTCAGAGCCGACGCTACCGATATTCATATTGAGCCTTTCGATAAATATACAAGAATCCGTATACGTGTAAACGGCGACCTTGTTGAGCTGATGAATATTTCGTCCGCCGTACACAGCGCCCTTACAACACGTTTCAAGCTTATCAGCGGCATGAACATCGCTGAAAAGAGAATCCCGCAGGACGGTCGTTTCACGCAGGTCGTTGACGGCTGTACACTTGACGTCCGTGTGTCCTCGCTTCCTATGGTTCACGGCGAAAAGATCGTTATCCGTATCCTTTCAACGGGACAGATCGCTCTGCGTAAAATTACAGACCTCGGTATGTCCGATTACAACTATCAGCTCTTTGAGTCGATGCTGCGAGTTCCCCACGGCGTTATCCTCGTTACAGGACCTACGGGTTCAGGTAAAACAACTACCCTTTACGCCGCTCTCGGCGAAATTGCAAAGCCAAACGTAAACGTTGTTACGGTTGAGGACCCTGTCGAAAAAGCTATCGACGGAATCAACCAGTGTCAGGTAAATCAGAAAGCCGGCATGACCTTTGCCGCAGCCCTCCGTTCTATCCTCCGTCAGGACCCCGACATCGTTATGATCGGTGAGATGCGTGATACCGAAACGGCAGACATCGGTATCCGTGCCGCTATCACAGGTCACCTTGTTCTGTCCACCCTCCATACGAACGACGCCGCTTCGACCGTTGTCCGTCTTGTTGATATGGGCGTTGCCGCCTACATGGTTGCTACTTCTCTTATCGGCGTTATCGCTCAGCGACTTGTTAAGGTTTTGTGTCCTGCGTGCAAGAGACCGAGAATGTCCACCGAAGAAGAAAACGAGCTGATGGGTATTCCCTCATCTATCCAGATATACGAGCCTGTAGGCTGCCCTAACTGCAACAACACAGGCTACAGAGGAAGAACGGCTATCCACGAGATCATTCATTGTACCGCTAAGGTTTCCGCTATTATTGCTGCCGGCGGCGGTAAGGAGGAGATCGAGCAGGCTGCCAAGGCTAACGGCACAAAGCTTCTCCGCGACAACGCTTCCGAGCTTGTACAGGCAGGCGAGACTTCAATTGACGAGCTTGTAAGAAGCACGTTCTCTGTATAATTCGATAGGAGGAAAATAAAATGGGTATCATAAACATTCACCGTATTCTTGACGAGGTACGTCTGCTCGGCTGTTCAGACCTTCACTTTACGAACGCTATCGCTCCCGTAGTCCGCCTTAACGGTACTCTCAGAACAATGCGTTCGCAGTACCCTGAAATGGACGAGGAGGAAATACTGGATATTATCAATCAGATGACAAACGAGCAGCAGCAGACTCAGATAAATAACCACCTCGACACCGACTTTTCGTTTCAGACCAAGAGCGGCTACCGTCACCGTGTAAACGTGTATTTTCAGAAGGGTAAGCCGGGTATCGCTATCCGTCTGCTCCGCAACGACATTCCTACTCTTGAAGACCTGAATCTTCCGCCTATTCTTGCGGATTTTGCAATGAGACCCCGTGGACTTGTGCTTGTTACAGGTCCTACAGGTTCGGGTAAGTCCACCACCCTTGCAGGTATGATAGACTTTGTAAACCTCAACAAATCGGCGCACATTATCACTGTTGAAGACCCTATCGAGTACGTTCACGAGCATAAGAGATGTATGGTAAACCAGCGTGAGATCGGCGACGACGTTGCATCGTTCTCCCTTGCGCTCAGAGCGGCTCTCCGTGAAGACCCCGACGTTATCCTCGTAGGAGAAATGCGTGACTTCGAGACTATTCAGGCTGCCGTTACCGCTGCCGAAACAGGACACCTTGTAATGTCCACGCTTCATACGACCTCCGCGGCTGATACTATCAACCGTATCATCGACGTTTACCCCGAGCATCAGCAGCAGCAGATACGTACACAGCTTGCAAATAACCTTGTTGCCGTTATTTCGCAGACTCTTATCCCCAAGCGCGACGGTACGGGACGTATCGCCGTAATGGAAATTCTGAACGTAACGGACGCTATTGCCGCTATGATTCGTGATAATAAGATCCACCTTATCCAGTCGGCTATCCAGACAGGTAAACAGCAGGGCATGATGTCCCTCGATCAGGAGCTTGCGCGTCTGACCGCAAAGGGCGTTATCAACGAGGTTGACGCTCTCGATAAGTGTCAGGATAAGCAGGAGTTCTACCGCTTCCTTTCACAGCTCGGCGGCGTTCCCACAGGCGGAATGAGCTGAGACTCTCAAATCTCATAAATTTTAAGGGGGACTTTTGTCCCCCTTTTTAAAAATATATCTACGGCTGATTTGGATAAAAAGGAGAATTTTTATGACGTTATGTGAACTGGAAAAAAATATTGATGTGAAATTTCCGAAAAGATTTCATGAAATTTATGAAACAGGCGCTATGGAATGGCTGGAAGTCGGAAAAGAAAAATTTAATGAAAACAGGGATTTTTATTTAAATTCACCGAAAGCGTTTCTTATGCTGAGTGGCGACTGCGAGCCTACTTTTTTTGAGGATATACCCGAATATATCGGGGTGCTGAACGAGTTGCTTGATTGGCGTAAAGAGGACGAAAACGAGAAGCTTGACGAAAAATACAGGCTTATTCCGTTTGCTATGAACGGCGGCGGAGATTTTTATTGTTTTCTGTACGAAAAGGGTGTGGACGAGCCTAAAATTATAATGTATGCACACGACTGTTATGATGCTCCCGATATTATCGGCAATGATTTTGACGAGTTTCTGTATATGATGATGTTGTCCTGCGTGGCTAATGCCGTTGACGATGACGATTTTTCCGAACTCGAGGGCGAACAATGGGAAAATAATCTCGGCTATCTTACTGACGAGTACAGAAGTAAGATTCAATCTGCCGACAGAAACAAACTTGCCGATATGTACTGGGCTTTCGATTTTGATGAGGCAGAAATTTTCAGTTAAATATAAAAAATATTTAGGAATCCCCGAATTTCTATTCGGGGATAGCCGATTTTTGCCGAAATTCAGCGGAAAATCAGCCGCATAAATTTTTCTGAAAAAATTTTCAAAAAAGGCTTGACAAATCGGAAAAAGTGTGATATAATTAATATCGTCGTCAGGGACAAGATGAAAACCAAGTGCAGACGACAATAAATGGCTGTTTGGGGGTTTAGCTCAGCTGGGAGAGCATCTGCCTTACAAGCAGAGGGTCACAGGTTCGAGCCCTGTAGTCCCCACCAAATTGGCCCGGTAGTTCAGTTGGTTAGAACGCTAGCCTGTCACGCTAGAGGTCGTGAGTTCGAGCCTCATCCGGGTCGCCATTTATGCCTCTGTAGCTCAGTCGGTAGAGCAGAGGACTGAAAATCCTCGTGTCGTTGGTTCGATTCCGACCGGAGGCACCATAAAGAATGCGGCAGCGTGACAGCATTCTTTATTTTATGCGGATTTAGCTCATCTGGTAGAGCGCCACCTTGCCAAGGTGGAGGTAGCGAGTTCGAGCCTCGTAATCCGCTCCAGATGTATCGGAGCAATAGTTCCGGTATAATTTAAATCCCGAAGCGGTAGTTTCGGGATTTTTTATTTATATACTCTAATTTTTTAATCTGATTTATTTTAAAAGGAAAAATAATATGAAATCTTTGAAAAAAATTTTATCTGTTTGCGCTGTCGCAATGCTCTGCCTTGCAATGACGGTGGGACTTACAGGCTGCGGCGAGCCTGAACCTCCCGAATTTATGAACCAGAAGATAAATACTTATGAACTGTCTGAGATCGTTGACAGCGGTATCTACCATAATTCAGACGAGAGCAAATCGGACTATATAGAGATACTTGACGGCAATCAGCTTGCGCTAAAGGGCTTTGACGGTGAAGAATTAGCTAAAGATTACGCAGAGCTTCTCAGCGAGGCAGGCACCTCAAAAGAGAGATTTATTGAGCTGCTTGAAACACCTTACCGTACAACTGTTAGAGACGGTGAAACGGAAGGTACATATAAGATCGGGGTTCCGATTTTCGGCGATAATAAAAATGTGAAACTGATATTAGATTACAATTCCGAAGATAAGTCCATATTTTATCATCAAAATCTGTATCGAAAGAATATGGAAGAAGATAAAAAATGATATATATGTGAAAGCGGTGGGATAAATGGCTTCAACAAAGGAATATCACGATTTTGTAATGGAACAGCTTTCAGAGCTTGATACGTCAAGTCTTAAAATGATGGGCGAGTACGTCGTATACTTTAAAGGAAAGGTCGTCGGCGGAATCTACGACGACAGATTTCTTGTTAAGCCCGTTAAAGCGGCGGTTTCGCTGATGCCGAACGCTCCGTATGAACTGCCCTACGAGGGAGCGAAGAAAATGCTTCTTGTGGAAAATATCGAGGACAGGAGCTTCCTTGCGGAGCTTCTTAACGCTATGTACGAGGAACTTCCCGAACCTAAAAAGAAAAAGAAAAAATAAGTCAGGGAGACAAAATAGATGAGAGGGCATGTTATACACCTGTTTTGGTGGCTTTGGGGTAGCGGCTTTTCTTACGTTGTTTCTGATTATGTTTTGCAAATTTTAGGGATCGCCGAGACTGATATGCTCAGAAAAATCATTGTGACAGTATCGGTGATACTGGGCTTTATTGCAGGACTTTACGCAACGATTCGGCTTAGTATAATGTACAAAAAATTGAATAAAAACTATTCAAGAGATAGAGTGACTATGTGTACGTTTATTGAAATGGCGGTATTGGTGCTGATGTATGTTATTCTCAACATTATGTGGAAAACTGCTCCGACCGACTACAAGCCAAAGCATATAAACGGCTGGGACGATTAAGAATTATGAGATGTAATGAAAAAATTTATTTTATTTATAATTTGCGCCGTTTTTATGACGGGCTGTTCGATGAGGGAGTACAATATTGAACATGATCCCGAAAAGGTTGCCGAATCGGATTCGATCGACTATATACAGCGGAAATATGGCTTTACGCCTGAAATTATCCGCTCAGGCGATATTGTCGATTTTGGCGTAGCGGAATGGAAATGGTCGTCTGAGATAATAGTTCAGATGTCCTACGATGACAGGGAATTTATGGTTCTAACAAATCTGAATGCAAAAAAAGAACGAACCATATGCGTGGACAATTATCAATATCCCGAAATAAAAGCTGAACTTGAAAATTATTTATGTCAGAACATTGACGGCATTGAGGGAGTTTATCTTACAGAGGGAAGATATTCTCCGAACCATGCTCCCGTGGAGAGTATATTTCTCTATGAGGACGATTTATTCGGTGAGAATAATTTCGGATTGAGAGATGCGCTGGAGAGAAAATGTCCTGAGATCGCTGTTTGGCTTGTGGACAAGGATATTTCCAACGACGAGGATTTTAGTTTTCTTAATACTTTCACCACCAAATGCAGCGTTGAATTTATTTCTTTCAGGTCTGAAAAACTTATGGACGAATTTCTGAACTCTGAATTTTTCGACTATAACACGGAAGAAGAAATTTTATCAAAATATATAGACAGCTATAGAATTTGTGAGAGTATGAACGGCGGCGTCGAGGATAAGTATAAAAAATTTGACTAAATATATAATAAGGGGTGACCTATGGAAATAGAAATGCGATACGCCGTGCTGATAGACGCGGACAACGTGGCTGCAAAGTACACTAAAAATATTCTTGACGAGCTGTCGAACTACGGAATTGCTACATATAAGCGTGTTTACGGCGACTGGACAAGACCGAATCTTGCAGGGTGGAAAAATATGGCTTTGGACAACGCTATCACGCCCGTTCAGCAGTACAGCTACACCACGGGAAAAAATGCGACCGACTCGGCTATGATAATCGACGCTATGGATATTCTCTATTCAAATAATGTGGACGGGTTCTGCATTGTGTCCAGCGACAGCGATTTTACGAGGCTTGCGATACGTCTGAGGGAGTCGGGCAAGCACGTTATCGGCATGGGCGAAAAGAAAACTCCCAAGCCGTTCAGCACCGCCTGCAACGCCTTTAAATATCTGGAGATACTCGCTGAGGAGGAGGTTCAGACGAACGACGTCGATAAGGTGGAACTGAAAACTCTGGAGTCGGCTATAATACGTATTATAGCGGAAAACGCCAACTTGGAGGAGGAGATCAACATCGGCGAGCTGGGCAGTCGTCTGCAAGGACGCTACCCCGATTTTGATGTGAGAAATTACGGATATTCTAAGTTTTCGCAGTTTTTGAAGGACTTCGACTGCCTGAGTTTCCGCAAGGTGGGCAGCAGTATTTTAGTTTCGCAGAAGTCTAAGGAGACCGATCTGCAATCCGTGGAGAGCGTGTTGTCGGCTATAGTGCGCACAAACGGCTCTAAAGGCTACAATTTGGGCGAACTCAAGAAGCAGCTCTGTCTGAAAGTCCCCGATTTTAACCTGAAAACCTATGGGTACTCAAAATTCAGCCGATTTGTGGAGAATCTGCCTAATTTTAAAATAAAAAACAATATGGTCATTATTGACAAAAAGGAAAAAAACTAATTTTTTGCGGCTGTTTTCAAGTCGTTTACGACGTTTTGAATATGAAGTATCTGCTCCGTGCTTAACCCCGATACGTCGAGGGTGCATTCGGCGGACAGTCCGAGAAGATAATCTGCACTTACCGAAAAGGTGGTGCAGATTTTTATTAGCATGTCGATGGACGGCTGTATATTGCCGTTTTCCCAATTGCTTATGCACTGTTTTGTTACAAAAAGCTTTCTGCCAAACTGGACTTGGTTCATTCCCAACGACGCCCTTACCTGCTTTATTCTTTCTTCAAACATAAAAACCTCCTAAGTCAATTATTTCAATACTATTGTAAATTATTACTTGACAAATTTGAAATACTATGGTATACTAATATTGGACGAAAGTTCGAGATAAAATTATTGAAGGGAGGGATTTTATGGGACGCTGTAGTTTTTGTGAACATTTTGACGGAAGCAAAAATCCTTTTGTTATGGGATATTGCGATATGAGAGGAATTCCGGTTATGCCGGGAAAATCAAGTGAAGACTGTCCTTATTATCGCGAAGAAGCGACTTTTGATGATGACAATGATAGCAATGATGACAATGATTATGATTGGTAAATAAAGCGCAGTAAAATTACTGCGCTTTCTGTATGTGCAAACTCGACAAAATTAATCTAAAATCTAAAAATATCTTCTACTTGACAGGATTAAAAAATCGTGATATAATAATAAAGCTGTCGGACGGGGCGAGCGAGAGAAGTTGAGAACTTCGGAAAAATTTTTTCAAAGAAATTTGAAAAAACGCTTGACAAACGGTTCGATAAGTGATATAATAGAAAAGCTGTCCGAGGGAACGAGGACAAGCGGTCACAGTTCTGAAAAAGTTGTTCAAAAATTTTTTGGAAAAAAATTTCAAAAAGGGGTTGACAAACAGAAAGAACTGTGATATAATAAAGAAGCTGTCACCTTTAAGGAAACAGCGATCGGCATCTTGAAAATTGAACAATGCAAGAAAAAGTAACGACCCTTGAAATTCCTTTGTTCAAGCCGAAAGGCGAGGATGAAGATTCAAGCGAAGAATTAAAAATACGCAGTAATAACGCAAGCGTTATTGAACAGGATTGATTTCAAAGTCTCAAACGAGATTTGATATACAACTTTAATAAAGAGTTTGATCCTGGCTCAGGACGAACGCTGGCGGCACGCTTAACACATGCAAGTCGAACGGAGATAATTTGGTTTACTAAGTTATCTTAGTGGCGGACGGGTG
>Ga0129308_1001711_pt1 | contig 21413 bp, 20 predicted proteins | sample L827metagenome_FD_94440 | JGI IMG/M metagenome (GOLD analysis project Ga0129308, IMG submission 94440) | Ring-tailed lemur group fecal microbial communities from Wisconsin, USA - L827 metagenome | ecosystem: Host-associated > Mammals > Digestive system > Large intestine > Fecal | place: USA... | reverse complement strand
TGATTTTTCCTGAGCTTACAAAAACATACAGCGTTATCAATCTGTTCGGAAATCCGGTCAGCGTTCCGGGCCTTGCGTTATGCGGCGTTTTCGCTGTTATGGCTTTATCGGCGGCAGCTGTTATATGCTGTCATGTATGCAGACAATCAGGTCGTTCGCGGATACGGGTATAATCAGGAGCAGAAACAATGTTAAGAGTCGAAATTCACAAATTATTTATAAAAAATAAAATGCTTATTGCTTTATTGATACTTTTTGTCCTGACAGCTTTCTTTTCATTGAGTTTCAATATTTCAGATAAGCAGATAAAGTATTCAAGCGGCGAATTTTCATGCGGAAATGCGGTATTTCTTCACAATGATAATGTAAACTGGCTTATCGTGGCTTTTATTGTTTTTGCAAATCTCATTGTCTGGATCAGCGAGTACAGAAGCAATATGCAGATATATAATCTTACGGCGAAAAAAGGCGGCGCACGGTTAGCAAAAATAAAAATAATCACTTTAATAATAACCGTAGCTTTTGCTGCGCTATCAGTCGATTTTATCAGCCTTATTGTGTATGATTTTAAATTCGGCTCTGAAAACCTGCCGCTTTCATCATGCGGCGCGGATTATGAAACAACCGCAAGGGAAATGGCTTCGCTTGCGGCTGTCGGGCTTTCTGCTTTATTTCACGCTGCCGGTTATGTGTTCTTTGCTGTAAAATGCTCTTTTATCGCAAATATATTCAAGAGCGCGCTGAGCTTTATGGGAGGCGCAATTTCTCTTATAGTTATACCTGTGTATCTGATAGAGGATATATCGGCGCGTATCAGATTCCCGTTTTCGGTCTCTCTTATGCAGAGCGCAACATTCTTCAGAGGAAGTATACTGAATGCGGGTGAAGAAGCGGAATTTCTATTTAAAGAATTGACAGACAACGAAATTGTTACTAATTTTCTGATACAGCTGCTGATTGCACTGATACTTGCAGTCGTCTCGATAATTCTATTCAGCGGCAAAAAGATCACTGTCAAAAAAAGGCTTGTTGTATTTTCAGCGATACCTTTCCTTATATGCGGATGTTCTGACGGACTTTCCGCAGCAGAAAACGGAGAATATTTTGCCATACCGAACACCGATTTGGTTTACAGTATAAAGGACGATAGAATTTTTTCGGTTAACCCGACGCCTCTCACCGGCAGAAATCTTGTCCAGATAAGCGGCAAGTACGCCTTAGTATGGGAAAACTGCGATGATAATTATTCTACATATCAAATCAAAGCAACCGACTTGAACGACCTTTCGGAACGCACATTGCTCACTATCGGAAAATCGGTTAATAAAAACGGTTTTCTGGGTCTTGATGACCTGATTAAAATACCGGACGGCCTTTTATGGGACGAGAACTTTAAGCTTAGCAGAGATTTCAGATTTGACAGCAATAAGCTTTATTTCTTTGATGAAACGCAAATAATCGTATACGATATAAATAACGGTAGCAGAGCCGAAATTGATGTCAATGGTTCTTATTCAGACCCGCTTATTTCAAACGGTGATATTTATTATATTGATAATGACAACAAGCTGTTCAAGAACTTTACCCGGGTGTGTCCGCTTGATGTATCTCAGTACATTGTTCAGAATGATACTATTGTCATCAGCTGTAAGGACGATAATAAAATCTACAGAATTGTAAGCGACAAATGCGAACAGGTCAGTCAAAGAGAGGCTGATTATTTCTTGTACTGCGACAGCGAAAAAATCGTATTTGTTTCAGGTAACAGCACTGTAAGTATTTGCGATGCAAATGAAATCGAATTTGATTTTTTCGGCATTTATGCTGATTCAAAGTGCATTTATGAAATGAATGATGACGTAATCAAGGCGCATAGCTATTGATATATAAAACTGATTCTTCAAGTCTAAAATGAGTAATAAAAAAGACGGATACTATAAAAAATCTCGTAATTGATAGTCGTTTGAATAAACTTGAGATATATGACACGTTATTTTTGGAAAAGCAAATTATCTTTGTTGTTTTGCATTTTGAAATAGAGTCGCTGAAAAATAGGCAGGGAATATTCAGTAGATATATATCATGTGTTAAAATATAAATAATAAATTTTGATTGGAGATTATTTTATGTCAAAACGTAAATTACAAGTTTTTATTTCGAGTACTCACGATGATTTGCTTGAAGAAAGGCAAGCTGCAATTAAAGCAATTTTAGATAGCGGACACATTCCAGCAGGAATGGAAATGTTTGGCTCGGACAATAAAAATCAAATGGATGTAATTCACAAGTGGATAGATAATTGCGACATATGTATTCTTATTCTTGGAGGTGCATATGGAAGTGTTCCTAAAACAAATAACCCCGACAAAAAGAGTTACACGCATCTTGAGCTTGTCAATGTAATAAAACACCTTATGTGATTATTATGGATAATAACATGATTGCCCAGAAAATTGTAGATGGCATTTATTCAATTAATAAACCTGAATGCGCAAACAAAGATTATAAAAAATTCAAAAAAGAAATTTTAGGTAAAGAAAATTGTTCATTTTTTTCTTCAACAGACGACTTACGCACGAAGATTATGAACATTTTAAATAAATTTGATGATAAATATTTTGATTTGCATCCTGTCGGTTGGATAAAATACGACCAAATCATGAAAGATGTTTCCCTTGCGAAAAATATATTAGAATCCAGTTCTGCATCGCTTGACCCTTATTATAATCCATATTTTGAAACGAAATAGCGAAAAGCTGCGAATTATATCCGAGAATTTTATTGTAAAAATGAATGTCGTCTTCATGATGTAATTGATAACTCTGTGTTTTTAAACAATTATAATCGCAAAATCTTTATTAAATCTTCTGATGACTTGGGAATGGTTGAAATCAGCACTATGGTCAATGTAAAATATTATACCGTTACTCCCGATAGTTTTTATACATTCGGCTCGCGCTTTAACCGTAAAGATGAAATTGAATCGCTTGTTCATCAAAACTTCAGACTTAAAATAGCAAATGAAAAATGGATTAACTTAACCGATAAATTAAAATCTTCAATATTCGATAGAGGCGAAGGAGAACGGTGGCGTTATCAAGCAAAGCTATCAATACCCATTAAAGATTATATTCAGACTGACACTGAAATTGAAATGATTCATGAATATAGTTTTAAATGTAGAATAGAAAATATATTCCAAATGAATCAATTAAGATTTCCATGCAAAAACTATTCTGTTTCAATCGTTATTTCAGAAAAAGACGAAAACTATTTTCCTGTAGTAGCAAGTTGTTCGTCTTACAATGTATATTCATTAAAAAGTTATGAATCCGAGCAATTTAAAGGTGAGATTTATTATACAATAAAATTACCTGAATGGGTTTTGCCGGGTTCTGGCTATTTTTTAACTTTCCAAAAGCGTGACTAGTTTTATCGATTTAAAGAACTTTAGTGGTTGTCGCAAGTGTGCAAAAAAACGCAGGTGTCAGCCCCAAAAATTTCTTAAATGCAGATAATAATTCTATTTTAGAGCAACCCAACAAAGATGGTATGAAAAATGCATTCTTTTTTCATTGGGATATTGGCTTACTTTATCGGATTAAGCGAGCATTTTTCAAATAATTGCTTGTTAAACCGTTCGGAAATAGAGCGGTTGTAAAGCTTTTGAATATTAAAAGCGAAGCAGAACAGCAAAACTGTGGTTCCGAAAAAATAATTGTGTAAATGTGTATAATACCCATAATACAGAAAAACTAAAAATGCAGCCTAACGAGGCAACGCTGATAAGCGCTTCGACGCAGGCTGCGGAATAAGACGGTGAAGAGCAGCAGAAATGTTGCAACTTTTGCAGTTTTCACTGGATATTCCTCAGGTGGATAAACCTCGGGGTTTGGCGACAACTTCCACAACAACCGTTCGACTACAAATATGTCATCAAAGAATATTACAAACTGTGAGTATGCTAAACTGCAGTCCCGAACAGGCATAGTCCACTTCTTTGAAATCTCAACAAACTCTTTAGGAAAAACATGTGTTTTTATATTGACATTTTTCAAAAATTGATATATAATTAAAAAAATTAGTAAAATGATATGGCATTGTTGATATATATTGAATTAAAAGCATAATTCGTTAGTCTCTTCTTGTTGACTTTATATTTTAAAATATCATCTAATGTTTATTAGCTAATTTCAAATGAAAGTGGCATATGTGCGAAGGCTGATTCTTCTATGATGATCACCAAAATCTTTTTTATTGGCAAAAACAAAAGCGGTAAACAGAGAGGAAAGTTTTATGAGCGAAATATATACGATAGGCTACTCAGGGTTTAAATTGGAAGATTTTATTTGTGTGCTTAAAAGTTACAACATAAATGGACTTATTGATGTTAGAAGCACACCGGTTTCTAAGTACTATACTGATTACAACAAACAGGAACTTTCAGCTTCGTTAAAAAAAATGGATATTGCATACCGTAACTATAAATATGAATTTGGTGCAAGGCAAACTGAACGTAAATATTATCCGAACGGATACCTTGATTTCAAATTATTTGCTAAGTCGGAACGCTTTCAGGAAGGAATGAACAGACTTATTTCTGCAATGCCTTCTGGATTTCGATTTGCATTGATGTGTTCTGAAAAAGATCCTATTTCCTGCCATCGGACAATAATGGTGGCAAGAGAATTCAATGAACGCGGTATTTTGGCAAAGCATATTTTGGCTGATGGAAGTATTTGTACGCAGCTGGATATTGAAAACAGGTTGGTAGATATGTATTTTCCCGACCGTGATCAACTTTCTCTTTTTGGTTCACCACTGACGTGGGACGAGATGGTTTCTGAAAGCTATATCCAACAAAATAAAAGAATTGGCTATAAGTTAGATCAAGATGAGGAGGAATTCGATGGATAAAGTTTACACAATTGGATTTACAAAAAAAACGGCGGAAGAGTTTTTCACGCTTCTAAGGAACAATGACATTTCATTGGTGGTTGATGTGCGATTAAATAATACGTCGCAATTGGCATCATTCTCAAAGTATCCAGATATCGTGTTCTTTCTTGCTTCAATCTGCAAGATTGATTATAAGCACGATGTGATGTTTGCACCCACAGATTTAACACTTTCTAAGTATAAAAAGAAAGAAATTAGTTGGAACGAGTATGTTGAGGACTTTTCAGATACTATGAATAAAAGGCATATTAAAGACCATATCCGAGATAATTATTCGCTGTCCCCAAATATATGTCTTCTGTGTAGCGAGCCGGTACCAACAAATTGCCATAGGCGACTTGTCGCAGATTTGTTCAAAGAAGCGTTTCCGAAAATCAATATTATTCATTTATAATACTAGAGGTAAAATATGTTAGTTGATTTCATAGTATTAACCAAAAGTTTTAAGCGTGGCGGTTACTGTATTGCAGGAATAAATGTTAGAAATGGTGAGTGGATAAGACTTGTAACAGATGATTTTAACACCGAAGGTGCTGTTCCAAAAGAAGACGCTAGATATTACGAAGATAGACCTGTCGAGGTACTCGACTGTGTAAAGGTAGATTTAATTAGTACATTACCAACCAATGCGCAAAGTGAAAACTGGTTGTATAATAGAAAATCGTTTTGGCAGTTTGTAAGAAAGTATACAATAAATGAAGTTTTGCAGCTTCATCCGCTTGATACAGCAATCCCCGTATTTGGCTCATACGATAATTATTGTACGCCTGACCAGCTTGATGGCAGTTCCTTACTTTTGGTTAAGGTAAGCCAGCCATATATCGCTGTGAACACTTACGAGAACGATTATAGTAACAAAACTAAGGTGTATTTTAATTGTATCATCAATAACATTAACTATTCTCGCTTTAGCGTTAGTGACATATGTCTGTATCTTGAGTATAAACAAAAAGGCGATGGTATGTACCCATTAGATGATGGATATGCAGTATTAAGTCTTGCAGGGGCATGGAGTCTGCCAGATAAAAACAATGATATTAGGCATTACAAAATGCTTGCACAATTCTTTCCAATATAAAATCAAGGCTATATATCACTATATGATTGATTGAAAATCATTAGGAGATATATAGCCTAAAATAATTGTATATCAAATCTTACAACGCATCTGTTAGGTTATTAGGAGAACATCAATGTTTCGGCTTCGGAGAAGTCTATGCGATTTCCTCAGTTTTCGCATGAGCGTTCTGTACCTCGTCATCGCTTTCGTTCATAATAACTTCGTCAGCCTTTCCGACCTCCAGCTCACGGTTAAGCTGTTTAAGACGGGTAGACTTTTCGGCAAGTTCGTCGGCGTGTTCAAAGGGCTTGCCATTTACGGCAATGGCTTCATTAAGGTCTGTCTGCATTCGTGTGAGCTTGTCAGTAATATCAGCCAGCTTACTGTCAAGCCCATTGCTGAACAGATTTTCAAGGCGAGTGTAGGATTACAATAGATATGAGACAGTTAAAAAAAAGAGTGGTGAAAAAGCCAAATCTGTGTTACAGTTAAGTTGAGAGAAATAAAAGCAACAGGATGTTTAACAAATTCGCCATTAATACTGTATCACGAATCACCCGTCACCAAGTGATAATTGAATATTCTTTAAAAATAGGAGTGACAGCTGTTTCTCGAAGATACAATGTAAGCCGTCAACTGATTTACCGCTTGAGAAAACGCTTTGACTGAACTTTAGAGCCTTTAAAGACCATTCACATGGCTCTCCTTCAAAATCTGTGTTAACTCTACAGAATGGCATTTAAACAATTTTTTTAAGGCGATTAAGCCACAATTCGGCTTAATCGTCTTAATTGCAGTATAGCGGAAATGGCTGTGAGAGTCAGGGGCGGCGTCAGCCGTTCATTTTACCCTTGACGCGGGTCGATATTTCTGCTAAACGTTCAGGTGGTCAGCAAAGAAAATCTCAAGCTGCGAATGTATCTCTCACCAGCCCCTTTGCCTTCCCGTCCACTTGCGGGTTATGTCCGACTGAGCAAGATAAAGCATTTTCAGCAGAGCGTCATCGTTCGGAAAAACAGCTTCGTTCTTCGTCACTTTCTGCAACTGCCGGTTGAAATTTTCTGTTGAATTTGTGGTGTTAATCAGCGTCCTGACCGAATGCGGGCACTTGAAATATGTGGATAATTCAGGCCACTGAGAACGCCAGGACTGAGATATTTTCGGGTATTTTTGAATCCCATTTCTCACCGAATTGCTCAAGCTCATATGGCGCGGTTTTTTCATCTACTGCGCCATAAATCTTCTTTAATTCGGCCATTGGAGCCTTAATATCCTTTTCATATCGATGTCTATCGCTATGTAAACAGCTTTCTTGACAATCATGCCCTCACTGTGAACGTGATAGTGTATTGTGTCCATAAAAACTATCGCATATACGCTCTCAAGAGGGCGCTGCTGCTACTCCTTGACGATAGGCAGAGTTTTATCCGTTATACGGCTAACCAAGCTGTCTGAGACCTCAATACCGTATATGTCCTCGATATGGGCTGATGTGCCATTTGTAGTCATTCCTTTGGCATACATGGAGATTATTTTTCTTCTATATCACCGCTCAGAGTGATTTCATTCTTCCTTATCAGCTGAGGCTCACAGTCTCCGTTTCTGTCCCTCGGAACTGCTATTTCCACAGGGCCGGCGCTTGTTTTGAGAGTCTTTCTGCTATACCCGTTCCACTGTTGCCCTTTAATGTGCAGCATCCATGCCGCACTTGGGAGCAATTATGCAAACTTCCTGTTTGCGACTGTTTTTCGAGTTTTTGTTGCGATAATCATATTTGCTGTAACCCAGCTCGTCATCAAGTTACGCTTGAAGTCAGTTTTCGAGAACTTCTCCAACCATCTCCTTGAAAAGCGATTGCAGCTCGTGCATATCGTCAACTTCAAGCAGCGAAAAAATTCTCTCAGCTTGTCTTTTCTTTCCTGTTTCGCTGCCATTACTGCCAGGCTGTCTTTGCACTTTGGCATAACTTTCCTCCGGAATGGTATTTTTATTATACAACATTCCGGAGGTTTACACAAAATTTAAGGAAGTCTCGGATACGTTACAACTTTATTTTAGCACATCAACAACCAAGATTTTTAGTAAACTTATTGACTAAAATTTATTTTCCTAATCTCAGAAAATTCATTCTTGTTTTCACTTAATTTTTTCCAACTGATAATTGATTCACCTTCTATACCATTTCTATATAGAATTTGTGCTATTCTGCAAGCAAAAATCCTACATTTTAAGCAGTATATAGCTTCGTTTTCGGATTTGTCTTCTGATATTGTTGTTATATTTATCATTCGCTTTAATATAGTCAACAAAAGAGACATTTCTTCTTTTGGCGGGATATTCAACCTTAACAAAGAGTAGCACAATTTCAAAGATGGTAATAGAAATTCATTAACTCCACCACATAATTTGTAGACAGAAAAATTAAAAAGTCTATTCCAAAAATCATATGTAACTTTGAAATTACAATTAAAAGCATTACTTGCTTTCAAAATGTTATAATATCCTTCAAGTAAATTGATGTCATTTTTCTGTGTTAACCATAATTCTTCTTGCAATTCTTGAGCGTTATATTTTCTGTTATCTTCAATAAAATCGAATTCAACAAGTTTTATTGCAAGCGAAGAAGAATAATGCGTTTCAAAAATTGACAAAGTATCAGAAACAATCTGTTTCTCACTAGCGTTTAATTTATCTTTCATCATCATAAGTCTAATAAGTAAAAGGAAACTAGTATATATTCTGTCTTTTATAATTGGGTGATCATATTTTGATGCCAAATCGCAATTTTTCTTAACGAATCTTTTGATAACTTCTACCGTTTTAAGATAGTCGACGGTTGTAATATCGATGTTATTTAACACATCAAAAATATGTCCAAATATTGGTGCGCCTTCTGTAAAAGTGCTTTTAGCTTCTGCATCTTGTTTTAAAGAAGCAATTGTATTGTTGAATATCTCTATTGCCATCTGCTTTTGACAATCAGTTTTCAAAAAATACAATAATTCTTTTTCTGTTTTATCATTTCTTTTTTCCAATAGTTCGCACAGCATATGTTTATCACTATCATGTACTTCTAAAAATTGGCACATAATAACAAGACGACTAATAGCGCATCTTTTTTGCTCTTCGCTACCAGATGCTAAAATCTTCTTGATCTCATATAAGGTATTTTCATATGTTTCTGCTTCTAATGTTGTTTTTGGGTTTTCAATATTTAATGAAACAAACTGAATAGGATCAATATATTCATTCAACCTATCAGACGTTATTGGGAACAGAAGGATTTTGTTAACCCTTTCTCTTAACTGTTCTTCTGAATATGCATTAAGCAGTCCTGTAAATACTTGTTTAAATCCTCTAAAATTCGCTCGGCTCGGTCCTCTGCAAATATCCAACAAAATGTTTAATACCTCATCCAATTTTTCTACAGAACACTTGTAGCATAGTCTTGCAACAATTTTTAGTACAATTGTCGCAGCGTGTTCGTAAACAGAAGTTGCGGAAAAAAAGTTTGAAGGATCAACATTTTTATGCAAGACTTTAATGATTTGAACATATTCATCAACAACCTCATCAACATTCTCTTGCGACATAATTGCTAATTGTACTCTTCCAAAAAACAAATCAAGGTGTTTATCATCTTGAGCAATCAAGGTGTGCATTAAACACCAATGCGGATAGTCTGGCACCAATCTTAATAAAGTTCCTTCTAATCCTTTTGTATTGGTTACATTTCCCAATCTAAATGGATGTCCGCTTTGTTCAATAAAACGCAAATAATCCAATGCATAAAGTGTGTTTTCATTATCTATAACCAAATGCGTTATATATGTATCTGTTAAATCGAAATTGGTTGTTATATCGCTTTTTTCTTCTTTATCCTTGGAATCTATGCAAAGACAATACTTATCATTTTCCTCCCACCAAGACAGGCCACCGTTGTTGACACTTTTTTCTAATTGTATTTCAGAGAAATTCCGCTGCCGTATAAAATTAATGAGTGACACACAACTATCTTCGATAGATGATAGATACTCCTTCTTATTTGACTTGAACAATTTTTGTCTTACCAATACTAAGTTTTGAGAAAGAATTTCTTCGGCCTTTGAGAAATCACCTACAATGGCATACATACTTGCTTTAATAAGAGGCCAGTATAAGTCTCCCTTAGATAATGTCCATTTACCTAATTTTTCAGTTAATCCTTCAGCATCAAATCTATAAAGAGATTTCCACCATTCACACGCAAAATAGAATTGTTTGTCCTCATATGACAATAGATCTTCTCTAAGCCCCGATTTGCATATTTCGTAATTCTCCCATTGAGCTAACTCTCTAAATGTACGCATCAACTGAAGTCGAATATACTGTAGTCTATAATCGTTTGTATCAATAATTAATCCGGGATTTGTAATTTTTTCAAAAATTATCTTTGCTCTATGCGAAAGTAACGGTCTCCCAACAATATCAATAAATTTCAGATATTCAAAAATGTATGAAATTTGTTCTTCATCGCTTCCATCATTATAATTGTGATTTCTTTCTAGTTCCAAGAGGATATGATTTACTCTTTTTTTCATTTTCCAGGGCAAAAAAATCCATCCAGGATATGATGTGTTCAGCTCTCGTAAAACATTTGTCTTAGAATCTATATTTGATGAAATTTTTTTATAGATATTATCAAAACGAAACCACTCGCCTTTGAAATTATTTTGATCCACTTCTGCTTTAATATCATTAAGGAAATTTTGAATTCGATTTGGTAATTTTGCAGACGGATACAATTCTTCCAAATCCACAACAATGATATTCTGTTCAGAAAGCAATTTTGTTCTTGCTTCGGAAACATGCATAACAGATATCATGTATATTTTTTGAGAACTGCTTTTTCCTAAATTATCATGTATCCATCCTATCCATTTTACAAAATTGGAATCTTCACAAGAAAAACCTACCATGCAAAATACATTTTCGAGTAATGCTTGCTGTACTGTATTTACAAATGCTGCAAATTTATAAGGGTATGTTCTATAATCTTCTTCAGTAATTATAAATGGTCTATTAGACGGAAATGATCCATGCAACTTTATAATCCTCGGAGCATCATTGCTATTTATTAAATCTTCTTGAGATACCACAACATTATATCTGCGCGATGTTACGGTATCTGCGGCACGCTCAAGTAAAGTATCGTAATTCGTTGTAAACACATCTACCCACGGGAGTTCCATAAGATTTTTATGCAACTCAGAAGGTCCGTAATCAAGATCTGGAATCGCTTCTTTTAGTATTGTTTCAAGTTTTGGACGACCTAAAACAGTCTCCACCTCTTGTGCCAATCGCAAAGAACTACAATATGTTTTTTCGTTATTAGCATCACCGTATATCAAACTAAAAAACTCATCTGAGAGCTCGTTCCAACTCAAAAAACTTTTATCTGTTGCGGAAAGTTTCTCAGCGTTTTTAGAAAAGCCAGCACCTACCATTAGTGCTGCATGATTTGATGACAACGCAGTTGCAAGTTCTTTTATATATGTTTTTTTCATAGTTATTTTCCTTTCCAAAATCGGTTGATTATTTGTTGGATTTCATTAAGTTCTACATCAGATATCGTTTGATATTTTGTAAAAGCTGCAACGAATGTAGACAAAGAACCTTGATATTTTTCTCCACCATTTCATTTATTGCGGAAGTTTGCGTTTGGGTCTTACTAACAAAAGAAGTTATTATGGTATTTTTGTATTGCAGCAGTCCATGCACAGATAAGCGTTTAATAACGGTATATGTAGTGGTAGGTTTCCTTCTAAGCAGTACTTTGCGAAGATTAACAAGTGCGCTACTTTTAATACACTCATGCTCCCATAAATTTGTATTCACTTTCAAACACTTTCGGCGTATCAATAAATAGTACTCCTATTTCTAACTCGCTAAAATTTAATTACAGTTTAACATATTAGATAAATTATGTCAATAAGTCAATAAGCAAGTGTAGATTAACAATAGAAGCCTTACTACATATTTTAGTTGCGCAAAAAGCTAAAACTATGTGCAGTCAAATGTAATGTTTTTACTATTAGCCTTTTTCTTATTTCAACCAGACGCATAAATAAATCGTTTTACCTCATTCCTCCCACCCCTCCCACAAATCCCCATTCTCCTCCCTCAAAAGCACCTCAATCATCTCCCTCTGCTCCTCACTGAACCCATACTCCTCCGCCATTTCATCGGCCGTCTTATGTGTCACGGTGATATACAAATATGTTTTTGTCACAGTGGTTTCCGTCCTCACCACATTCCCATTCCCGTCATCACTTTCAGTCACAACCGTTTCCTCTTTTCTTTCTATCCTCGAAGATATGCTGTTCATCTCCCAAAAAATATCTTTGAGAAGCTGCCTTTTTCCCTCGTCCATAGTGACAACCTCCTGCGGATTGTCAGCATTGGTATTGACTTTAACGGAATACACGGTGAGCACCTCTTTCCACTCCGCCTTGCTTCCGCTCATTTCAATAACATCATAAGTATTGCTTTCCTTTATCTCGGACAACCTGTTTTCATACTCGGTGTCTATTTCCTGCATGACGGTCTGAATTGACATTCCGGTACTTTTATCCTCACTCGAAAAGAAGATACCGAACACCGAGCTGAGGATCAGTGCTAACAAGCAAACGATGAGAATTATCAATACTGCAATCCACCCTCCCGCCGCTATAGCGGCGGCAAGGGCTTTTATGCCTGCGATTACCGCCTTTGTAGCTGTGACGGTGGCTTTTACCGTAACCTTTGCAGATTCCGCAGCTGCCTTTGCCGTTGCTTTGGCAATTTGTGCGGCTTTCTGTGTAGCTTTTGCGGCAGCCTTCGCGGTTTGCTGTGCCGCTTTAGCCGCCTGCTGTGAGGTTTTTATTGCGGTCTTTGCGGTTTGCTCGGCGGTTTTGACTGACTTCTGAACTGCATTTGCCGAGCCTTTTCCGACCGTTTTAATCGTCTTATTTCCGGTTGAACGAGCGGACTGCTTTATGGTTTTCTCGGCAGATTTTTCGGCAGTCCTTACCGTTTTGCCTATGCTCTGCGTCTGCGTATACAAAGCGTTTTCACTCTGTTTTACCTTGAAATTATGAACAGCGTCATTCGCCTTGTGTATACTTTCCTTTGTGGCATCAATGCCTTTCCGTCCGGCTCTGTCAATCAGGTGGACGCTTTCATGGACAGCGGTATCAACTCCTTGCTCAAATCTGTCCGAAGCATATTCATCAGCCGAGTTTTCGTCAGAATATGTGCTGTGTTCGGCTTTATCCTTTGTGGAAATATATGCACGTTTCATGCGCTGTCCCGCAACATAGGCTTTATCGATGGTTTTAATCGTACCTCTGACCCTGTCTCTTGTTTTAATATCTGCCATTATGCACACTCCTTCTTCAAATGGCGAGGAGAGAGCTAAACGCTCTCTCCCGGCTTTGTAGTCATCAGCTTATACAGCTTCGTGTTCTTCGGGAACTTGTTTGCAAAAGGCACAAGCGAGCTGCCCACCTTTATCAGTCCATGTCCTGCTTCGACATCGGTTATATACGACATCTGACGGTCGGAGATGTTAAGTAGCTCCGCAAGTCGCATTCTGTCGGTCGAAGCCTGGCTCAGCATTATGATAAATTCCGAGTTTGCAAGCATCGTTCTCGCCGTGTGGCTCTGCAGCAGGTCGTCCACATTCTGCGTAATACCGGTCGCATAAGCGCCGTACTTTCTTACTCGCTTCCAAAGGGTAAAGAGGAAGTTTGCGCTGTATTCATGCCGGAAAAGCAAGTAAATCTCATCAATAAAGATATAGGTGTTCTTGCCCTTCGCCCTGTTCTGCGTTATGCGGTTCAGAATGCTGTCGAGTACAACAAGCATACCGATAGGCATAAGCTGCTTGCCGAGGTCGAGAATATCATAACAGATAAGACGATTATCCGTGTCCACATTGGTCGGCTTTGCAAAGGTGTTGAGCGAGCCGTTTGTAAACAGCTCAATCGCTAGGGCAATCTCTCGCGCCTCCGGTTCATCCTGTCTGAGAAGCTCTTCACGGAAGTCCCGGAGGGTCGGAACCGTACCCGTGTAGCCGCTCTGCTGATATGCACGGTAAACACTTGCGGTACAGCGGTCGATAATCGACTTCTGCTTTGCACCGAGACTTTCACCTCCGATAAGCTGTTCGCACAAGGACATAATGAACTCAGATTTGAGAATGACAGGGTTTGCACCGTCGCCGTATTCCTTATTCATATCCATAGCATTGATATGGTTTTTTGAAGTAGCCGAGATATTGATAATCTCGCCGCCCAGCGCTTTCACAAGTGCTGAATACTCCCGCTCCGGGTCGATAATTATTACATCAGCGTCCGATGCAAGGATCTGATTGATTATCTCTCCCTTTGCCGCAAAGGACTTGCCGCCGCCTGATACGCCTAAGATAAACGCATTTCCGTTCAGGAGCAGCCTACGGTCGGCGATAATCATATTCTTGCTGATTACATTCTGCCCATAGTAAATGCCGTTTTCGTGGTAGATGTCCTGAACACGGAACGGTATAAACACCGCCAATGATTCGGTGGTAAGAGTGCGGAACGTATCAATCTTTCGTGTGCCGAAGGGCATAACCGTATTAAGTCCGTCAAGCTGCTGAAATTTCAGCACACCAAACTGGCAAAGGTGCTTTCTCGCTACGGTAAGCAGCGCCTCGGTGTCCTGATCGAGCTGTGCTTTGCTATCTGCCGTATGCACAAAGGTAATCACGGCGAACATCATGCGCTGGTCTCTTGTAGTCAGGTCGTCAAGGAACTCCTTCATCTCCTTGCGCTGTTGTTCCATATCGTAAGGCACGGCGGCGGAGAAATTGTTGTTCTGATTTTGCTTTCTCTGCCAGTTTGTGATATTCGTTTCCACACCGAGCAGCCTGCTCTCCGCTTCACGCACCGCCTCGTCGGTGGGAACAGGTATAACATCAATCGACATCATCAGATTGCGGTTAAGGTCTGTAAGCTCCGCTACCATATCGTCCTCGATAAACGACGCATACTCGCGCAGGAAAAGCACTCTTGCGTAGCGGTCGCCGATTTTCAGATAATCCTTTTCAAACTCCATCGAGTCGGGACAGATATAGTCCTTGAAATCGTGTCCCTTCCTGCGTGTTTCCCTGATGTCAAAACGATAAGAGCTTTCCTCACCGACCCGATAAAAGTCGTGGAAAACTCTCAGGCGTTCATCGGTTTCAAGCTCGGCGCATTTACTTCCGAGCCTGCCGAAGTGGGCAATCAGGTCTGCACCGACGCGGGCAAAATAGCTTCTTGCTTCCTCAACATTTTTCTTGCTGACCGAGATAGTAATATACTTGTCCTGCACGATGGCATTGGCTCCGGTCGCCTTTTCGAGAAGCATTTTATTGTACTCCTCGCGGTAGACATCGAGCTCGTCGCCTTTAAGCGGCAGAAGAATGGTTTCCTCAAAATCAAGGCGGTTAAGCCGGCGGTTATTGATTGTGATTTTGGTTGTCGCTCCGCTGTCAAACGAGTTGAGCAGCTCGGAGTATTCAAGGAACATTGCTTCCTTGTCCTCGCGGCTTGCTACCGCATAGTTAATATCCGTAAACTTAAAGGTCTTGGAGAATTTGTCTTTTCCAACCTTAAAAATGCCATCGTCATAGATAGCCTTGATAGGAATTACGTCCTGTACGCCCTTCGGCACTACGAACTTTTCTTTTTCCTGTTTAAATAGTTTTGCAAGTGTCTTAATCATGTGTTTTAAGCACCTCCTTGTTTTTCTGTTCGATACCCGGCTTCATCAGCTCAAGGTAGGTGTTGGTGGTACGGAACACGAGCTTTTTCGGTACAAGGAACTCGCTCTTAATCCACGTCCACATAAATTTTTCTGCGGTCATTCCGTTGTACTTAACAAAGCCGAGCGCCGCGAAAGGGGCGGCGGCTAAAATGCACATCCACGAAACGGTTTCCGTGCCGACATACGGACTGAGCAGAAAATATATTACTACCGCAACAGCACAAGCAAGGGCAGAAAAAATGAACTGCCGAAGCGACAGTCCAAAGAACATAGACTCTGTGTAGTTGCGGATTTCTCTGTTTATTTTTACTTCCAAAATAAATCCTCCTTTCAGATACAAAAAATCGCCATCCTTTTCAGATGACGATTTTTGTGAAATGTTTAGTTTTTGTCTTGCGGTGCTCCGAACAGAATCCGCATAAAATCCCGTCTGCCGTAAAGCACACGCAAAATATATACCGTATCATTTTCCACACGGTAAAATGCCGTGTAGTTTCCGCAGACAAGAAAACGGTAGTCGGTATCAAGATTTACGATAGATGACAGCGGTGCGCCGAGTTTGGGGAAATCTTTGAGCGTACGAATACGCTTTAAAATTTTTTCAATCGTACGGACGGCGGCCTGCTCGTTGCAAAGCTCATCGGCAATATATGCTTTCGTGTTCTGTAAATCGGCAATTGCTTCCGGTGAAAATTTTATCTCAGCCATTTGTTATACCCAGCATTTTTTCTACCTCTGCAAGCTCAGTCCAGCCTTTTTCCTTTCCCGAAAGCTCGCCTTTGGACAATTCGCCCATCAGCTTCAAGGTCGCTTTTGTCTTTTCGTATTCCTCAATATCGACAATAGCATATCTGCCTCTGCCGTTTTTGGTAAGAAACACAGGCTCTCCTACCGAAATGTCACGCAGTACCTCGGTATAGTTTCTCAAATCGGATACGGGTTTAATATTCGGCATAATATCTGCACCTACCTTTCTGCTGTATATATTGTAGCATAATTCTTCGTAAAATACAACAGCAAAATTGAAGATTTTTAAAAATAAATCAAACTCACTTGAAACTTAGGTGCATTTTACCCTAAGTTTCAATTACAAACCCATCATTTCCTTTATCACGCGGTCGCTCATTTTCACCGAGCCTACAAGCACAAGCATATTAAAGACAATCTCGCTTATATACGACCACACCTGATTTATTGCGGCGGCACTCTCGTTAATCTCCGGCGGTGATGAAGCGAACACCGAGAAGATGATACAGGCAAGCACGATTACCGCGCCCTCAAGCAAAACGGCGCAGTAGCTCTTTAAAAATGACTTGCCGATATTCTGCGTCGGTTCGCCCGCAAACGCCGAAAGAGGGATAGGGGCAAGCGCCGTGTACATATACAGCTTAAAAAAGCGGCCGTAAACACTCATAATCATAATAAAGGACAAAACCGTGATAAAAAAGCCGCCGATAAGGGTTACCGCCCAGATCGGTACGCTTTCAAAAAAGTTACAGCTTTCGATTGTCGATACCATACCATCGGGGAGCGTAGTCATATCCGCCGAGGAAAAGCCGGCTGAATTCATAATCACAGAAACCGTACCCTGAACAATGTCAAACAGCGCAAGCATAAGCTCCATTCCGTAGGTTATCACTCCTTTGGCAAGGGCGAACCGTATGAAAAGTTTCAGCGCGTGCTCCGGCTTTTTCACATCGGAAAACGAGCCGCAGGTTCTCACCATACCGACCACAAAGAACAAGACGAGCAGGGCAAAGCCGATAGCCTGAACCGCACCGTATATGGCAACTATCACGTTCCATATATCGCCGCCTTTAAAGTCCTGCGGAGAAGCGGTGATAAGTGACCATATTTCGGTAAGCTTCTGATTCCAGACGCCAAGAGCAACGACAAGATTTTGTACAACCCAGTTATCACTCATTTATATAACCATCCTTTCCTATTGAGACATTGCCTCAATATATTTTCGGGGCGCACCCGAAACGGATGCACCCCGTTTATGCCGCTTAATTTATCCCGTGATAAGGTCAAGAATTTCTTTTGCAAAGGTGATTATCACACCGCCCGCAAGGGTCAGGAAACCGTTCGCTCTCTGAGACGGGTCGTGCGATTTAAGCGAAAGACCGATCTGAACTATGCCGAAGCCGAGCAGGATAAGGCCTATCGCACGGATAAGCCCGAAAATAAAGTCCGACAGATTGCTGATTACATTAAGCGGACTTCCTGCGGCGGCACTTTCGCCCTCAGCAAAAGCTGTTACCGTAATACATACAACGATAGCCAAAGCAATAACTACAGCACAGTAAGTACGGAATCCCTTTCTGACTTTTCCGGTCATAGGCAGTTTTCTTGTTTCCTTGTTATTGATTTTCTTAATAATGTTCATTGTGTTTACCTCCAAAATTTACTTGGTTTCAAAGTCCTCATCAGAGAGGAGCTCATAATTTGTTTCTGCTGTATGTGTTTCGGGAGCCTTGTATTTGTCAAAGCTCAGAAGCTCGATGGCAGCAACATCGGACTTCACTTCGCCGTGCCTGTAAGCTCCGGCTTTACCGTCTGCGGTCAGCTCCACATTGGGGTGCTTTAGAATATCGTATTTGAAATCAAGCACCGGACGCTCACCACGAATAAAAAGAATTGCGTAACGGTTATCAAGCATACGAACCTCGTCCGGGGTCAGCAGCTCTCTGCCGCTTATCTGGTAGTTGGTTGAATAGCTTCCGCTTTTGCCCTCGCTCTTGCCGTAGGTGTTTGTATCAATCGTGGACTTGCCGAGCAGCTCGCTCACATATTTGTGGGTGGACTGTTCGTTGCCGCCGAGGTACAAAAACTCGTCGCAGTTGCCGACAATGCTTTCCCACTGCTTTTCAAACAAGGCTTTAAGCTGTGCTAAGTTCTGCAATATAATACTTACCGAAACCCCACGGGAGCGCATAACGGATAGTATCTTATCAAAGTCGTCCGGCAGACTGACATTAGCAAACTCGTCCATCAGGAAGTGAACAGGGACAGGCAGACTGCCGCCGTGTATGTGGTCAGCGGAATAAAAAAGCTGCTGAAAAAGCTGTGTGTAAAGAATAGATACCAAAAAATTGAAGCTCGTATCGTTATCGGGTATCAGGGCAAATAGTGCCGTTTTCCGGTCGCCGAGTGTATTCAACTTCAACTCATAGGTTGATGTGAGCGAGGCAAGGCTTTCAAGGTTAAACTTTTCAAGTCTTGCGGCAAGAGTAATCTGAATAGATTTCAGCGTCTTTGCCGAGCCCGAATGGTATGAATGATAATACTTGACTGCGATATGGTCGGGACTTTCGTATTCCAGTTCCGAAAACAGGTTATCAAGAGGTGAGGGTCTTGGTTCTTCCTCGTCATCTATCGCTCCTGCACGAAGCATTTCCATTACCATAGCAAAGTTCTGTTCATCGGGCGGCGCTTCATAGTGCAGATAGAACACAAGCGCAAGCAGAAGCATTGACGCCGCCGTGTCCCAGAACGGGTCGTTGCTTTGCGAGCCCTTCGGCGTGGTACTCTTAAATAAATTTGTTACCAGCCTTTGAATATCGTTGTCGCTGTGCAGGTAGACAAATGGGTTGTAACAATGGCTCTTTTCCATCGAGATAAGGTCAAGGACTTTTATCTCATATCCCTTTGCTTCAAGTAGATTTCCGACATCGCGGACAATTTCGCCTTTCGGGTCGAGTATCACAAACGAAGTGTTAGCCTGCATCAGATTCGGCTTGCAGTAAAATCGGGTTTTGCCTGCACCCGATCCGCCACAGGCAAGCGTATTCAGATTACGCCTGTGCTTTTTGGCGTTAAGTCCGATGCTCACATTCTGAGTCATCAGCTTATTTTCGCTCTTTGGACTCTGAGCGTATTTTCTGTTTACGGCTCGCGCGTCGCCCCATTTTGCAGAGCCGTGTTCCTCCCGGCGTCTGTAATTCCTGCGTGTTGAGAAGTAAATGCCGATACCGAAGCCGTAGCATAAAGCTAAAACGAGGACAGTTTTCAGGCTGTCCTCGCAAAGCTCTATCTGGAACGGGTTATTGAATACCGTCATAAGCTTTGACAGTATCTCCGGCAAGCCGCCCTTTACGGACGGTGCAACAAGCAACGCAAGCCAGACAACGGGGATAACGCCGATTACCGATAGAATGGCAGCCGCCCGCTTATCATCTTGTTTCATCCCGGCGTTTTCCCTTTTCTATCACCTTGAACTTCTTCTGCGGGGCGTGACCGACCTTTACGATCAGTTCATCGACGGCGTCGGTAGACTTTCCCTTGCCACGCAGGTCGTTGCGCTTTTCATTGAGGGAGTCTATCACGATACCGTGCTCGTATTCGTCCAGAGCGACAAAGTGACGGCGTTCTCTCATTCTTTTTGCCTCCGTCATCTGCTGTCACGGTCCTTGGAGCGTTCCTGTTTCTTACGGTACAGTTCCTCCGACACGCGGGAATGGATTTCATTCATCGCCGTGCGTATCCCGGACAGCTCCGCACGGACTTCCTTCGGCTTCTTTCCTTTCCATTCTTCCGGTACACGTTCGACGGCATAGTTTTTGGTGTCAACGCCGTACTTTTTGCAGAGCATATAGCCGACGCACATTGCCTGAAAGCCCATATCCTTGCGGCTGTAGCTGTCGCTGTCGATAGAAAGCTGTGCGTGACCGAGCTCCTGCGCTACGCACTGACAGAGAGCAACGCTGTCGCCAATATCTTTCTTGACAAAAAGCGTCTGCTTCTCATTGTCGTAAAAGGCTCCCATCTGCGGGTGCGGCAGTTCGGTTGCAATTTCCACATTGACGGGCGAGGCGTCTATCATCATGGCGACGAGAGCCTGCGGGTCACGGTTTGCGGTAGGTGCCGGAGTCTGTCTTCCTTTGGTCTGCGATACATCGAATACCTTTTTGACATTGTAGGAAACGCCCGGTGTTCCGTCCGCTTTTGTGTACTCCACGGGTTCGAATATAGAGATACTCTTTGCGCCCTTGTTGATAGTCACCTTTTCATTCGACCAGTCGTCAAAGTCTTTAAGCTGTGTGGCTTTCGGACACTGACTGTAAATGAGCAGAGCGTTTGCAGGGGAATAGCGGTCGAGTCTTGCCTGTGTATCAAGGAAGTCCCTGAACTTTTCGCCGTCCTGCACGATTTCGGTTGCCGTGTCATCGATCATCTGATACACGGCGTCCTTTTCCGCCTGTTTCTTTGCTTTCCATTCCTCGGGTGAAAGCTGCGGCTTCTGATAGCCGGCCTTGTTTGCTTTAAAATTGTTTGTCATAGTAATTACCTCGCTTTACTTCTATTTCTTCTTTTCTTTTTCTTTGGCTGCTGATGTGTGGTCTGATTGGTGCGGTTTTGGGACTTGGGTTTTTCTCCCGATTTATCAAGGTCGGTGCGGTCTGCTTCTTTTTCCGTTTTAGCCTGTGCCTTATACCGTTCGAGCTTTTCACGGACGGACGGTTTTTCTTCGGCTGATTTGGAAATACCCTTATCAGATTTACCATCGACCTCGGCGGAGCTTTGCCTTGACGGAGGGTTTTTGTCCGTCTTGGCGACCGTGGGGTTTTCGTGAGATGCCCCG